>ERZ1740068.115-NODE-115-length-50426-cov-9.319688_pt1 | contig 50426 bp, 47 predicted proteins | sample MGYA00581735_ERZ1740068 | MGnify/ENA primary metagenome ERZ1740068 (study PRJEB43018, sample SAMN04849740) | marine metagenome | isolation source: floating plastic debris | place: Pacific Ocean | collected 2008-08-30 | study: EMG produced TPA metagenomics assembly...
GGCAACAGGCTGTGGGAAGATTGCTGTACAATTCATCACTATTTTGACTGCAAAAGGGAAACGAATCACCCTGGATGCAGCGCACTAAACTACTCCAGCCAAAATCAAAACTGATAGATGTAGCTAAAGCTTAGTACGTTGTCGCGGGTGAGTCCATCGGGGTTTACATCGCGGTCTGTAAATTTGTAGCCGTAGATCAGCTTGAGTTTGTTCTGCACATCCAGACTATAACCAAAACTTACCAGCCCTGATAGTGCCAGCCCGGTGGTACCAGGCAGCTTTACTCTCCTATCCAGATCAGGAATGAAGACTTCGTCGCGGGTAATTCTATAGATGGGCAATAGCCCGATGGAAAAGTTATAGTTGACAAAACGGAAGTTCCGTTCTACACGCAACATGATGTCGGTACCTCGCTTCAAATCCCTGCCTTCATCATAGTTGCGCAGATAGCCCTGGCTTGGGTAGGCCGACCAGTCTCCGATGGCAAAACTGTTTTCATTTTGAGTAAGTGCCACCTGTACACCAGTGGCAAACAACCAATCGCTTTTCAATATAGATGCACCGGCAATGACATCGTAAGATCCTAAACTTACCTGATAGTACATAGGCAATGGGACGGCTACTTCCGATGTATTCTCACTGCTAAAATTACGGTTGGAGTTATTTGTAGGAATCTTCAGTCCAATGGTACCATTGACTTCCCAGTCTTTCCATTTATTGAAGTTGCGGGTAAAACTGACAGATACATCGCCCAATCCCTGGTTGTTGCCAAGGTTTCCGGATACATGCATATAGGGTACTTTGACTTGTAAAGCACTCACGTCATTGATTGTGGCATTGAATTCTATGGTATGTGCATAGACAACCGGCGTGGTAGTGGTCTTACCTCTGTAAAAGTTGTACTCAACAGACCTCAGCTTAATATTGACTTTTTTGCTGTAGTTCTGGTCGGGCCTCATAGCTCCCATGGTACAAAATCCTGCATCGCTGCAACCTTGTGCAACGGCTATAGCTGGTAAAAAGCTCAGCACCAAAAAAATGAAAATCCTCATATGATTTAAGTTTAGGGTACCTCTACTAACTCCCTGTTGATTTTTGATCGTATCTTTTTCCTGTTCCCACGTTATCAAAATAATCATTTAGCGATGCCAAACTCCGTTTTTGATGCCCCGGCGGGGCACCGCTTGTCTCAGAAAAAAATCTTACAATCAAATTTTCAAATCTAGTTTTTAGAGGTACCCTTTAAAAAGTGCGGCTACCCAAGCTGGTTTAAATGGTAGTCGCATTCAACAATGAAGATACAAAAAATTCTGAGAATTTTCATATTGTAATCTTAAGGATACATGGGAAGGCTACTATTCTATCATTACTCATTGAACACTACACTTCAGAACAGCTGATAATATCAAAGAGGCAAACCTTTGGGAAAATCATGCATCACCAATTCCAGCATTACGACATTTCACAATTACTCATTGATTTTCGCCATTTCAGGGTCGTGACGCAACCATTTGCTCGTAAAGTACCCTTATGATTATACACTTGTAACCCGTAGCAAACTATGACCTATCATTTTAGGTTGCTATATCACAGGAAGACCCTATGAAAAGAAAAGAATTTATAAAAGGTGCCGGTGCATTGATCACGGTGACATTGTTTGGTGGCTTATCAGCATGTAGTGATGACGAACCCACCCCTGAACTAAACCGGGAATTGGTCATAGACTTATCACAATCTCCATTTACCGCTTTACAAGATCACGCTGGATGGGTCTTGCATCCGGATGAAAACGTCATCTTGGTAAACTGGAATGGAGAGATCCGGGCAATGACTTCAATATGTACACACTCCCAATGCACCCGCAACTGGGTTTTTGGCGGTCCGGAAGCAACATGCACCTGTCATGGTTCCAAGTTTGACTGGGAAGGTAAAGTGCTCCGCGGTCCAGCTGCCAGTGACCTGACTAATTTTAATGTTACCAGTGATGGGGATACTATTACGGTGAGTTGAGAGAATGGACTAAATCATTTGTGTCCCCACAAATGATAGCTCGTGATAATAGCTGGTAGCTAGATTCATGATTTCTGTGTAGAAACATTGATGGCAGCTACAAGCTGCCTTTTATTGTTTAGGGTTAAGCTGCGCTTCGCTAAGCTTAACCCAGAGATTGGCCATATCTAAAACCTCAACTGATAAGCAACCGTGACCACATTGTCCCGGGTAAGGCCATCGGGATTGGTGGGACGGTCGGTGAGTTTGTAACCGTAAATGATTTTAACACTGTTGGCGACATCTACATGATAGGTAAACCCAACCAAGGTAGACAGTGCGAGACCTGTAACAGTGATATTATTGCCATTCTCTCTTGTCATGATAATTCCTCTGTCCGGCGTGATTCGGTAGATAGGTAAGATGCCCACATTGAAGGAATAGTTGACAAATCGCCAGTTTCGCTCCACACGCAACATCAGGTCAATTCCACGCCGCAGTCCGATGCCTACGTCATAACCATTAAGGTATTCTCTGTCTGGAAACCTTACCCATTCTCCCCAGGTAAAATCATTTTCATTGCTCGTTAATGCTTGTTGATAACCGAAAGCGAGCAGCCATTTCTTGGATAACAACGAAACTCCAGCCACCAGGTCATAAGTACCGAGACTAGATTGATAGTATCCTGGCAACGTCAGTCCGGCTTCATTCTTGGCACTGGAATTATTCGTGGGAATCTTTGCTCCAATGGTGAAACTGAGGTCAAAATCGCTGGTTCGTTTAATGTTCCTGGTGAGGGCCACAGAAATATCTCCAACACCTTCATTGGTCCCAAGCGTACCCTGTCTGATCATCATATAAGGTATTTTGACTTGTACGCCAAACTTCTCTGTCAATCCAAAATTGAGATCGGCTGTCACTGAGTGGATTACCGGTGTCTTATCGGTCTCTCCACGATAGTAGGAAATCTCCGCGCTTCTCAACTTAAAATTGACCTTCCGGCTAAAGTTTTGATCGGGCTTCATTGCCCCCATGGTGCAAAAGCCGGCATCACTGCAACCTTGCCCGTTCACATTAAAAACTGCTCCGGCTATGCAGCAAAAAAGTATTAAAATTTTCTTCATCACTATAACTAATTAGCTGATACCAACACCTGAATCACCTGTGTCCGCATTGGGTATTCATCCCGAAATTGGTCATTTGTCAATTGTACAGGAAACCGTTCTGGTTCTCCTTCAAAAAATGGCGACCTTCCCGGCTGATTTGCGCCACCATAAGGCCGTTCGTTAATTTCCGTGCCCGCATCCCACAACCAAACCCTGTTGGTAATATCGCCTTCAAATGGTGTCCCGTCGGGCTCGAAGAGCAGCACCCCTTCTTCATCAAAGGAATAAAAGGAATCGTTGGAATCGGTAAACATGGTGGCGAAATTGAAGAAATCACCGTATTCGGCTCTGAAAGTAAAGCTAACTTCCTGACCCGCAGGAATCTCAGCAAAAGCGCCGGACTCCTTTACAAACTTGTTTCCCTCCAGGCTTTGCACGAGTGTATCCACAATGCCATCTTCTGCCAGAAACTCCAGCCCTTCTCCGTAGTCCAGGGAAGCCTTGAAAAACAGTGGGAACCCCATTTGATTGGTGTAGAATATGCCTGGCGACAACAAAGTGGCTATTTCACCTTGTGAAACGTTGCGTATGGTCACTGTAAACTCGGCCTCTGTTTCGGGGACTGCCTCCTCACAGCTGCTCATTTGTAGCAGCAAAAGCAAACTGATTAATCCAATTAATATTTTACTCTTCATAGCTGGTAATTTTAGCGTCTCATTCAGCTCTTAAATTATTGACACGCGATAGGCAACGTGAACGATTTGTTTGAATGAGTTATATTTGATCATTGCAAATTAAATTGTTATGAAAACCGAAAAAACTTGTCCTGAATGCAACAAACCGATCTTTGGCAGAGCCGACAAGAAGTTCTGTTCCGATATGTGCAGAAATTCCTTTAACAATAAGCAAAATGGATCTGTCAATAACATGGTTCGCCGTGTCAATGGCATTCTTAAAAAGAATAGAAGAATACTGGAAGAACTGAATCCAAAAGGGAAAATCAAAGTACAGCGCTCTAAGCTGATTGCCAATGGCTTCGATTTCGACTATCACACGAATACCTACAAAACCAAAGAGGGGAGCGTTTATTTTTTTTGCTATGAGCATGGATACCTTCCGCTTGAAAATGATTTTTGTTTGTTGGTCAAGAGAGATGTATAGGCTGCGGTCTATTACTCCGCAGCCTAATTGGGAAAAACACTACTTACTAACCATTTAATCTTTGAAACCCTACAGTCTGTAATTGAGAATCAGGTGATTTCCAAGACTGTTGAGCCCTACACTATAAATTCCAATGCCTCCAAGGGTCGTCTGCCAGTAAAACTCCAAACCTAGCCCCCATCGTCGGGCAAAATATCTTTCATATCCTACAGTAGCGCCTACAACGCCAAAATAGTGCTTATTCACACCTTCTACCTCCCACCTTGTAATATCATCGTCTCCGTATTGTGAGGACTCAAAATCGTATACTTCCCGATCCATCATAAAAGAGCTGGCACTTACCTGACCGTAAAGGTTCCAATTGCGCCCCTGTATGACATCATATCTCAAACTGACTGGAATCTCGGTAATGGAGCATCTGGCTGCTATGCCTTCCGGCCAACCCTGATTTGCCAGTATCCATGCCGGCAATGTATAATCTTCCCGATCAGTTACATCGTAAATGCGATTGGTTTTGGTAAAACCAGCAGATACACTGAAGCGATTGCTTAATCTGTATGAGGCACGAACTCCAATGCCTAGCCCTGGTGTGGTAAAATCCTGAAATTTCACTGTAGACAAATCAGTATTGACCAGCAAACTCAACGTGAACTTCCCTTTGACCTGGCCCTTAGACTGCAATACAGGCTCACTGTCTGCAGGCTTGCTCACCTGATTGATACTGTCCTGTGGCAAAGCATCGTCTTCATTTGCCAATACCCCATTATCCGTGGCAGCGGCTACTTTGTCAGTCGATTCATCTGCAGGAACTGTTGTTGCTTTATCTTCTGTAACCTCGACAACCGTGTTATCGTCATCATCTGCTACAGCTACTTTTCCATTTTGTCGCTCAGATTCCTGTGCAGGAGTGATTAATTTGTCTTTCTCAGTGGTGGCAGAACTCTCCTTTTTTTCACTGTTCTTTTGAAAGGCGACAACTTGGTTTGTGGTCTGAACACTCGCCTGCCCCTCATCACCGGACTTGGAAATATCTCTCAGCTCTTCTCTGGAAGTGGCAGCACCCGATGTTGAAATGCCGGCAATACGCTTTGCACTTTGTCCCGTCACCTTGTTTTTAGCAACAGCTGATGCCTTACCGTCACTCATTTCAGATGCCCAAGAATCCTGATCATCGTTAGAATCAGCACTTCTCTCCTCTTCTCTTGAAATAGTATTGGCCTGTAGACTACCATTGTTGTCACCGACCGATTGATTAGTACTGTTGAATAACTGCGCCTTCCTTTGTTGTGCATTGTCGGATGCATTTTCTGATTCTGCCAAAGCCATACCAGAACTATCACCATCCCGCTCATTCTGAATATCATCAGGTGAACCTCCTGTATTTTCAGATCCACGACCGACGGAAACATTACTTGATGATTCCGCTGAAAAACCGCCATTTTGTTCCTCACTTCCTTGAGAAATTGAGGTATTGCCAGCATCTTCTCCGGCATTAGCCAAAAGCTCCGTACCACTTTGCTGAAGCTCAGCAGTGGGCTTTTCAGTTTTCGAGGTTGGAGAGAAAGGCTGCCATATCCACCAACCCGCTATTATCAACAACACCAATACAGCAGCTCCTCCAATCCATATCTTCCATGGCGCTCCTCCCCGCTTAGCTTGTAGTTTGCTCCATGCTTTGCTATCATAGGGCACATGTGGCGCTGCGTCGAATTTCGCCCTCACCAGGCTATCAAAATCACTATCGTCAAATTTACGCAACGGCATAGTCCCTCCTTATTATCAATTCCCTCAAATATGCTCTTGCTCTGTGTAGGTTGGATTTAGACGTACCTACAGAGACGTTGAGCATTTCAGCTATCTCTTCGTGCTTGTAACCGTCTATTACATACATACAAAAAGTATTCCTATATGACGGCGGCAGTTGCTGCACGGCCTCCAACAGTTCATCATAAGATATCTGATCGTCTACGGTCTCAGTATCTATGACTGTCAGCGCTTCCTGACTTTCAATGTCTTTATGGTATAAGTGTTTCTTATTTTTTCTGTAGTGATCTGAAGCCGTATTGATGACAATACGCCTCAGCCAACCTTTAAAACTCAGGTCATTATAATCTTTGATTTTTTTAAAGACCTTGATAAAGGAGTCATTCAAAATCTCGATGGCCTCCTCATAATTTTGTGAATACCGCAGCGCAATACTCATAGCATAGCCAAAAAAGTGCTCGTACAGCAACTTCTCGCTTCTACGCTTGCCTTTCCGGCAGTTTTCGATCAGTATTTTTTCTTTATTTTGCACTCAATTTCACCAATATTCCGTCCCAGAACGGTCATATTTCCGGGATGGTTGCTTGTGTTTGAAAAAAACATTAAAAAATTTCCCCACTGCTTAAAACGTAAGACCTTTTCTGTCAAAAGCATTGGCTTTATGCTTGCCGCGAATGGCTGAAGATGTACCTTTTAATATGCTCAAGATCTACCAGGTACTATCTCTAAAATTTTCTTATATAAAAATAGGGAATTCGGAACGAGGTGCCAGACGTTACATCAAATATTAGACAAACGGTATCTATCAATAGATCAACCGGGTAGGCGATTAATGCTTTTGAGTATCTGCTACAATCAACTTTGCTGTCTGGTCAGAAGCGCTATGATCGCCGACCCTGGCTGCCAGGACCTCATATTGCGCCCGCATTTTTACGATCTGTTCACTGTTTTCCCTGACACTATCGATGAAGTGCTGCAGGTTGCCCGTAGTAAAATCTCCCTGAATCAACTCTTTGACTACTTCTGAATCCATGATCAGATTGACAAGGGAGATGTACTTCACTTTGATGACCAATTTGGCGATATTATAGGAAATGGCTGATGTCTTATAACAAACCACTTGTGGCACTTTGAACAGCGCAGTTTCCAGTGCGGCTGTCCCCGAGGTGACGATGGCAGCATCTACAAACTTGAGTATGTCATATGCTTTATTCGTCAAGATTGTGACGTTGGGATAATTGAGGTACTTGCTGTAGTAGGCTTCGTCCAGGTTATCAACCCTGGCAATGAAAAACTGCGCATCGGGATACTTTGGAAACAGGGTCGCCATGGTATCGAGCATGTTGGTGACCTCTTGCACCCTACTGCCAGGCAGAATACCTACCCGAAAACGGTCTTTGGCACTATGTCTGGTAATGAGGTGCTGATCGTAAGGATAAGATGCCATGCTATCGATCAACGGGTTGCCAACATACTCCACTTCAAAATCAAACTTCTGATAGAAAGCTTTTTCAAAGGGCAGTATGCAGAACATCTTATCTACATTCTTTTTGATCTTCTTTGCCCTGCCTGTATTCCAGGCCCATATTTTTGGTGAGATGTAATAGCAGGTCTTGATACCTAATGACTTCGTAAATTTGGCAATTCTTAAATTGAAGCCCGGATAATCGATCAAAATGACCGCATCTGGTTGCCACGACTCAATGTCCTTTTTACAGAATGTCATGAACCTTCTAATGGTCCGGATATTTTTGATTACCTCCAGAAAACCCATGAAAGCGGTGTCACGGTAGTGCACTACCAGATCTCCTCCCGCTTCCTTCATCATATCACCACCCCAGCATCTGATCGTACAATCAGGCGCATATTGCTTCAAGGCTTTGATCAGGTTGGATCCGTGCAGGTCTCCTGACCTTTCTCCGGCGATTATGTAGTACTTCATTTAGTGATTGTCACGTCAAGCACTACTCACCGTAGTATTCTACAAAATTTCGTGGGGTTTCATACAGTTTGAGCCTATACAGCATGGCATTGGGAGCGATGTCCTTCAACCCTGCCTCCAGGATATTCCAGAAGTGCATGACAATGTTCTCACAACTTGGCATGACACCGAGTAAGAAGTCAACATCCAGATTGAGATTTTTATGATCTACTTTTTCAATGACCGACTCTTTGATTAGTTTACTCAGGTCTTTCAGGTCTACCACAAATCCGGTATCCGGGTGGGGTTTACCCTTGATTGTCACGATCAACTCAAAATTGTGGCCATGCCAGTTTTCATTGGCACAAGGCCCGAAAACCTCTTCGTTTTTTTCCTTTGTCCAAGCTGGATTGTACAGCTTGTGTGCTGCGTTAAAATGTTCCTTTCTGCTTACGTATACCATCCCGTTCTAACTATTCCGCAAATATAAGCCTAATCAATTTAATCCCTGAAGGATATCTAAGGCCCGCAGAAAAACGCATGCCTACAATTACAAAGCGTTTTACATTTCTTATCGTAACCAGAACTAAAAACGGGCTTCGTTGAGCATCAGATTTTCCTGAGACTTCACCCATTGCTCTTGCCCTCTGTCTCTTTTCAAAAAGGTGTCCTTGCGATATCCCCTATCCTTGAAACGAGGTCGGTCAATGGTCTTTTTCTGCTGAAGAAATAGAATTACCTTTGTCAAAAAAAGCATGATCGTAGTTACCGGGGCTTGTGGTTTTATCGCAAGTTGTTTGATTTCCAAGCTGAATCAGGAAGGTTTTAATGAGATAATCGCTGTAGACCACTTTGGCATTGCTGCGAAAGAACATAATCTCGAAGGCAAGAAGATCAGTCAACGGGTAGAAAGGGAGTCCTTCTTTGAGTGGTTGGACCAGCATGGTGAATTAGTGGAGTTCATATTTCACTTTGGTGCCAAAACTGATACAGCTGAATTTGACAAGGACCTGCTGTTAAAACTCAATACCAACTACACCCGTGAAATCTGGAACCGATGCATTAATTACCAAATACCATTGGTTTATGCCTCATCTGCAGCTACTTATGGCTTAGGTGAATACGGATATGATGACGACGAATCTAAAATCCCTCAACTGCAGCCACTCAACCCTTACGGCGTCTCCAAAAATGACTTTGACAAATGGGCAATCAAGCAGGATAAAAAGCCTTTCTATTGGGCTGGGCTGAAGTTCTTCAATGTTTATGGACCCAACGAGTACCACAAAGGTCGTATGGCTTCTGTCATTTTTCATGCATTTAATCAAATTCAAAAAACGGGAAAAATGAAATTGTTCAAGTCACATAATCCGGACTTTAGGGATGGTGAGCAGATGCGCGATTTCGTCTATGTAAAAGATATCCTGGACATCTGCACCTGGCTGATGCACCATCGCAAAGACTCTGGGATTTACAATCTGGGAAGCGGAAAGGCAAGAACCTTCAGAGACCTGGTAGAAAATGTCTTTACTGCACTCAATTTACCTTCAGATATCGAGTTCATTGATACGCCAGAGGACATCAGAGACAAGTATCAGTATTTTACAGAAGCAAATATGTCCAAGCTACAACAAATTGGCTACCCCAATTCCTTCACCACTTTGGAAGAAGGTATTGATGACTACGTCAGAAATTACTTAAGTCAACACAATTACTTATAATTGTATATTAAACTTGGGAATCAAATTGCTCTAAATGCCTAATAGACTCACGCTTCTAGTTCTATTACTAATTCACGCTACGTATTTAAATGCTCAATTTGTTGACATCTCTGATCAACTGCCGGCTGAGTACGTCAATATCAGTCCCAATCTGATGGGTGGGGGTGTTGGAATCATAGACGTCAACGCCGACGGTTTAGAGGATCTTTATTTCACCGGTGGTTCCGGTACGGATGCACTCCTGTTGAACACAGGGAGGGGCTTTGAGGACATCTCCGTTTCTTCTCAGGTATTTGGATTTACTTCTCTGGTGCATACTACCGGCATCGCTGTAGGTGACATCAACAATGACGGGTTTGATGACATCTTCCTGACTACCAATGCTAATTCTGAGAATAAATTACTCATCAACCAAGGGGATAATACTTTTGAAGATGGCTCCGGTACATACCAGATCCCGCTGGAAAAGGTATGGAGCATGGCTGCCGCTATGGGTGATGTCAATCGCGATGGTCTTTTGGACATTTACGTAGGCAATTACATAGAAACTCCCAAAGCCATCATTGGTGACGACAATGAGATCATTGGCTTCGACCACATATGCTCTCCAAACCAATTGCTAATCAATGAAGGGGATCATTTTGAGGATATCAGTATCAGCACGCAAACGGATGACGACGGCTGTGCACTGGCCACTGCAATGGTTGATATCAACGAAGATGGCTTGACAGATATCTACGTTGCAAATGACTTTGGTGCCTGGGTTACTCCCAATAAAGCTTATCTCAATGATGGCAACGGAGCTTTCACTGAAAGCAGCCTGTCTTTGAGCCTGAGTGACTCTATTTATGCCATGGGAATCTCCTTTGCTGACCTGAATGGGGATCTGAAAAAGGACTACTACATCACCAATCTAGGCAAAAACTCCCTCAGGCTTAGTACACCTGATCAAAGTTATCAGGAGGTAGCAGCGGACTATGGTGTATCTAACACCCGAGTCACTGAATTCCTGACCACCGGATGGGGAACCGTTTTCCTGGACATAGAAAATGATGGCGATCAGGATTTATTTGTTGCCAACGGGTTTATTCCTTCTGCTAACTTTATCAGAACCACAGAGGAAGATCCTAACAAGCTCTATCAAAACAACAGCAACGGCGGCCTTGAAGATATATCGGAGAGAGCTGGTGTAGATGGTGTAGGCATCGCAAGAGGCGGCGTGAAAGCAGACTTTAATAATGATGGGTACTATGACCTGGCCATTGCCAATGTCAAACAGCAAATAAACATTGATGGCATCTCGTCAAAGGTATATCTGAACGATTATGACCGCGCCAACAACTGGGTAGGCCTGGTTTTAAGAGGTAGCACTTCGAACATGAATGCCTTTGGCAGCAAAGCCTATGTGTACACTGAAGAAACTGTACAATATCAGGAATTGAGCAATAGCGGTAGTCACGGCTCTTCTTCTTCCCAACGTCTGCTTTTTGGAATACCTCAGCATGAAGTAGTAGACTCTGTTGTCGTAAGGTGGCCGGGTGGCACACTATCCACGTTTTACAACCTGGATAAAAACAACTACTATGAATTGACCGAAGGGTCGGATGTTGTTGCTTCGCTTGGCTGTGGAGAAGAGTTTGACAAACAGTGGGGGTGCCCATCTGCCATTACGCACCTGGAGGAATCAATTGCAAACGAGACTCCTTCAGTGGTCTATCCCAATCCGACACAGGGCTTTCTAACCATCAGTCAAAATTTGCATAACCTTCAATTGGTGGATTTACAGGGCAAGGTGCTGTTGGAGTGGCAAAGCGTGAATAAAGGAGGCAAACTTGATTTGACATCAATCCATCAAGGAATGTATGTATTGTTGGCTATCTCACCTGAAGGGGAGCTGTTTACCTGGCGCATAAAAAAAGACTAACCTTTTCAGATTAGCCTTTTGATATTTTCATTAGAACTGTTTTTTCTCTTAGTTCAGTCCTTCGTAGTATTCAGTAATTTGTTCTACATCTGCTACGGTCTTTACTTTAAGACCTTGTTGTTTGATGTAGCTAGCTAATCTTTTATCTCCAAAAGCTTTCAGCACAGCTCCTTTAGAAATCTTTTTAAAGACGATTGGCTCCTGACCTTTCTTCAATAGTACATAACGCTCCTTCATCACAAATCTGCTGGAAACATTATTGACACCACCATAAGAGGCTTCATTTTCATCAATCTTTGAAGTAGTTATTTTCTTCAGAAGCCTGGTGTCTCCATCTCTCAATACGTGAAAATAATCCTTCTTGTCATAACCTTCTATCTCAAACCCATTTTGGAACATCATTACCACGGTTTGATTGGTATTCTCATCGTAAAAATTGAATTCAATTCTACGGTATTCTTTGGAATCAAGTATGATCGGGTTACCACCATTATGCACTTCTATTTCTTCCTTGTAGGAATCATATCTTGCAAATACATCAAACTTATCCCCGTTCGTATTATAAGCATATGCTTTTTTGTATTTATCAAACAGATATGGTGATCCATCTATCTTCTGGTAATTAGACTCACGCAGCACGTTTCCTCCTAGCCCATCAACGTTGGCCATTTGGCCAAATACTGATGCGGTAGAGATAATCATCAATAGCAGTATTGAGGATGTCTTTAATAACTTCATAATTTTTAATGTGTATCAGATAAACTTTAATTGCTTTCTTTATAGGCCAAAAAGGAGATTACATCAAACTCCGTTTTCAACTTGTTTTTATTCTTCTTAAGATAGACTGCGTCACTCTCAGTGTCACCAAACATCTTAAGAATCGTACTTTTAGAGACCTTTTTGAAGGTGGTCACGTTTTCACCATCAATGATAAAATATGTTCGCTTCTGCACAAACCTGCTACTAACGTCATTGGTTCCTCCATAAGAAGTTTCTTTGCTATCAATACGGTTAGTTTTGACTTTCTTCAGAAACTTATACCTACCTTCATCTTTAATTACCTGAAAGTAATCTGTGGACCTGAATCCTTCAATGTTATAGCCATTCTTAAACAGAAGTCTAACACGACTGTTATCAATTTCGTCAATGAAATCAAATAGCACCGCTCCGTAGACCTTAGCGTCCAGGATGATCGGATTACCATCATTGTGTACTTCTACTTCCTCCTTGTAAGAATCATATTTAGCAAACACACTTTTACTTCCCCCGGACCGGTCAAAGACTTTCGCTGCTTTGTAGGTTGGAAATAAGAATGGAGTGCCTTCAACATTCTTGTACTTTTGTTCTCTTACTACGGTACCTCCAAGGCCATCAACATTCTGAATTTGCGCAAAAACCGAATTTCCCGCTACAGATAAACATAAGACCAGAAATAGTACGCTTACTTTCATATTTTAATTTTTTTGTTTCAGATGTACACTCAGTTCATGACGATCTGTAATGTTTACAAATGCGGTAGGAGTTTATCAGCATGACATTAACCCATTAAATACAGGCTCGACTGTCTTTACCCTACCAAAAGCATAAAATTCAACAAAGACCTTAAGTGTTTCGTCCTGAAGGAGTGTTAAGTCATTGAATAGAACTTCTGCCCCATTGATTCAGGATATGAATTTCAGCAAAACGCAATTTAGTCAATAAAGCTTAAAAGCCGGAACTTCTAAAGAATAACTTAGCATTTGCTTCAATTGTTAACATACTTGTAACATATATATCGTCCGACGGACACAGGCGATGCATAATAAGCTGATTTAAAAGTTGAAAGAACAGTGTTGGATAAACCTCTTTTCAGAGAACCTGGATCATCATGGGTACTCCAATACCTCTTTAAGCTCTCCTTGTTCATCATAGGTTTTCCATGTTCCGGATCGCTGTCCGTTTTTTATTTTTCCTTCAGACCTGATGGCTCCATTCTCATGGTAGTAAACTCCTGATACAATCTCTCCTCCCTCTACTACTACCTCACCTATGATCTGTCCATTACGGTAATAATTTGCCAGGGCTGTCATTACACCATTTTCAAAGGACCTCTTAGTGTAAACTTCACCTGTTTCATACCACCCTGTAAAATCTCCGTGAGCTTTCCCATCTACAAAGGTGGCGAGATTCTTTTTGGCTCCGTCATTGTGGTAGGCTACAAACAGACCGTCCTGCTGACCGTTTTTAAACTCCCGTATGATCATTCTCCCCCCGTGTTCATAGAAAGCAAATTCAGTAAAAGTACTGTCTTCTTTAGAAAAATACTCATGCACCACCTTTTTGGTGCCATCTGGCCACTTTTCTACGATCTCCACGGTACCCTGTTGCTCACAGCCTGCAAGGACCAACAGTAATCCAATCAGGTAAATAAATGTTCTTTTCATGCTGTTATAAAAAATAAAGGAGACATGTTTTCACATGTCTCCTTTTTATATTCATCAATGAAATGTATCCATCAATTAATTTCTGGTAATTTCTGTTACTTCTGCGAAGTCATTTCCTGGATCATACCAAGGAATACTAAATACCTCAGTTGTAGGATCCCATGTACCAGCAGGCGCACCACTTCCACCGTCAGTGGAAACAGACGTACCAAAACCAGAGATAGGAGTAGCGCTTAACGTGATTGCATCACAAACGTTCTCAATTCTACCTGGGTTATCCACCATAGGGCTACCGTTGAAATTATCATAGTAACGAGCTGTTACGTCAGAGATATCATAAACAGTTGAGCTACCAGCTACAGGAGTAATTGTGATGTTGGTATTAGTACCAGTTACACCAAATACACCAAGCTGAGTTTCACCGCTCCAGGTTCCACCTTCAGGGATGTTTGGAGGACAAGAAATCTGCATGATAATACCCGCTGAATCCAGCGCAGGATTGATATCCACATCAGCAGATGTCAATTTAAGGATCAACCTCAATTGCTCACCAGCTTCGATGTTATCCGGCAATACAGTGATGTCTACAGGAGCAGAGAACTCACCAGCAGCGATAGTTACTGAAGAAGAGTTCAAAGTGTAGTGCAGACCTTCAACTGCTGTACTGGTAGGATCCACAGTAAAGTTTACGTTTACTGCGTTAGATAAAGCTCTTGAACCTAACAAAATGTCTGTTCCAATTGGGAAAGTAGACCCATCGTTAGACCTCAAGTAAGTCTTAGTTTGCGATTGCACAGAGTTACCTGCGGCATCTAGCTCAACAAATGTCTCATCGAAGAGCACGTCAGTTCCCGGATCATCAAAACATGAAGTCAGAACAACTGCTAATGCTATAATTAAAATAAAATTTTTCATCATTAATATCTTTTCTTAACTCCTTATTAATAACCATCGTTCTGTACAAGATCAACACCTGCATCAGCATGTTGCTCGATCTCAGCGGGAGGGATTCTTGATAGTCTTCTAAAGTCATCAGTGGCTAAAGGATCTACCCCTGAAGAAGCAGGCTTAGGAATGATCAGACCAAGTCTCTTCAAGTCGAACCAATAGTGGCTACCTTCATAGCAAAGCTCTACTCTTCTTTCTTGCATGATCAGATCAATCAAAGCACTTCCAGATGCTGTAGAAGCACTCAAACCACGATTTGTTCTCAATCTGTTCACGTCAGTCAAAGCGCCAGCGTCATTTCCACTTCTGGCTTTCGCTTCAGCAGCGATCAACAATACTTCAGAAACTCTGATTACAGGGATGTGCTCTCTGAAGTCACCAAGCTCGCCTGGCCACTTGTCTGACTCCCAGAAATCAGCTGATTCAGGGTTTCTGAAGAGATCTCTTCTAATATCACCAGTCTCAAAAGCAGCTAGTAACTCGTCAGATGCTCTAACAGCTCCCTGAGAACTACCAGGTGCACCACCAGAAGTAGTCTTGGTAACTGTTGTCATAGAGTTGTTAACACCATCAACAGTACTCCAGTCAACTGCCTGGATGTTGATTTGGAAGATTGCTTCTGGGTGTACAGTCGCAGCAAAAGAAGCGATGTAGTCAGCAGCAGCAACGATATCAACAGAAGAGGCATTTAATGCAGCATCTGCTTGTGTAGCAGCATCTGCATATCTTCCCATATATAGGTATACTCTTGCCAATAATGCTCTTGCAGCAGAAGCAGAGGCTCTATCAGGGAAAGCTGCTTGATTTCCGTCAGAAGGAAGATCAGCAATCGCCGCCAATAAATCGCTTTCAATAGCTGCATATACCTCAGTGTTAGTAGCTCTAGGTCTGAAATCTGCTTTACTAGCAGCATCAACAGCCTCAGTTCTTAGGATTACACCTAAGTTGAAACCGCCAACTTCCTGACCTGGCTCATAAGAGTAGGCTCTTAATAGGTCATGATGAGCAAGTGCTCTTATGAAGCGACCTTCAGCAATCATCACGTCAGCTCTATCGCTATCTTCTTCTCTGTTTGCTTCTGCATTTTCTATCACAATATTAACATCATTGATAATCTGATATAGAGAATGGAAATTTCCTCCTCCTGGATCAGCCCAAAGGTTGAAATGAGAACCAACAGCATTAACGACTGCTCCTGTATACCTTCCTGTGTTATTACCTATGACTATATTGCTAGATAAGGCTTCACCAGTTAGATGAAATTGCTGTCCATAATAATTAAAGGCATGCAGTCTGTTATATGCAGAAAAAAGGAAAGCTTCTGCTCCATCAAGATCTGCGAGAGCTATCTGTGGAGTGATCCTGTCTTTTGGATCTGGCTCTACAAATTCATCGCAAGAAAACGCAATGAAAGAGAGTAAGATGAAACTATATAATATTTTTTTCATTGTAGTCTTTTTTTCAATTAAAATCCGATGCTTATACCTGCGTTGTACTGCTTACCTACTGGGAACACACCGAAACCAGTTCTTGCGTTACCACTGTTAAAGCTAGTATTCAATGAAGTAATTACCTCAGGATCAATACCATCAAATTTTGTCCAAGTCAACAAGTTAGTAGCTTGTGCGAATATAGAAAGACTTCTCATGTTCAACTTATCAGTGATTGATTTAGGGAAAGAGTAAGTCAAATTCACCTGCTTCAATCTTACGTAAGAAGCATCAGAGATGTATCTTGTATTTCTGAATGTACCGAAGTCATTTCTCAATGCCTGGTGGAAACCGTCGATGATCTCACCTTCGTATGCTCTTGGAACATTGGTTACATCACCTGGCTGCTGCCATCTGTCAAGCTGAGAAACTAACTGGTTGTCATTTCTACCACCAGAAGCTGCAAGGTTTGCAAGGTCACCGTTAAATGCCTCAGCACCTAACTGGAACTGGAAGAAGATATCTAAAGTAATTCCTTTGTAACTGAAAGTGTTAGTCAAACCACCGAAGCTGTCAGGAATTGGGCTACCAACTACTCTACCATCTTCTGGAGCAAAGTTACCGTACTGGATGTTTCCAGCGTTGTCTCTCCACATTGCTTTACCGTTTGCAGGGTTAACACCTACGTAATCAACACCCCAAAGAACGTTGATAGGCTGACCTACGATTCTTCTTGTAGAAGCACCAGGGTTGATTTGCTCCTGACCTTCGTTCAGTGAAAGGATTTCGTTGTTCTGGAATGAAATGTTACCACTTGTTACCCACTTGAAACCACCTTTATCCAAGGTTACAACACTCAATTCTAATTCTAAACCTTCGTTAAGAACCTCACCTACGTTACCTGTGATAGAACCGAATCCACTGTCACCAGGCAGTGGCACTGCCAATAGCTGATCTTCAGTTTGGTTATTGAAGTAGTCAGCTGACAGGAAGATTCTGTTTTTCAACAGACCTACACTAATACCGATATTCAACTGCTGAGATCTCTCCCAGGTCAACTGGTCATTAGCAATCTGGAAAGCCTGACCACCATTACCTAAGTATTGTCTTGCACCTGTTACAGCAGGAACAGCCTGGAAATTACCGATACCTTGTGCGTTACCTAGCACACCGTAACTAGCTCTCAATTTCAAATCATCAAGAACAGATACACCGCTCATGAAGCCCATGTCAATGATAGACCAGTTAGCACCTACTGAATAGAAAGTACCAAATCTTACTTGCTCACCAAATCTTGAGCTACCGTCTCTACGAATAGTAGCACTAACGTCAGCCAGGTTTCTGAATGAGTAGTTAGCTCTACCGAAATAACCAGCTCTTGTGAATGAAGTCAACGTACCGTTAATCGCCTGAGGAGTTGCCGCAGCACCTAATAATCTCAAAGAAGGAGAAGCAAAGCCTCTACCAGTTGCAGTATTCTGCTCATTGATTCGCTCAGTAGCCTCGATACCAGCAATAACTGATACTGAGTGATCTTCACCGAAAGTTTTGGAGAATGTCAAAGTTGCGTTGGTATTCCAAGATAGGTTTCTTCTGTTATCTACGAAAGTCTGACCACCGAATCCAGCGAATACAGGAATAGTAGCAGGACGCTCGTTAATACTCTGAGAATCAACAAAGTCAAGACCTCCAAGTACGTTAGCAGTCAGGTAAGGGAGGATTTTATAAGTCAATCCTAAACTACCGATTGCCTGAGCGATGAAGTTCTCTCTTCTTTCCTCGTTCACACCTTGTACAATATTGTAGCTGAAGTTGTGACCTGTAGTATTGTTAGGATAAGGAGCATAAGTTCCATCCTCGTTGAATGCAGGAGAGTTAGGCTGAGATACGAAAGCAGACTGGAAAGGACCGTTAACGAAGTTACCGTTAGCGATTGATCCAAACTGGTTCACTCTTACAACACCTATTGTTGCATCTACTTTCAGTTTTTCGTTAGCTTGTCTCGCCAAGTTCAAACGGAATGTCTGTCTGCTGAAGTTAGATTTAATTACCTGTCCCTGAGTACCTTCCAGTGAAGCAGACATGAAATAAGTAGTCTTGTCATCACCACCGCTTAAACGTACGTTTAAGATATCCTGGTTAGCAGACTCTCTAAAGATCGCATCTACCCAGTCGAAGTTTGTCAAAGAGGCAGGGTTCTCAGGGTCACCAAATAAACCGATTGCAGTAGCTCTTTCAGTAGAAGGGTTGTTAGCGTAAGCTTCTGCTCTGATTTCAGCATACTGCTGAGCGTTCATTACATCATAAAGCTCCAACGGCTGAACAAAACCTTTTTGGTAAGTAATGTCAAGGTTTGTAGCACCTGAACGACCTCTTTTTGTTGTAATCAATACAACACCATTCGCAGCCTGAGCTCCGTAGATAGCAGCAGAAGCAGCATCCTTCAGGATCTCGATAGACTCGATGTCAGCAGGGTTTACACCACCCAATGCATTGTTAGATGCCTGTCCTGCACTAGAACCAGTGTTTACCTGAACACCATCTACAATATATAAAGGAGTATTATTTGATAGTGAACCTTGACCTCTTACAAGAATGTTGATAGTTGCACCAGGAGCACCACTGTTTGCCTGTACAAGTACACCAGCAGCTCTACCTTGTAATGCTTTATCAAACGACTGCATAGGCAAGTTTTCGATTACATCACCTTTAATCTGAGCAATTGAACCTGTCAGGTCACGCTTAGTAGCGACACCATAACCAGTTACAACTACCTCACTCAGTGTCTCAACGTCTTCTTCCATAGTAACGTCGATTACTGATCTGGCTCCAATTTCTACTTCTACGGACTTCAAACCGATAAAAGAAAACTGAAGTGTTCCGCCCTCACTAGGTACGGAGAGTTTATAGTTTCCGTCGATGTCGGTAATATCACCCTTATTGGTTCCTTTAAGGATGACGTTTACCCCAGGCAGCCCCGACCCATCAGAGTCAGTCACCTTTCCGGAAACCGTCCTTTCTTGCGCTAACGCGTTAAAACTTAACGTTAGCAACAACATGAAACTTAATAGTAGAATCTTCTTCATATTGTGTTTTGTTAAAATGAACATTATTTATAAAAGTTAAATTTATGCTTTTCTCTCATATTAAAAAAATTCAATTTTCTTTATTCATATCGTTTGTGATCATCTCATTGGATAAGATATGGTCATACACTTGCCTATTTTAAATACTATTTCGGCTTTTTATAAATTCCCAAATAAAGTATTTTATTTGATATGATCATTATATGAATCTTCTGTTAAAAAAAAGTGAACTTATTAATATTGATTTAATGAAATTATCTGATGATAAATTCAATGCGCCTGTTTTGTCGTCTGCCTGCCTCAGACTCATTAGTAGCGACAGGGTATTTTGAGCCTTTACCGGTATATAACAACCTTGATCGGTCAATACCCTTATCTAACAGGAACTGATAAACCGCTTTTGCTCTTTTTTGGGATAAATCCAGATTGTATGTCTCGGTACCTATATTATCGGTATGCCCCCTGATCTCCACATTGAGTTCCACATTACGCCTCAGAAACTCTGTGAACACTTCCAACTCAGGAACTGAGGCTGATTTTAAGGTATATTTATCCAGGTCAAAGAAGATATTTTTCAATGTAGCCACCGAACCGGACTTTACTGGCTCCAACGCTATATTCACTGTATCGTAGGACAATAATTGCTCTGATTGTTTCAAATTCACATCCAACTCACGAAATAAATAGCCGGGACGTGAGATGTACATTCCATAGTTTCCACCTTCATTAAGTACTGCCAGGTATGACCCATTGACCGAATCTGATGCGATTCTAAACACTTTCTTGCTACTCTCCTTGTTGAAGATTTCTATTTTGGCACCGAGGTATTTCCCCGTTTCTTTGTCAGAAACCTTTCCTGACAGGTATATACTCTTCACTTTGACCCGATCGCCGGTAGGCACAGCAAATTGATAAACATCACTTTTATAGGTAAAATTTACTTCCTCTTCCTTAGAAAAATAGCCTGTAGCACCATCTGGGGTCACAAATAACGATATCTGATCTTCCAGATCGTTGAGCGGATATCCTAAATTCTTTGGTTTTGACCAGACACTGTCATATTCTGTAGCGCTGAATAGATCATAACCTCCAAAACCGGGATACCCTTTCGAGGCAAAATAGAGTGTTTTACCATTGGCATGAATAAAAGGGGTGATGTCGTCATATGGTGTATTGATCCCATTGTCCAGGTTTTCCGGTTTTGTCCAGGTGCCATCCTCGGCCATCGTGCTTTTCCAGATATCCATCTTACCAAGTCCGCCAGACCTGTCTGAGACAAAATACAAAGTACGCCCGTCGGCAGAAAGTGACGGCTGCGACTCCCACTTGGCAGAATTAACCGGAGCTTTCATATTTTGGGGATAGGACCAGTTGTCTCCTACCTTATAAGAGATGTAGAGGTCACAGGATCCAAGACCTCGGCGGTCTTTGCAAATTGTAAAAACCAGTACACGGCCATCAGCCGAAATAGAACAGGCGCCTTCATTGATTCCTGGCCTGCTAATTTTAGGAGAAATCAACCTGGAAGGTTGCCACTGTCCAAGACTATCCTTTGTTGCTACATAGATATTTTCGTCTGCTCCTGCAGTAGTGCCCCTTCTCGCGGTGTAGATCAATTGCTCCTCGTCTGCTGTCAAGACCGGAAAATACTGCACAGGAAATCTATTGACGGAGGAAGACACCCGTTCTGGGCTAAAGTCGACAGGTTCCTGAATGGCTTTCTCGGCAAACCTTGCATTTCTGATCATTTGCCTGAGCTCTTTCTGTAAATTTTTATCGGGAGGCTTGACAACATCAAGGTAAGACTGAAGGTATCCGGCTGCTTTTTTATATTGCGTGGTCGCAAAATAGGTTTCACCTATGATTTTATAAAACCGGGACAACTGGCTTTGTGTAGATGCAGCAGCTATCCCCTGCTCAAAGATGCTTTGCGCCCGCTGATAATCTTTTGTCCTTTTATAAACAGCACCAAGCGCAAAATAGGCTTCCAGGAATTGGCTGTCTTTTTTAATCGCTGCTTCAAAGCTTTCGATGGCTTGCTTGTACTGAAATCGACGCGCACTATTATTACCAGTCTGGTAGAGGCTTATCGCCTTTTTATTGTCAGTACTTAACTGATACTTCTGCCCATTTACAGACAGTGAGCACAGCAAGCTTACTATGATTACTAAAATGTTTCTTCCCATGTATAGTCTAACTCAAACTCATCAGGATTATTTGATCCCAAAAGGGAACACCCTCAATCGAATGGGTAGGATTAGTGCTTCAATAATAACATATATTTTACTGAGATGACAGAAATGCGTCAACAACCTTCAGTAAAATAATAACTTATTAATCTATACTTGAAGACAAACTTGAAGGGTAATCACCGTGATTCAATTGCAAATTACTGCACTCACCTTGTCACGGATCAGGGAATATTCACGTACTTATGCGACTGTAGGCTGAGGCGCCAGGCGGGATTCTCTTTGATGTAGTCAATGATCAATGGGGTGACCTTTTCACGGACAGACCACTCAGGTTGCAGATAGAGTAAGCATTGGTTATGCATCTGTGCGCGGTGACCTTCTGCCCATTTCAAATCGGAAGGGTGGTAAACAATGACTTTCAACTCACTGGCCTGCTGATAGTATTCCGGCAGCGGTTTTTTAAACTTTTTTGGTGAAAAACATATCCAATCCCAGTCGCCGGACAGCGGATGTGTGCCGGAAGTCTCAATATTGGTTTGAAATCCGTGCTGCTTAAGCCCGGCAGTCAAAGGTGCACAATCGTGCATCAGAGGTTCACCGCCAGTCACTACTGCCAGTTGGGTTCCTGAAGCACCTGCATCTGTGACGATTGTCTCAACATCCACCACCGGATGCTTCGAAGCATCCCAGGATTCTTTGACATCGCACCAAACGCAACCTACATCGCAGCCGCCCAATCTTATAAAATAGGCCGCCTGCCCTTGATATGCTCCTTCGCCCTGTAGCGTGTAAAAACGCTCCATTACTGGAAAAGTACTCATGGGACTAGTGTCTGGCTTCAGCAGCTTGTAAGGTATTATACAATAGGGATGCAATGGTCATAGGACCTACTCCACCGGGAACGGGAGTGATATAAGAGGCTTTGGCTGCTACTTCATCAAAAACAACATCTCCCACTATTCTGAATCCCCTGGCTCTGGAGGCATCGTCTATTTTTGTGGTTCCAATGTCAATCACTACGGCATCTTCCTTCACCATGTCTGCTGTAATGAGACCTGGTTTTCCTACCGCCACCAGTAAGATATCAGCGGAACTCGTAAAAGAGGCCAGGCCTTTAGTATGGATATGGCATACCGTCACAGTAGCTTTCCCTTCTGTGGACAACATCATGCTCAGTGGTGCTCCAACAATTCGGCTATTGCCTACCATGACACAGTGCTTGCCCGTAGTGTCAATCTCATATCTCCTCAACAGTTCCATCACACCGTATGGAGTCGCTGGCAATACACCTTGCTCTTTCGATACGATGCTCCCGAAATTCTGATTGGTAAAACCATCCACATCTTTCTCCGGCATTATCATGTCGGTAACGCGCACAACGTTGATATGCTCAGGTAAAGGGAGTTGCACAATCAAACCATCCACATCGTCGTCCTGATTGATTTGATCGATGTGTTTCAGTAGCTTTTCTTCGCTAATGGTTTCTGCAAAGCGCAGCAGGGTGTAGTGAAAACCGACAGACTTGCTGGCCCTCACCTTATTATCTACATAGGTTTGGCTTGCACCATCATCTCCCACCATGATAATGGCGAGGTGAGGTAACTTTTTATTTTCAGATCGCAGTACTTCAACTCTTTCAGCTATCTCCTGCTTGATATCATTGGCCACCTTTTTTCCATCTATCTTAATGGCGCCAAATTTCGTTTTTTCCATTATTGATCTAGTTTTAGTACTGCCATGAATGCTTCCTGAGGTATCTCAACGCTACCTACCTGACGCATTCTCTTCTTTCCTTTCTTCTGCTTCTCAAGTAGCTTTCTTTTCCTGGAGATATCACCACCGTAACACTTGGCCAATACATTTTTACGCATGGCCTTCACCGTTTCTCTGGCAATGATCTTGGTCCCAATGGACGCTTGTATGGCAATCTCAAACATCTGTCTGGGCAGCAGTTCCCGTAGCTTGTCACACAGCCTTTTTCCCCAGTCATAGGCTTTTTCCCGGTGTACAATGGCGGATAGCGCATCTACTTTTTCGCCGTTGAGCATAATATCGAGCTTCACCATGTTGGATTGCCTGAAACCGATCAGGTCATAATCCAGGGAGGCATAACCTCTGCTGATGGTCTTCAGCTTGTCAAAGAAATCAAATACAATTTCTGACAGTGGTAACTCAAAAGAGAGCTCTACCCTGTCTGATGTCAGATACACCTGGTTTTTAATAATTCCTCTCTTATCCATGCAGAGTGCAATAATTGCGCCCACATAGTCTGACTTAGAAATAATCTGAGCCCGGATGAAAGGTTCTTCAATATGTGAGATGAGGTTTGGCTCCGGCATTTCTGACGGTGCGTTGACGTCGTTTTTTTCGCCATCTTTCCCCACAGCATGAAATTGCACCGAAGGAACAGTAGTGATCACGGTCATCCCAAACTCACGTTCCAGCCGCTCCTGAACAATTTCCATATGCAGCATGCCCAGGAAACCACATCTGAAACCAAAACCCAGTGCCGCAGAAGTCTCCGGCTCCCATATGAGTGAAGCATCGTTGAGTTGCAGCTTTTCCATAGAAGCTCTCAACTCTTCATATTCGGAAGTTTCCACCGGATAGATTCCGGCAAAGACCATGGGCTTCACATCTTCAAATCCCATGACCGCTTCCTGCGTTGGATTTTCTACGTGGGTGATGGTATCCCCTACCTTCACCTCTTTCGCCACTTTGATACCCGATATCAGATAGCCCACATTTCCTGCACTAATTTCAGCCTGTGGGGCTTTATCCAATTTCAAAACACCAATTTCATCGGCATCGTACGTCTTGCCCGTATTAACAAACTTGACCTTATCACCTTTTTTGATGGATCCATTGAAAACCCGGAAGATTACTTCAATACCACGAAAAGAATTGAAAACCGAATCAAAGATCATGGCCTGCAGCGGCTCTGACGTATTTCCCTTTGGCGAAGGCACTCTGTCCACAATCGCCTCCAGGATATCGTCAATACCGATTCCTTCTTTTGCACTTGCGTGAATAATTTCTTCTTTGTCACAGCCAATCAAATCGATGATCTGATCGGAGACCTCCTCAGGCATTGCACCTGGCAGGTCTATCTTATTCAGCACGGGAATGATCTCAAGGTCGTGTTCCAATGCCAGGTATAAGTTGGAGATAGTCTGTGCTTCAATTCCCTGCGAAGCATCTACAATGAGTAGCGCCCCTTCACATGCTGCAATAGATCGGGAAACCTCATAAGAAAAGTCAACGTGGCCGGGGGTATCTATGAGATTCAGGACGTATTCACTTCCTTTAAAATCATAGTTCATTTGGATTGCGTGACTCTTGATGGTAATACCTCTTTCTCTTTCAAGGTCCATATCGTCCAGCAACTGTGCCTGCATATCCCGTTGAGACACCGTTTTTGTAAATTCCAGCAGCCTGTCGGCTAGCGTGCTTTTGCCGTGATCAATATGGGCAATGATGCAAAAATTCCTGATGTTGTCCATAAGCATTTTGAAGAACGCAAAATTAGTTAACCTTCGTTTCGGATCAAAGTAAATAGCTGAAATAAGACGAGGTGAAAATCAAGAACTTAGCCGGCGTCTGAAAGGCGATCACGATTGTTTTATCATAGCACTCCTGCTGCAGCTAATATCAAGCAGTAACAGCTTACGAACGGAAGTGATCTGACGCCATCCGGGCTACCACCATTCCATATCTTCCCACCATATGAAATGTCATCGCTGAGGCATGAAAGGACTACATCGTTTAAATAAGTTTGGGTAACTTCCTCGCGTAAATTAAAAATTCTCACATGAACGATCTTCGATATCCAATAGGACACGCATCGATTCCTGATTTAGTCACTGTAGAAAGGCGAATGCAGGCTGCTGAGCAGATTAGTTCTTTTCCCCAAAGGCTGGCTGCAGCATTAGAACCAATGACTGCAGAGCAATTGGATACACCTTACAGACCAGGTGGGTGGACCGTACGCCAGGTAGTCCATCACGTATCTGAAAGCCACATGAATGGTTTTATCCGTTGCAAATGGGCATTGACAGAAGAAAGTCCCACCATCAAAGCCTATCAGGAAAAAGGATGGACCGCTCTGCCCGATGATATGACAGCTCCTGTAGCCATGGGACTGTCACTCCTACAGGCACTGCATCAAAAGTGGTCTTATCTGTACCAAAGCCTGACAGATGAGCAATGGAACCGAACTTATTTCCACCCTGAGGATAAACAACATTTTACAGTAGCGCAGTCTGCATGTATGTACGAATGGCATGGAAATCATCACCTGGCACATATTACAGGATTGAAGGAACGGATGGGGTGGTGAATTTTTTTTAAACGCTAGATTTTAGACTAAAGATCAAAGAAAAAAGACTGGTTCTGTACTTAGCGACATGGCCTGCATTGCCAACCGCGAGTAATACATTAAGCTATGAGCAAAACAAAGCCCAAGGATGTATCCTCACATCCCACCAATAATCACTCATTACAAATCACGAATCAAAAATTACGCTATTATGGCATTCCGGCATTCACATAAGGCCTACTTCCTGTCCTTGGTATCGATGATGATGGTGACAGGGCCGTCGTTGAGTAGGGTTACTTTCATATCGGCTCCAAATTCTCCGGTTTTGACTGGCCGGGGCATCTGGCCAGCTGCTGCCGCTACAAAAGATTCATACAATGGGATGGCCACTTCAGGACGGGCCGCTGCGATGTAGGAAGGTCTGTTTCCTTTTTTGGTACTTGCGTGAAGCGTAAACTGAGAGACTACCATCAACTCGCCGTCTATATCCAGTAGACTACGGTTCATCACTCCGTTCTCATCATTGAAAATGCGGAGATTCAGAATTTTGCGTGATAGCCAGTCGATGTCTTCCTGGTTATCTTCATTGATGATGCCGAGCAGCACCAGCAAGCCCTGTTCGATGGCGGATTTCTGTTGACCGTCGATGACCACTTCCGCATGTTGCACTCTTTGGATGACAGCGATCATGATTTTGCCAATTCTCTGATTTGAGCAGGTTCATAATAAAAAGTACCAACCTGGTCCTTTTGCGCAATGTTATACATGGCCATTGCTACCTGCTTACCTTCTATTGCCCATATCTTTTTCTCCGAACCGATCAGAAAAAAGGATAGTGCAGCACTGAATACCTTTGCCACTGACTCCCAGAATCTAAACTCTTTGCGACCTCCCAATAGCAATGAGGGACGAAATATATACAAAGACTCAAGATCAAGCGCTTTAAGGTCATGCTCCAGTTTGCCTTTTACTTCATTGTAGAAAATTGCTGATTCAGGATTTGCCCCTATGGCTGTCACCACCAGGTATTTTTGCAGCTTACCACAGGCTTTGGCGAGGCGGGCAATTTCCATGGGATAGTCGTAATCAATTTTAATGAATTGCTCTTTGGAACCCGCTTTTTTCATGGTAGTTCCTATACAGCAGAACACATCTTCAGCGGCCATCTCCGCTTCTACCGAAGTCAAATCATCGAAATCAACGATAATCTCACTGATCCGCTCATTTTCAAATCCAGTGGAGCGTCTTGTAAGAATTTTAATTTGTGTGTAATCATCGGTCGCCAGCAACTGTTGCGTAAGCTCTTTGCCAATCAACCCTGTCGCGCCAATGATCAATGCTGTTTTATCGCCCATAATATCCAAGCATGTCCATAACCTTCACGAAAGATAGAAAAATTCAGGCAACAATGAAAACCATATCCATGGACAGTTTGCAGTACTTTAGGCCTGTTGAGGACGTTTCCTTAGGGTATGTTTGAAGAACAAATAACTACGAAAAGTGCATAATTAGCTAACCTCAAGAGGTCTGCCCTTTGCGCATCACTCTGATGCTGATTCCTGACGCTGCTCCCAGGCCGCATATTTGTCGATGTCTTTCCTCAAACTTTTGTAGATGAAGAAAATTACGGTGATGTCATCCGTAAAACCCAGTGCCGGAATAAAATCGGGGATGAGGTCTATGGGCGTCACAAAGTAGACCAGCCCGGCAATAATGATCAAAATGCTTTTGGTAGAAAATGCAGAATACTTCCCGGAGAAGTGCATTTTCACCATCCTGATAAATAGTTTGAGGTGATCGATCAATTGAGATATTTTATTGTCATCTTCATCCAGCTTTTCAAACTTCTTCCCCGCATCGTCTTCTAACTTTTGAAACTTAGCCGAATCGTCGATAATCTGTTTTGCTTTGTCTATAAATTTATTCAAATCTGTTTCAATTAATTTCCTCAGAATAATTTTCTGATTTCTTCTTTTACAATGGCCAGGGCCGTGTTGATGTCATCTTTTTCAGATTGAAATGCCTTGTCAAAAACAGCTCTGGCAAGGTCCATATTGGAAGCATCGGGAGGTAATCCATCGGCTGCTTCATTGATCAAAGAGATATTGGTCTCCATTGCCAGTCTTACGCTGCTCCACGCCTTGTCAGACATGTAGATCTGCTGCGACAAATTGTGGTTAAATTCCTCTCTGATGTCCCTCAGTATAATCGTCTGCAATTCCCGTGCCGTAAGTCCGGAGGCATTGAGTCGTGGGATGATATTACCTGGAGCAATTCTTTCCAGAAATAAACACATCCGCTCATAGGCCTGCATCCGGATAGGCAGGATGGTTTCTGTGTTCTTAAACGACTGTTCCAGTTTGATCTTTTCTAATTCCTTTAGCACAAAAGTTCTGACGATCAGGTATACTGCGTAGCATACAATGATTGCCGGTAGACTTATTTTAAGCAGTTCTATTGCCTTATCCATGATTTGATTTTATCAAAAATAAACTCAATGAGTTAACCGCAAATGCTTACGCTTTGGTGTTTTTGACCATAAAATGGAACGATCACGCTACGATTATCATTAAGACTTGAAAGATTCTATTAATTCTAACGTCCAAAGAAAGTAAATTTGTTGCATTATTACTATTTCGCCTATGAAGCCTGTTACAATATCCAAGGATGCAGAAAAAGAGATTCTCAATATTCTCAACAATAAGAATGTACCAAAGGGGTATGGACTTCGCATAGGTGTCAAAGGTGGCCGCGGCTGTGCAGGAGTCAATTACATGCTGGGTTTTGACACTGAAAAAGAGGGGGATATGACCTATCTGCATGAAGACATCAAAGTCATTGTGAAGAAAAAAGAAATGATGTTTTTAATGGGTGTAGAGGTAGATTTCTATGACGGGGCTGATGAACGGGGCTTCACCTTCAATCAAACCGCCTTGCCCGGTAACTAATTCGTTCAAACGGGGCAATCTTAATTTGAAATATTTGGGCGCCCCCGTGTCAAGCACGGGATGACCACCCCAAGACCTGATCTGCACCTTCTATCATGGTGCGATGAAGCTATCCATTATTTGGCATTTCGTATTTGATGGTGATTTTCGTTACCTATTCACCGGAGTCAATGACAATCGTTGATTTGGCGCAAACTCCTCCAATAGGCGGGTTGTGCTTGGATACCCTCACCTGAATCTTGCCTGCCTGAGGATATTTGTTTTGAATATTTTCTATGATCAGCTGGCCTATTCTTTCCAGCAATTTGGTGGGCGTTTGCATGACAGCGGCTACGATATGATAGAGCTCCCCATAGTCGATAGTGCCATCAATGTCATCCGCAGCAGCTCCATCGGTAAAATCAGTAGCTACTGAGAGTGTGACTTCATAACGATTACCAATCTTCTGCTCTTCTTCGTATACGCCATGGTAGGCATAAAATTCCATGCCTTCTAAGATGATGGTACCCATTATTCTAATTCATCAAAAAATGACCCCGAATTTTCTTCTGTTGGTTTTGGCTTGGGAGCAGGTGTCACCGCTGGTTTGGGCTTTGCCTGTACTACCGGGGCGGGAGTAACTTTTGGTGGCGCTTTCACCGGAGCTGGTGTAGCAGCCTTCACTGTAGCTTTTTCTTCCTTTACTTTCTCCGCCGCAAGCTGCTTTTGCCGTTCGGCAATCTTCTGTGACGCTTCCAGGTGATCGGTATCGATCTTGTCCTGTGAGGAGCGCGCCAGTTCCCGAACTTTTTTGGTATGATCTTCTACTTTGAACTCACCACGGGCTTTGTCGGTACGCTGAATACGGTCCAGGACATCTGTGGACAGGTTTTTCAACTCAGCGATCACATTTTCCCGGTGGTTTTCAATCGTTCTGTAATTCTGCTCAAGCTCCTTCACGGCCACTTGCATCTCATCCACCAGTTGCCTTGCCTCGGCTTCCGCCTGTTCTATGATTGCCCTCGCCTTCGACTTTGATTCGCTCAGCAATGCTTCTGAGTTCATCTCCGTTTCTTTCATATGGAGTTCTGCAGCTTTGGTTGCCTGATCAATCAGGTTGGCGCCGGTATCTTCTGCCGTCTTCAAGGTCTTGAAAAGCGAACTTTCCACTTCTCTGAGCTTTTGCACTTCTTTTTCGGCCTGATCCAGCTTGATCCGCAACTCCTTATTTTCATCAAGGATCCTCTCCCACTCATTGGACATGGAAAGCAGGAATGCGTTTACTTCATCTTTATCGAATCCTCTAAGTTTCTTTTCAAAGGTTTTTTGCCTGATTTCGAGTGGCGTGATTTTCATAGTTTACGCTCAAATTTTATATCCCAAATTGAAATGGTCCTGTCGTCACTGCAAGATACTAACTGATCCTCAAAAGGTGACCAATACAGCTTATTGACAGATGTGCCGTGCCCTGCGTGCCTGGCTTTATCGATTACTTTCAGCAGCTTGAAAGCGCTGGCGTCCCACACCTTAATCGATTTATCCATACTACAAGTTACAAAATGTTTCCCGTTTGGGCTGAAATGAATATTATTAATCGCATACATATGTGCAACGATGTCTTCGGCCAAATCATATGTAGCGTCTACCTCCCAAATTTTTAAATGCGCATCACGCCCCGCACTCAGGAGCAGCTTACCGTCTGGCGAGTACTTCAATGTAAACACAGAATTGGTATGGGATTTAATCTCTTTTTTGAGTTGGATCTTCTCTCCATCAAATATCCTGATCGAATGATCACTGTAGCCTACTGCAAATTCTGATCCCGATGGATGGACAGCAATGGTCCGCGCACTGACGGTAGTCAACTCCAATCTGTGCACAATGACATTCTTCTTCCAGTCCACTACCACAACTTCTCCGGTACCGGTGCCTACGAGGAGCTTGTCGCCCATAAACTGGAGGTCAAAAATTGCCTTATCATTGATTTTCAGTGAATTGGTCTCCGTTTTGGTAGCTACATCGATGTAATGGATTCCCTCAAAGTTCTGTCCTACAATCAGCTGACCGGAACCCGGTTCATAGGCCAGGGCATAAACAGATGCAGGTACCTTGGCAATCAGCTGACCATTTTCAGGCTGCGCAAGGTCCCACATGGCCACCATACCATCTCCAGCCCCGGAAAGAAAATGAGACTCGTCAAATCCAATCAGCGTATAAATGGCGTCGTTGTGACCTCTGAGGGTTTGAAGTTTGTTAACAGTGACTTTATTCATTCATTCAAAATTATTACAATTGTGCCGAACTATGGCTTTTTCATTAAATTTAGTTTATGCCGCTGGTAAAAGTAAAAGAAGTAGCTCCCGGAGTAATTTTTGGATTGTGGGAAATCAGCGAGGAGCTTGATGTACTCTTGCAGGACACCGCGTTTACCAATCACGAGAACGTCAATATTGACATCTTACATCCCAAAAAACAGCTGGAATATACAACTTCCCGCATACTCATTGCACGCCTATGCGAGCAAATTGGGGTACCCTACAGCGGCCTTGTCAAGGATGAATTTGGAAAGCCTCATCTCAATGGTTGTAATTTCCAGCTTTCACTGTCTCATTCATTCCCCTTTGCAGTAGCTATCCTCAATCAGCACAGGCCAACAGGAATCGACATTGAATTTCCAAGTGAAAAGATCAAACGGATCAGCTCTAAATTCTTAAATGAAGCGGAGCAACCGTACAAAGACAAGGTAACGGATTTGTGCAAGGTCTGGTGTATCAAAGAAACGCTGTACAAAATCTACGGGCGCAAAAAAGTAGATTACAAAAAGCACTTACACGTCAAACTGGGCCCTCAGCCAAATGAGGCAACAGGACTATTCTCTAATGAAGTTTATCATGAAGAATTCAAGATTCAGATAGGCGAACATGAGGGTTTCATCTACTGCTACAACCTGTAAGCAGTTTCAATATTCCAGGATATTCATCAACGCTTTCATTTCATCTGCCTTGGTATAATCTCCCAATTTCTCAAAAGAAACAATGAGATTTCTAATGCAGCGCATCACGATGATTTTATGGTCTGAAGGCTCATAAAATGCATCCTTTGCAGGCAGTCCCAAATGCTCGATGTAGTTATCGATGTCGTCGCGCGAAAACACCAGCCCTTTGTTGAACACATTGATGTAAAACTGCTGTTCATCGCTTTGCTTGTAGGTCAATATGAAAAGATTGGGCAAATTGACTCCATAAACCGGCATCCCCAATCGTTGTGCAATGACCATGTAGATGACACACAGGGTGATTGGGTTCCCTTTTTTGGATTGGAGTACCACGTTGATCATGGAGTTGGCCGGTGAGTGGAAGTTCTTGGTATTGGCTCTAAACCTCAGCTTATTGAAGATGACACTATTGAGAATCTTCACCTGATCTGAAGGTGCCAGGTCTTCTTTGAATTCCCGCCAGACTTCATAATATACCTGTTCCAGTTCCTGCTTTAATTCATCATAACTGATATCGGGATATTGATAGGTAGAGACCAACCAGATTCCTTTCAAAAGATCCTCTTCTTCCTGGTCCCGCCATTCCGTCAATCGCTCCTGCAGCAACTCAAATTGAAGGATGTGAATCATGTCCTCTATCCGGCGTTGAATTTCCGGATTGAAGCTATTCTCCCACTCTTCTTCTAAAAAAGGAATTGTCTGCGTGCCCAGTGAAATAATCTTCTGCTCTACGTGATTTTTGACTTCGCTATCATCATCATCGAGCAATGTTACCAACGCCTTCAATTCCTTTTTGTCCATGGCTCAAACTTAGCGATCAGGTTTGAATAACACCAACATTGAATGGTTTTTCAATCGGTGCATGATCGGCCGCAGCAATTCCCGTGGAAATAATAGATCGGGTTTGCGTGGGATCGATTATACCGTCTACCCAAATCCTGGAAGCTGCATAATATGGGCTCAGCTCTTCATTGTACTTTTCAGTGATTTCATCGAGGAGTTGCTTTTCCTCCTCCGGGCTTATTTCCTGGCCCTGTGCTTTCAATGTCGAGACCTTGATCTGCAACAGTGTTTTTGCGGCAGATGCACCACTCATGACGGCAAGTTGTGCTGTAGGCCAGGCGTAAATCAGTCTGGGATCATAGGCCTTTCCACACATCGCGTAATTTCCAGCACCGTAGGAATTACCCAGAATGAAGGTAAACTTAGGCACCACGCTGTTGGCCATGGCATTGACCATTTTAGCACCGTCTTTGATGATTCCTCCATGCTCGGCTTTACTGCCAATCATGAATCCACTTACATCATGGAAGAAGACCAAAGGAATTTTCCGCTGGTTGCAGTTCATGATGAACCGGGCTGCCTTATCGGCCGAGTCAGAATAAATCACACCACCCATCTGCATCTCAGCTGCACCCTGGCTGGTCTTCGCCTTGACAACCTTTCTTTGATTGGCCACAATCCCTACGGCCCAGCCGTCAACACGGGCATAACCACAAACGATGGTCTTTCCATAGTCAGCTTTGTATTCTTCAAATTCTGACTTGTCCACCATGCATTTGATCACATCCCTCATTTCATAGGGCTTGGTCCTGTCTACAGGGAATAATCCATACAGTTTGTTGATATCTTCCTGTGGCACCACTGCTTCTTTGCGGTCAAACCCAGCAGATTCAGGCTTGCCGATCTTGTCAAAGATTTTCTTGATGGCGTCCAGACACTCTTCATCAGTGTCATATTGATTGTCTGTCACTCCTGAGATTTCACAGTGTGTTTCTGCTCCTCCCAGTGTTTCATTGTCAATGCTTTCGCCAATTGCTGACTTCACCAGGTAGCTACCTGCCAGGAATACACTGCCCGTTTTTTTGACAATCAGGGCTTCATCAGACATAATGGGCAGGTAAGCACCTCCTGCTACACAGCTACCCATGATGGCCGCCACCTGCACGATGCCCATGGCAGACATCTTTGCGTTGTTCCTAAACTGACGTCCAAAATGTTCTTTATCAGGAAAAATTTCGTTCTGCATAGGGAGGAAGACACCCGCACTATCTACCAGATAGATGATGGGCAGTCTGTTTTCCATGGCAATTTCCTGCGCGCGCATGTTCTTCTTGGCAGTGATGGGGAACCATGCACCGGCCTTGACCGTGGCATCGTTGGCAACGATAACGCATTGACGCTGTTGCACATAGCCAATTCCTACGACCACACCACCTGAAGGACAACCTCCAACATCCTGATACATGCCTTCACCGGCAAATGCGCCGACTTCCAGAAACTCTGATTCCTCATCGATGAGGTAGGCGATTCGCTCTCGTGCTGTTAATTTTCCTTTCTTGTGCTGCGAGGCAATTTTCTTCTCTCCGCCACCCAGCCTGACCTTATCCAGTCTGCTATTGAGGCGAAAAACCAACTGCTTGAAGTCGTCTTCATTCTGATTGAAGGCAATGTCCATATTAGGGTATTGTTGTTTGTTTGAAGGTAATTTAACCTTAAAAATTCAAGTTTTACCTTTAAAAGGTTTAATTGCGTTGATCATTGCGGGCCATGCCATTTTGCCGATCACACCACTTTCAAAAGAAAATTTCCCCTACCAACTTCCCCGCAAAACGCAAATCTTTAACTACTCAAAAACCCAAGGGTTTTATTAAATCTGCAGCTAGTTAAGATTTTTCTTCACCTTTTTGCTTTTTTTACCCAATGGCGAGAAGAAATCTTTGGGGTGTTCATTGAGGTGATTGGTGAGCTTATCCAAATCGATTAGCAATTGGTTGAGGTTATTATACACCGAATCATTGGACATCAATTTCCCTAAAGTCCCCTTGTCATCCTGCAGTTCGGCAATGGTATTATCCAGATTGGAAAGGAGTGTATTGGTTTTAGTCAGGGTTTCTTCCAGATCAAGTTCTTTGAGATCACCCACAAAAGCATTGGTATTTTCCAGCACAGGATTGACCTTCTCTATGGTGGCATTCAGCCCTTTGATGGCTTTCTGCGCCTCCAGCATGGTCTCTTCCAGTCTGTAAGAATTCTTCTTAAGTTCCGCCTTCGTGGAGATAATAAAATCATTGGTATTCCTGAGCATGGCTGAAATATCTTCCCCGCTTCCTTTCATACCTGCCAATATTTCGTTGATCCGGGTGATGGTCACACCAATATCGGTGGCAACGTCACCAGTAGTTTCCAGTACCTGGTCAAATGGATTATTGACTCGTGCCTCCAGGGTATCTCCGGGATTTTTTTGAACTGCAATACTACCAACAGATAGCTCTATGGCTTTTCCTCCCAGAAAGTCGCTGTTGATCAAAATGGCTTTGGTGGTATCTCCTACCGCAAAGTAATCCTTGATTTCAAGCTCTACCAATATATAACCAGCTTGTTGATTGAGCTGAATGGCTGAAACTCTTCCAACACTCAAGCCATTGACTACCACAGGGTTTGACACGGTAAGCCCATCAACATTCTCATATTTGACGTAGTATTTTTTAGTTCCGGAGAATAGGTCGTTACCTTTCAAAAAATTGAAACCAAAATACAATAACACACCTGATACTACAGCCAGTATCCCGACTTTCACTTCCTTTGACACACCTGTTTAGTTTATGCTGATCAGTTACCTTCCAGTTCGTTTTTATAGTCTCTAAACGCCCTGTATATTCCTGATGCGATGAAAACTTGATTTACCTTATCGTTTAACTCTTTTTCTTCTTTTTGGTTGCTGAGAAAACCTACTTCTACCAACACACTGGGCATGGTGGTTCTCCACAATACCAGGAAACCTGCAGACTTCACACCGCGACTTCTGCGATTCACCCTGTTCTTGAACTGATATTCTATGTTCTGGGCAAACTTGATACTATTTTGCTGGTAGGCACTCTGGATGAGCGAAAAAGTAATGTAGGATTCCGGCGAGTTAGGGTCAAAGTCATCGTAGATGCTTTCATAGTCTTCTTCTTCCAAAATCACGGAATTCTCTCTTTGCGCTACCTGCAAATTCTCATTGGTTTTGTGTGCCCCCATCACGTAGGTCTCACTTCCATAAATGCGATCATTAGAAATTGCATTACAGTGAATACTTATGAAAAGGTCGGCATTATTTTTGTTAGCTATGTTAGCACGTTCATGTAATGTGGGGTAAGAATCATCCGTCCTCGTGTAAATAATTTCCACGTCGGGTATATTTTCTTTGATGATGCGTCCGGTTTCCAAGGCGATCTCCAGGGCAACATCTTTTTCTTTGGAAATCTTGCCACTGGTTCCAGGGTCTTTTCCGCCATGACCAGCATCAATGACGATTTTTCGGATTCTATAATCCTGTACATCAGCCGGTGTAAATGAACCGGCTACCAAAAACATTGAAAAAATTATGATCCAAACAATATTTTTCATCGCATTCAGGTTGTATATGCTAAAAAGCGATAATTTTACGCAAATTTGTAGATTTTTATTAGAAACTAAAAACAGGGAATTGCATTGAGAATCTTTCTTACCATCGGTCTTTTGATCTTGTGCTTTAACCCTCTCAAGTCTCAAATTAAGCAAGATACTACAAAAACGGAACCAAAAATAAAAATTGTGTCCGATACGGTCCCAATTAGCCCAGAAGAGACCATCAAAAACTCACAGTTATTGATCAAGGGCAAGCCTTCCGATTCACTCGTCAATGCACTGACAGCAGATACCACTGGTATTACTCCACCAGCAGACACGTTGGTCAATTTTCCAGCAGAACGTCCCAGCGACATCAATACTACCATCGATTACAGTTCCAGGGACAGTATGTATTTTGACCTGGCTACACAGAACCTGTTCCTGTATGGAGAGGCAAAGGTTTCTTATGGAGATATCAAGTTATCAGCCGACCAAATAGTCGTTAACTGGCAGGCCAAGACCATTCGCGCCATCTATTCTACAGACTCTACCGGTGCTAAAGTGGGCAAACCTGTCTTTCAGGACCGTGATGAAGTGTATGAAACCGACGAAATGATCTATAATTTCCAGAGCAGGAAGGCAGTGATCAGCGGAGTAATCACGGAGCAGGGAGAAGCATTTATGCATGGGGAGCTTGTCAAAAAGAATGCAGAAAATGAGTTGTTCATCCGGAATGCATGGTACACTACCTGTAACCTGGCTGATCCTCACTTCCACATAGCAGCTGAGAAACTAAAAGTGATCCCCAAGAAGAAAATTGTATCAGGGCCGCTCAATTTGAGATTTAAAGATATTCCAACTTTCCTATGGCTACCATTTGGGATGTTTCCTCAGCCCAAGCAGAAAGCCTCCGGTATCCTGGTTCCCTCTTACGGAGAAGAGCGGCAAAGAGGATTCTTCCTTCGCGATGGTGGCTACTACTTTGCCATCAATGATTATGTGGATTTAAGGCTTTCCGGGGACATCTACTCTAAAGGGGGCTATGCTCTACGTGCCAATACCAGCTACCGTAAACGCTACAAATACAGCGGTAATCTGAGCTTAACTTATAACAGATTTCTCAGCGATGACCTTGAAAACCCACTACAGACCAACGACTTCTGGGTACAATGGAGTCACAGGCCTGAGACCAGAGGAACGGGATCTTTCAGCGCCTCGGTCAATGGTGGAACCCGGTCATTTAATCAGAACAATAATCAGGTTACTCAAAACCCCACCCGGAACATCAATTCGCAGTTCACCTCCAATGTCAGCTACAGCAAGACATTTCAGGGTACTCCACTACGAATCAGTGCCAACCTGAGACACAGACAAAATGTATCAACGGGCGTGGTAGATTTGACTTTACCGGAATTTACCTCTGCGGTTCAACGGATATTCCCACTTAAAAAAGTCATTAAATCCAGCAAGTCACCTTTTGCCAAGCTGGGGCTAAGCCACAACTTCAACTTCCGTAATGAAGTAAGTAATGTGATACAAGCAAGATCTGCTCAATTTGCCACAACAGAGGAGGCTACTACCGATACATTATCCTTTCAGGATGAGCTAGGAAAGATTCTGACAAGTGGCAGATTTGGAGGAAGGCATCAAATCCCTATTTCTACCGCCTTCAACTTATTCAGCTATCTCACGGTAACTCCCAGCCTTAACTATGAAGAAATCTGGTATACCAAGCGACTGGAGTATGCTTACAATCCAGACCTTGAGGCGGTGGAGATTGACACAGTACAGGGGTTTAACCGATTGAGTAGCTACAGCGTGTCCGCACAAATGAATACAACGCTCTACGGACAGGTCAACTTTAAGCAAGGTGCCAAAATTCAGGCGATCAGACATGTGGTGCAGCCGAGTCTTACCTTCAGTTACCGGCCAGAGTTTAACCAGTATTATCAGACAGTACAGGTGAACGCCGAGGGAGATACAAGAACGGTGTCGCAATATGAAGGTTTTTTGCTGGGTACACCTGGGAATACTGGCAGCAAGAGCATCAATGCATCCATCCGGAATAATATTGAGATGAAGGTGAAATCGAAAAAGGACACCGTTTCCGGCTATGAAAAGATTAAAATACTGGATAACTTCTCAGTGAGCACCGGCTATAACTTTGCCCTGGAAGAGTTTAACCTGAGTAACATTCGATGGGATGCGCGTACCAGTTTATTCAACAGAAAGGTCAATATCAACCTGAACGGTACATTTGATCCGTATATTTATGAGTTGAACAGTGAGACTGTCAATGACGATGGCTCGCGAACTGTAGATCAAACGAGGATCAATAAGTTTGCCTGGAATGCCGGCCAGGGTATTGGTAATCTGTCGAGTATACGGGCCAATGTCTCCTTCTCTCTGAAACCACCGGGCACCCAGCAGACACAAGATGACTCCGCAGGACAATTTGACACTTTTAACGGTGACCCCAATCTCAACCCCAATTTCCAAAGCGATCAAGGGACTCCCGAGGAACTGGCTTACATCAATGCCAACCCGCAGGAGTATGTTGATTTCAATATTCCATGGAGTCTGAATGTGCGATACAACATCGGGCGCACCCGACAGGGCTTTGCAGATCCAAGGATAGATCATTCTGTGTCATTTAGCGGTGATTTGAGTATTACACCCAAAACAAAAATCCGTTTCAACAGTGGCTATGATATCGAAAGAAATGAGTTTACCCAGACCTCCATTTCTGTCAACAGGGACCTTCACTGCTGGATGCTGGACTTCAACTGGGTCCCGTTTGGTTTGTTCCAATCCTTCAATGTGACGATCAGGGTGCGTTCTCAGATACTTCAGGATTTAAAACTGGAGCGCAAGAACAGAAATCAGACTTTCCTGAGATAAGATAAGTATCAGATTTCAGATGCCAGAAGGCTAAACATTATATTAAAGCACCCGGATAAGCCATCTGAGATTCCAAAAAATGGTAAAAGCACCGGATAATTGGCCGTAAGGACCATGAAATCAATCTACTACCTTATCAAAGTCACCCTACCTCTTATCTTGTAGCCTTTGTCAAGGAAGTCAGAATAATCAATTAACCAGAAGTATATTCCCTCGCTTGCCTCTTGGCCATTTTCAAGTTTTCCATCCCAGTTAATGTGCTGATCACTGGTTTGAAAGATCTTTTGCCCGGTCCGGTCAAATAAAATCGTAGACATTGATTTTACATGCTCCACTGTGAAGGGAGTAAAAGTATTATTGAAAGTATCTCCATTGGGAGTAAAGACGTTTGGAAGCTCGAGTACTGGGGGACAAACTTCACTCTCCACTAATATCGAAGCTCTTTCAAAGCACCCGTTTTCACCTATTTCCAACCAATATTGACCTGCTTCAGTGACCTCAATTGCCTGTTCCCTACTGCCGGTAGACCAAAGAAGAGAGTCAAAATATCTTGCGGCACCACCTGTCAGGAAAATTGATTCACCCACACAAAGCACAGCCGATTGCTCTACAAACACCTCTAATGATTCGTTCAAAAGGATATCAACCGAGTCTGTTGTTACGCCGCATTGGCTGGTAAGCTCCACCGAATAAAGGCCAGCTTCACTTACCAAAACAGACGGATCATTACTACCAGTGGACCAAAGAAGCAACTCAAAATCAGCAGAAGGTCTGGCCGTTAATACAACTGATGCACCTTCACATAAGACATCAGGTGCCTCAATCGACACATCAGTTGGTTCTTTCAAAATTACCTCCAAAGTATCGCTGCTGGCTCCGCATTGATTGATTAGCTCCACCCAATATTTACCCGCCTCTGTTATCTCAATCGTCCTGTCAAGACTACCATTAGACCAACGCAGCGTGTCGAAATCACTCGAAATCCTGGCAGTCAAATGATTTGAGTCTCCCGCGCATAAAACATCAGATCCCTCAATCGACACATCAGTCAGCGTTTTGAAAGTCACATTTACTGAATCTCTAATGACACTACACGGGCCACTGACCGCTACCGAATAACTCCCTGCTTCAGTGACCTCGATTGTCCGATCGCTGCTACCAGTAGACCAAAGAAGAGAGTCAAAATCTCCGGAGGGCTGGGCTGTTAAGAGTAGCGTTTCTCCTTTGCACAGTACATCAAATTCCTTTATCGCTACGTCTACTGGCTTTTCTCTATTAACGATGACTGTATCGCTGCTGACACCGCATCCACCAGTGACTGTCACATAGTATTGACCGGGCTCAGTGACAGTGATAGAAGGGCCATCAAAGCCGTCTTGCCATTCGTAGGTAGCATTTGTCGTAAATGCGTTCAATTGAATCTCGTCATCATCACCACATAGTAGCCTGTCTGGTCCCAGGTCTACCTCGCTGATATCTTCAACAAGCGATGTCGCCCCATAAATCGGTGATGGGACCACATCAGGACAAAGCAGAACAGGGCTTAAAAAATCACTGTCATCTACCTGGTAAAGGTTGGTTAAGGCGCCAAGGTAAAATTTTGAATCACAACCTGCGGAAGTGGTTCCCCAAACTTGTTGAATACCGGTACTACCTATGATCACCGATTTTTGCAGGTTTTGCAGATTGACTTCAACCAGCAAATCAGAATTCCCAGACAAATACATTTTGTCTTTATACAAATTAAGATCGCCAGCAGAAGAAACCGATACACCGATATCTCCTAATAAAGTAACATTTCCAGTGACTGTACTGATACGGTAGAGTCTATTGCTAAACTGTGTCATACCATATAAGATCCCTTCATCAGAAAATGCGAGTCCATTAAAGGGTATATCTACTGGCCCAATCAAATCAATCGAAGCATCATTGACATCAATTTCAAAAAGCTGAGAACTCGAAGACACTCCATACATCCTTTGGTTCATCGGGTTGATCGCAATGTCTAGCATCACGCTATCTGTATTTCCCACTAATTCTTTTGTGCAACTTCGTGTGTTGACCAGAAATAACTCACCGCTTTCCAAGGTAAGCAAAATATTGTCCTGGCCTAGCAGAGGGTTTGAGCACAGTGCCATAGTAATGACACAGATGATTCTAAAGATTATGTTGATGACATTCATGGTTTGTTTCACTTAGAAATTGCTACAGCTGTAAAATTAAAAAGTTCATTGCCTTTGCTTTAAAAGTCATATCGTTTAAAAAGAGGAAACGATGCTTATTAATTTACTAAGAAAAACTTCTTAAAATTTAATTCAAGCACCTATTTTTTGTAACTGATGGGACCTCTGTGAATAAAACATTGCCTCGGTTTGTTCATTATCCACAGCAACATCAATAGCCGCCAGTGAAAACATACAGCGATTGCATACTCAATGCTATTTTTACGATGGAGGTTTTTCACACAATCAATCAAACATGATGATAGCTAATGGAGCCCCGGTGTTGCCATTCACCTCCACGGTGCACGTTCTGGTATCCACTTTTACCAGGTCTCTGTTTTCCAAAGAAAGGTAAATATCGTCCTGTGCCTTTGCAAATAAGAAGACAGCAGATAGCACGCAAAGGCCTGTAAATCGACGAATGAAGTTGACTAAGTTCATGAGTTAGGTTGGTTTGGTAACGCGTCCTGATTTTGATCAGGTGACATTTAAGCCTTTCAGGAATAAGACCCTAACTACCTTGTATTAGTGGGTTTCCTTGTTGGGCAGTTGGTCTTACGAGGTAGAACAACATAAAACCGCGTTGAATGGAACGCTGTACACTCACCGGCTTTGAAAGTCAAAAAGTGGCCAGTAGACTTGGTCAATCGACAACTCACACCATTCCGGGCTTTTTTTGAGTAGGCCTGTCATATTATTGAAAACATAGAAAAAACAAGTATATGAGGTAGTCTCACTAAGACGTTCCACCAGAATACTTCCATATAAAAAACTACAGTTATGAAGAACATGAGTCAACATCAACAGTCAATCAGTGCAATGCGAAGGGTTTTCATCAGTTTAATCAGCAAAAATGCGTTGACCGTTTCAAAAATGGACAAGCTATCTCAACTAGCTCTCAATCGCGGTTTTTGCCAATCTCATATCGAAGAGCTCATGGTAGAATGTTATGCGGAAGTAGGAGTTGGCTGAACACCTCTTTTTACTTCCAGACAGCCATAAAAAAACCGGAGAGCTTTGTCAGCTATTCGGTTTTTAATATTTATTCAAGCAATCGTGCTTTAGCCGATGGACTCTACAAAAAGTCCTTCGTCGTTCTTCTCTACTTTGGCAAGGCCATTTTTTGTAAGGAATTTGATGGCCTTATCCCACTTTTTGTTGGATAGTCCTGCCTGTTCCTTCACCTGCCCCAGTGTTGTCCTGCCGCTGTCTTTGATCAGCTTAAAGACCTGCGCTTCTTCTTCGTTCATCGCAATCTGTTTCTTCTCCGGCTTCATTTGCGGGAAGAATAATACATCTTGGATGGAGTTGGAATTGGTCATGATCATAGAGAGTCTGTCTATTCCCACACCCAAACCAGCGGTTGGTGGCATACCATATTCCAGGGCACGCAAGAAATCCTCATCCAGGACCATGGCCTCGTCATCTCCTCTCTTACCGAGCTCAATTTGCTCATCAAATCGCAGTCTCTGGTCTACGGGGTCATTCAGCTCAGAGAATGAATTACAAATCTCTTTACCATTACAGATTGCCTCAAAACGCTCTACTAACCCTTCTTTGCTACGATGCTTTTTGGCCAATGGCGACATCTCAACCGGGTAGTCTGTGATGAATGTTGGCTGGATCAGCTTTGGCTCACAGTGCTCACCAAATATCTCATCAATCAACTTGCCCTTACCCATAGTATCATCTACCGGCACCTCCAGTTTGATTGCCGTCGCCCGCAGTTCATCTTCGTCCATCTCAGAGATATCCACCTGGGTAAAGTGCTCAATGGCTTCAAACATGGTAAACCGCTTCCATGGTCGCTGAAAATTGATCTGATGCTCTCCAACCTGTACCAAAGTAGTACCGTGCAGGTCCATGGCCACTTTTTCGACCATTTCCTCCACCAGATCCATCATCCACTCATAGTCTTTGTAAGCAACATAGAGCTCTACCTGCGTAAACTCGGGGTTATGAAAGCGAGACATCCCCTCATTTCTAAAATCCTTGGAAAACTCAAAGACACCATCAAACCCGCCAACAATTAACCTTTTGAGGTACAATTCATTGGCAATTCTCAGATACAAGGTCATGTCCAATGTATTGTGATGCGTTTTGAACGGCCGGGCAGCTGCGCCTCCATACAAAGGCTGTAGAATTGGGGTTTCCACTTCCAGGTATCCTTTGTCTGCGAGGTAATCACGCATAGAGTTGACCAACTTCGTACGTTTCACAAAAGCATCCTTCACTTGAGGGTTTACAATCAGGTCCAGATACCTTTGTCTGTACCTGGTCTCCGGATCTGTGAGGGCATCGTAAGTCTTTTTATTCCCTTCTTCGTCTTCTACCTCTCTCACCACAGGGATAGGCTTCAGTGATTTCGTGAGCAATTTCAGTTCCGTCACATGGATCGAGAGCTCTCCTACCTGGGTTTTGAAGACAAAGCCTTTTACACCAATGATATCACCGATGTCCATCATCTTTTTGAACACGGTATTGTAGAGGGTTGTATCATCCCCGGGACAGATATCGTCTCTCCGCACATATACCTGAATACGGCCTACACTGTCCTGAATCTCACCAAAGGAAGCATTTCCCATGATGCGACGGGTCATCAATCTACCAGCTATGCTTACCTGTTTAAATTGATCAGGATCGGTTTCAAACTTTGCTTTGATATCCTCCGAAGATGTATTGACTTCAAATAATTCGGCAGGATATGGGTCAACGCCCATGGATTGTAACTCCTGTCGTACGTTTCTTCGTTGTATTTCCTGTTCACTCAGTTGCATAAACCGCTACTATTTTATTGTTTTTCTTCTCTTTAATTCGCTTTTGATCAACTTGTACTCTCTGCTGGTCTGCCCGGCAATGGAAGTGTTTTCCTCTGCTCTTCTGGAAAGATAGGGCATTACCTTTCTCACGGGACCATAGGGCACATATTTACTCACATTGTAACCAAGCGAGGCCAAAGTAAAAGAGATATTATCACTCATGCCGTACAACTGCGAAAAATATACCCTTTTGTCGCCTTTTGCCAGCCCTTTTTCTTCCATCAGTTCCGCCGTTAATGCAGAGCTTTTCTCATTATGTGTACCTACCACTGTACTGATACTGGTAATGTTGTTGAGACAAAATTTAACAGCTTCGTTGTAATCCCGATCTGTTGCGGCCTTATCGGGCTGGATGGGATCCACGTAGTTGAGCTCTTCCGCACGTTCTCTCTCTTTCTCCATATAGGCACCACGCACCAGCTTTGCGCCTAATTGGTAACCTTTTTCTGTGGCCTGCCGATGTGCTTCTACCAGATTGTTGTACATCTCATGTCTGTACATCTGATAGGTATTGTATACGACTACTCTCTTTTTATTGAAGGTAGCCATCATCTCATATACGATGTCGTCTATCGTATCCTGGATCCAGCTCTCTTCTCCGTCGATCAATATCTTAGATTCGATGTCATCAACACGGCTACAAATGTCATAGACACGCTTTTTCAAAGATTCGAAGGCCTGTTGTTCCTCATCTGATAATGATTCCCCGGCCTGTACTTTGCGCATGACTTCAAAGCTGCCAAGCCCTGTCAGCTTAATGACCACAAAAGGGATATAACGAGCTGTTTTGGTCACATCAATGATTCTGAACATCTCTTCTTTTGTCGCCTCGAAGCCCGCCTCTGTTTTCTCGCCTTCTACCGAGTAATCCAGGATAGTTTTTACATTGGAGGCCCCCAGGTTGTCTATGGTAGACTCACATTCATCAAGTGTTTCGCCGCCTACAAAAAGGCTGTAGACCGTGTTTTTAATAATGGTCTTGGCAAATGGCACTCTCAACTTCAGCGCTACATTGGCCCATGTAGTCCCAAAATCTACCAGTGTGCCGTTGCTCATCATCTGAAAGATGAGATGCGCTTTGCGCAGGTAAGCATCGGACTTTGATGCGAAGGCCACCGAGGTGTCTTCAAATGATATTTTTTCTCCAGTCATGTTGTTTATCCTACTTTTTCGGAAAAACGCAAAGATATGCTTTAAGAAAATTGCATGATCTTATTTTTAATAATTTCTTTGTTGAACAACAGCCCAACTCTGATCGAATAAACCCTTTATTCTTTAAAAACATGAAACTGCCTGTGCTGAAAAGTGTTCAGGAAATGAATTATGATTGAGAACAACGTATTAATCACCGATGATGTAGCCACTACGCTGAGGGAAGCACTTGCTGATCAGTCCTATAACAAGATCGCTGTGATTGTAGATGAGCACACCGAGGAGCACTGCCTGCCGCTCGTCGCAGAGGCTATTGGTGAACACTGGCTCTTACCCATCAAAAGTGGTGAAGAAAACAAAATACTGGATACCTGTGCGCAATTATGGGGCGCATTGACCGAGGCGTCATTTGGTAGAAAAGACCTGGTGATCAATCTGGGAGGGGGAGTGATTGGAGACATGGGTGGCTTTGTGGCATCCACCTATAAGCGCGGTCTGGATTTCATCAACCTGCCTACTACTTTGCTGGCGCAGGTAGATGCCAGTATTGGCGGCAAGCTGGGCATTGATTTCGAAGGGTTGAAGAATCATATCGGACTATTCAAAGCACCCACACAGGTCATTGTGTACCCGGACTTCATCAAAACATTATCCAAAAGAGAGCTTTATTCCGGGTTTGCTGAAGTGATCAAACATGCATTGATCAAAGATGCAACCTACTGGAAAACCATTTCAGGGCAGTCTTTTGATTCCTATGACTGGAATCACCTGATCAAGCATTCTATAGAGATCAAAAAAGAAGTGGTCACCAGCGATCCATATGAAGGTGGGGAACGAAAAATATTGAATTTTGGTCATACCCTTGGTCATGCGGTAGAGACGCATTTCCTGCACACAACTGAAAGATTATTACATGGGGAAGCCATTGCCGTAGGCATGATCTGTGAGGCTTTCCTAAGCTATAAATTTGCCGGACTTGAAGAGCAGGCAATGAAGGAAATCTCTGAATTCATCGTAGGCATTTACCAGCCAAAGCAAATCGATGTACAGTTATTTGACACCATTATTCAACTAACCCTACAAGACAAAAAGAATCATGCAGGGCTCGTGAATTATAGTCTGTTAAAAGGTATCGGAAGGTGTGGCTTTGATTATCAGGTTTCGAAACAACTTGTTTTGGACAGCTTGTTTTATTTCAACAGTCTGCTCAAATAAAGAGATCGAATGATTCATCTTCGGCACGTTTCAACGGAGTGGTTCGCTGGCTTTTCACAGTCTTTGACTTTGTTTTGACCAGGCGCTGAGGCAAATTATTAAAGAAGGCAAAAAAACCGACGGCCATTGTTGCTACTACTGATGTTACTACTTTCGCATTCATATATTTAGAGTTTTAAAGTTATGGTATATTACTAAGACTCAAAAAGCGTGCTAAAGGTTGTGATCTAAAGTTTTTTTAGAAAAAAATGAAAATATTGTGGATATTGAACTGAATACCAAGGAAAAAAATATCAGAGGACACATCAAGCTCAACTCTTCCAAGAGTGAGAGCAATCGTGTGCTGGTCATCAATGCACTCAGCGGAAATCTCTGCAAAATCACTAATTTGTCCAACGCCCGGGACACAGAAACCATGCAACGACTCCTGTCCAGTCAACATGCGGACATATGGGATGTATTGGATGCCGGTACTACCATGCGGTTCCTTACAGCACTCTCGGCAGTTTCTGACCGCGCAAGAACATTGACCGGCACAGCACGCATGCAGCAAAGGCCGATTAAAGTCCTGGGAGACGCACTGCAATCGTTGGGAGCAGGTGTTGAATACCTGAAGGCCGAAGGTTATCCACCACTCAGGGTCACCCCTATTTCCAGGCAGGCGAGTACTACCATCACAGTACCGGGCGATATTTCCAGTCAATATATTTCTGCTTTGCTGATGATCGCTCCCGGTCTACCCGAGGGCCTGACAGTAATAATTGAAGGCACCATCTACAGCAGGCCTTATATAGAAATGACGCTATCGCTCATGCAGCATTTCGGGATTACTTATTCCTGGGAAGGGCAGGTCATCAGAATTGCTAACCAACCCTATCAGGCCAATGAATACATGGTGGAATCTGACTGGTCTGGAGCAAGTTACTGGTACAGCATTGCGGCATTGGCTGAAGAGTGCGACCTTTACCTGGAGGGATTACGAAAGGAAAGTAATCAGGGAGATGCTGCCATAGCAACTATTATGGAGAACTTCGGCGTTCGATCAGAATTTGATGACAAAGGTGTTAAATTAAGCAAAACCGACTCCCTTAAGCAATCGCTTGAGATTGACTTCAAAAACTGTCCTGACCTTGCACAAACTGTCATCGCCTGTGCTGCTGTGAAAGGCATTGATCTCCAAATGACCGGGCTCGAAAGCCTAAAAATCAAAGAAACGGACCGTATCCATGCGCTTCAGCAGGAAACGGCTAAGTTTGGTGGTCAGCTTACGGAGTCTGGGGATAGCTGGCAGTTTAAAAGTAACCCGCAACTTACCACCAGACGGATAGTCATCGAAACTTATGAAGACCACCGCATGGCCATGGCGTTCGCCCCGCTCAGCTTGACGCAAAAATTGTTAATCAAAGAGCGCGATGTAGTCAATAAGTCATACCCCGATTTCTGGAGGGATTTGGAAAAGGTGGGTATACGCTAAATCGGAATGCATTAATTGCTGCATTGGTTCGAAATCTGATAATCTCCTATCACTTCTAAGGGTAGGGTATTTTAAAATCCTTTCGTTTTACCACAGAATCAGAATTTATGGAAATGAAAGAACCAAACATCCTGCTAGTATTAGCTTTAGCTGCACTCGCCATCTTCAGTGCCTGTAGTAATGACGATGGCAACGACACCGCCAACCCGGACAATGATGACAGCGAGGTGGTCAACACACCTACGTCTGCATTTGATGACTTTAACAGCGATGCCATCAATGTCACCTTTAGTGGCGATGAAATCACCATTGTATCGAATGCTTTACCCAACCATACCTCTCCTTACTGGCCTACCAACAATGACTTATACATTGAACCCATAGTAGCTCAGGAGGCAAGTATTTCGCCGGGTTTCATTCAGGAGAGCAGTTATACCCTTACTGTTCCAGCTTCTCCAGCAAAAGCAACTACCACTTCCGAAACAGGACTTGGGGCGATTGGAATCTCGGTGACAGGTGTACCCATCTATAATCAGTCAGAAGGCCCGACGGATGTCACGGATGCTACTGCTTCTGGTTTTGACTGGGCAGGTGGGCACTCCGGGCCAACTGGCTATCATTATCATGTAGAAGCACGCGACTTCGGGGAAACTTCTCCCCTGACCATTGACGATGAAAAAGTGCTGGGTATCATGTCCGATGGTTTCCTGATCTATGGGAGAAAATGCCACTCCACAGGCACCTACCCTACAGATGGAGACGCCTCCAACGGGCATACCGCTACTACGCAACATAGCGAAGAGGCTTTCTATCACTACCACATCGTTAACGAGGTCTATCTCAATCAGTATTACCTGATCTTTGGTGTGGATTTGCAGGGTACACCTAATACAATTATGTAAACAAGGTATTTGTGAAGTTCATTTTTCTATTTTTCCTTGCCCTGGTTGTTTGCTCATGCAGCAAACTAGCTCACCACGAAGTAGCAGAAACAGTCTCATTCGTACCTCCCGATTCGATGGGTCTGTTTCAACTTGAGGAGGTTTTTAACAACCCTGAGGATGGTTTGTGGTATATCAAAACCGATTCCATTCAGGTTTCAGGCATTGTTAGACAGTCTTTTCCCGATGGTACAACAGCGATGGACTTCTTTGCTTACAATGGCAAAAAAGAAGGGACGCAACACACTTATTTCCCAGATAGCCGGGTGAGGTTTGAAGAAAACTATTCGAATAACAAATTACATGGGGAAGTCAAACGATGGTCTCAGCAATTTGGGTATATCCTGATTGCGCACCTTCAATATGATCGCGGCCGGTTGCAGGGAGAACAGAAAAAATGGTACCCTACCGGTGAGCTTCATAAAATACTTCAGCTCCACCAGGGCAGGGAAAATGGCTTACAAAGAGCCTATCGGAAAAATGGTGTCTTATATGCTAATTATGAGGCCAGAAATGGCCGTTCATTTGGCATGAAACGTTCTAACTTATGTTATCAGCTTGACGATGAGAAAATTGTTTATAATCAGTAGCATGATCAGCATGATCTGGTCTGTTACAGCCTGTTCCAGCAAGGTTGATTCCGGTAGCAGGGTACCTCAATTACCATTTTACCAGGAAGCAACTTATACTCCGGTTTGGGAGGAATCAGAGGGAATTTCTGACGACTTTCATCAAATTGCTCCCTTTGAATTGTACAATCAGTTTGGGGACACCATTACTGAAAAGCTGCTTGACGAAAAGGTAACTGTAGTAGATTTCTTTTTTACAATCTGCCCCGGGATATGCCCCAAAATGACCAGTAATATGAAGCTGGTACAGGAGGCCTTCGCATCTCAGGAACAATTGCAGATTCTATCTCATACTGTCACTCCCAGGTATGACAGTATCCCCGTATTGAACGCTTATGCTGCAAACCATGGAGTAATTCCCGGGAAATGGCATCTTTTGACAGGGGAACGATCAGTCATCTATGAACTTGGCAGGAATCAGTATTTCATTGAAGAGGATTTGGGATTGAACAAAGATCCTGAGGAGTTCATACATACGGAGAACTTTGTTTTGATAGATCAGAATCGCCGGATCAGGGGCATCTACAATGGACTCAACAAAACTTCCGTTCAACAGCTAATTAAAGATGCCCGTACGTTGATGGCCGATCGGTAAGTTTTAAGGCTTTAAGCTATTTATTAAACACACCAGTTCCAGATGGACAAAAAAAGAGCAACCCGAAAAGGTTGCTCTTTCAATTTTATATGAATCTATAAGAGATTTTCTATTTAGGGCCTACTGAAAAACACTTGATGAACAATATACCTGCCTTTGAGGTGGTGCAAGGCATGTTTGTTACCCACATACTTTTTCA
>ERZ1740068.116-NODE-116-length-50405-cov-8.377339_pt1 | contig 50405 bp, 46 predicted proteins | sample MGYA00581735_ERZ1740068 | MGnify/ENA primary metagenome ERZ1740068 (study PRJEB43018, sample SAMN04849740) | marine metagenome | isolation source: floating plastic debris | place: Pacific Ocean | collected 2008-08-30 | study: EMG produced TPA metagenomics assembly...
GGGATGCAATACAAAAGCCAACTTAGTGCCAAAGGAATGGCCGTAGAGGTGGAAATCGATGTTGGGATAAATCCCTGGGTATACCAGTCGGCCGTAGCCTTTTACCTCTTCAATGCCTCCGGGGTCGCGGCCGTCATAGAAATTGAGGTGGGTGTTAAACTGTTCCGAAGCTTCCGGGGCCACCGTGTTAGCATCCCGAAAGCTAAGGTCTACCCGGTAGGTGGTTTCATCGATCTCAGGTTGGTTTTCGTAGGTGGTGATTTCCCGGTAGACCATGGCTACTTTGCCCTCGATAGCGTAGAGGTGAGGCTGGGCCCCTTTGGAATAGTATTTTACTTCCAGAGCTTTCAGGCCTTCCACCTGTCGGTACAATTGGCCTTTGTTTTCCCAGTAGGCTTGTGAAACCTGGGTCGATTCCTCAAAGAGGTCGGGCGGAAGGTAGGTGGATTGAGCATTGGTGTTGGCGGCAAAGATTCCCCCGAACAGAACCGCCAACAAAAAAGAGCGTTGGGTAGATTTGGGCAAAGCAATTTCAGTGCTGTGCCAGCAAGGTGCTGAACGCATTGATATTTAGTTTAAATAATTAGATCACCAGTATGCCTGAAAGGGGCTTAGCTGCCTAGGGGGAGTGACAGCATCGGGCAACTGATACGGGCCTAAAGTAGCCCCATCATTTCAAAAAAACAACGAAATGTGATCAAAATTCGCTTTCAGTTTGAATTATAGCACTTTCTACTAAGTGTTTTCCCCTATATAGCTCTCCCGATAAGTTGGGGGGTGGAGTGGTAGTGGTACTTTGATCGTCCTGTTTTGTAGGGAGCATTGAGAAGTTCAGGAGTTCAAAATCCATATCCTTTCTTTAGGAAAGCAAAAGCTATTTTCCTCAAGCGTTGCACAACTGCTCAGGCATGCAACACTTCAATGCATCAGTTTGGGGCAACCTGTTTTTTGGGTTCATTTCAGGTGTTGCACGCCAGCTGTATCGTGCAACGTTGCCCAATGCGCCATTGGGGCAACACAATTTCAACAAATGGTGCCTTTGTTAGAGGAAAGTAGGGTTAGCGGTTACTCTACGGGAGGTCCCCAGCGTTTATCATCGAGAAAGGAAGGGTCGGTGAGTGCTTCGAGAAATGCTGCGAGGTCGTCTTGCTCTTGCTGGGTCAATTCCAGAGGGTGCAATAACTCGCTTTTGTTGGGATGGGCCGCTCCACCGCTGTTGTAGTGGGCGATCACATCGGCCAGGGTTTGCATCGAACCGTCGTGCATGTAGGGAGCAGTTACCGCTACGTTGCGCAGCGATGGCACTTTGAATACCGATTCGTCCTGGTCGCTCCGGGTAACCCGTCGGCGGCCCTCATCCGGATAGGTGAGGTACAATCCGTTGTTGGCAAAACCGTAGTTGGTAAAGTTAAAGCCGCTGTGACAAGAGGAACAATTCGTTCGGGCGCTGAAAAATAACTCCATGCCGCGCAATTGGGCCGCATCCAGCGCATCGGGTTGGCGTTGGTATTGATCATAGGCGCTGTTGCCACTGAGCAATGTACGCTGAAAAACGCCCAGCGCCCGGGTCAAGACAAACGCATCCAAAGGTCGGCCGTAGGCCGCCTGGCTTCGATTTTGATAGTCCGCATTTTCTTTTAGCTGCTCCACGATGGCCACCATGTTGTGGTCAAATTCATTTTCTTCCTGAATGGGCACCAGCACCTGCATTTCCAGGGTGGGCACTCCACCTTCACGCAGCAGGTAAGGGTGGTAAGCAATGTTGGCCAAACTGGGAGCGTTGCGCTTCCCGGGACGGTCGAAGGCTCCCGGAGTAGTGGCTTTATCGTCGGCAAAAGAAAGGGCGGGTGAATGACAACTTGCGCAACTGGTGCTGCGATCCACCGAAAGGGACTTTTCGTAAAACAACATTTTGCCAAGCTCCCAGCGTTCTTCACTGAACTGGTTGTTTTCTGGAAAAACCGGTTCGGGAAACCCCTCAGGAACTTGTAAAGAACTCACGGATACCGCGCCCGGAAAAAATCCTGATCCGGATTGTTCGCGCGCATTCAAACTACCCAGCCCCACAACCAGTACAGCGAGTCCTGCAAATCGAAGAACTCGCTGTTGGTACAACGCACGCAGTAAGGAAACGCTATGGTTGATGATGGAAGGCATTAATGGTTTGAACCGCAGTTGTATTTGTCATGCTTGAAACAAGCTTGGACATTAAAATAAAAGAACGGGGAATCAGTACCGATTGCTATTCCCCATTCCAGAAATTTTTTAGAGGATCACGGCCAGTGACTGAGTAAATAGGGTTTGATCCTGGTGTACCACGGTGACCATAAAAACGCCAGAAGTTTCAGGCTGCCATTCTACTGCACCGTTGGTGGCAATTGGAAAGTCGCCTACCTGGCGACCGGAAATATCTACTATCCGGGCCAACGCGCCCGCAGGTAGATCGCCTTTGATGTTGAGCTTGGCGCCAATGTTCAAAGGATTGGGAAACAGCGAAAAGCGATTGGTTGGAGCGAGGTTGTCGGAAACGCTTACCGGAGTTCCATCGCCTTCGGTGAAGACGTGATCGCGGAAATTTTCGAGCAATACTACTGCGGGGCCGCTCATGCCGTGACTGTTCACACCGCCTTGGCTCAGGTCGATGTCTTCCAAGGATCTTTCATAGTCGGCATCAAGATCGATCACCAGGTTGCCGTCGATCATATAGCCGGGGGTGGTGATCGAGGTTTGAAAGTAATTGGCGTTGCCTAAAGCGTGCACCTGCATCAATTCGTCAAAGTTGGAACCCGAGTAACCTTCTAAAGCCACAAAACGGTAGCCAGCGGTCCAGCCCCAATGCATGGAGGGCAAATGCAGGGCCAAGGGGTGCCCGGCAACATAGGTAGAAGGATCGAGGTTGTTGTAGGCCGCTTCTACTCCAATTCCAAACTTAATGCCTTCGAGGGTGGTGATGTTATGTGCACCCAGGTCTTCGTACACCATGTCTTGGGCATCTACCAGCAGCCAGGTGTTGGGTATTTGAATTTCCTGGCCGCCATCGTGTACCAATCGAATTTCGGCGATGTAGTACTGCAACCGGGTAACTTCAAATGGGTTGCTCAGGTTGTTGCTGGCCGGTTGGTCAAAGGCAAAACCCTGATTGCCCAATTGGTGGTCAATCTTTAAAAAAACGTTGGTCTGCCCAATGCAGAGGTGCACTACAAAGAGTGCCATCAGTGTTGTAAAAATGGATTTCATAGCGTTCGGATTTGCGTTGGAGTAATGGATGTAGTAGCTCGTTTGTTACAATTGGTTTAGAAAAGTAACCATCCTATAACACAGACGTGTTAGAGGGCGATTTCGTTGCCTTTTGTGTAGAAGTACATGTGGGGTACGGAGGCTCTTTGCTTCCCTGAAAGGAAGCATTTGAATGCGATTCTATCAAAATTAAAGAAAAATTGAATTTGATAGGGAAGCCGCAAGGCCACTATTGGCCTGTGCATGCATGGATAGCAATACCCGAATTCTGAAAAATCTTAACGGCTTTTGTAAACAAAAAGAGGTTGCTCCTATGTGGGAGCAACCTCTTTGGTATCAGTTTCAAAAATGAGGATCAGGCTACCTTCAGTTTGTTGATGGTAGATTTCTTCATTTTCATTTTTGCGTAGGGTAACGTGACCTTGAATTCTTTCACTTCATCGCCTTTCGATGGCAATTCGTACATCGCATCCATCATGATGGCTTCGCAAATCGAGCGCAGGCCACGAGCACCGAGTTTAAACTCTACTGCTTTTTCTACAATGTAATCCAGTACTTTTTTGTCGAAGGAAAGTTCTATGGTTTCCATCTCAAACAGTTTCACATACTGTTTGATGAGGGAGTTTTTCGGTTCGGTCAAAATCCGACGGAGTGTAGTGTGATCGAGTGGGTTGAGGTATGTCAACACCGGGAAACGACCAATCAATTCCGGGATCAAACCGTACTTTTTCAAGTCTTGTGGAGCTACGTATTGCAGCATGTTGTCTACATCTACCGCAGCTTCTTCTTCGTTTTTCGAGTTGAAACCAATCGCTTGGGTATTCAACCGACGACCGATAATTTTATCAATTCCGTCGAAGGCACCTCCGCACACAAACAAGATGTTTTTGGTGTTGAGTTGCACGAGTTTTTGCTCAGGATGCTTGCGGCCACCTTGCGGTGGAACACCTACTACCGAACCTTCGAGCAATTTCAGCAAGGCTTGCTGTACACCTTCTCCGGATACATCACGGGTGATGGAAGGATTGTCGCTCTTGCGGGTAATCTTGTCGATCTCGTCGATGAAAACGATTCCACGTTCAGCAGCAGTAGCATCGTAGTCGGCAGCTTGTAGTAAGCGTGAAAGAATACTTTCCACGTCCTCACCCACATATCCGGCCTCCGTAAGTACGGTGGCGTCAGCAATGCAAAAAGGTACATTGAGGATGCGGGCAATCGATCGGGCCAGCAAGGTTTTACCGGTTCCGGTTTCGCCCACCAAAATCACGTTGGATTTTTCGATTTCTACATCGTCTTCTCCGGTGGCCTTTTGTGTAATACGCTTGTAGTGGTTATAAACCGCTACCGACAGCACTTTTTTAGCATCGTCTTGCCCGATAACAAACTCATCGAGGTGTTTTTTGATATCGAAAGGTTTGAGGAGGTTGAGGCTGTTGACAATGTTTTCATTGATTTTGCTCGACAGCTCCTCTTGAACGATGTTTTGCGCCTGGGCGATGCACTTGTCGCAAATGTGCCCGGTAATGCCCGCAATGAGCACGAGGGTATCGCGCTTGTCACGGCCACAAAAAGAGCACTTGATGTTGTCTTTGTCCATAGGTCTCGCCTTTGTTACGGAGATGGGTCGGTGGAGGTTCCGTTTGGCGGCAATTATTCAGCTTTGGATAACACTTCGTCGATCATGCCATAGGCATGGGCTTCGTCGGAAGTCATCCAATAATCGCGGTCGCTGTCTTCCCAAACTTTGTCGTAGGTCTGACCGGAATGTTCTGCGATAATCTCGTAAAGTTCTTTTTTGAGTTTTTGAATCTCCTTTGCGGTGATCTCAATGTCGGAGGCTTGTCCTCGGGCTCCGCCCATTGGTTGGTGAATCATCACGCGGGAGTGCTTGAGGCCGGTGCGTTTGCCTTTGGCGCCAGCACACAACAACACGGCAGCCATCGAAGCAGCCATACCCGTACAAATGGTGGCTACATCAGGAGTGATGAACTGAATGGTGTCGTAAATGCCAAGGCCGGCATAAACCGAACCGCCTGGACTATTGATGTAAATATGAATATCACTTTTAGGGTCGGCCGATTGCAAAAACAGCAATTGGGCCTGGATGATGTTGGCAATGAAATCATCCACTGGTGTTCCCAGGAAGATGATGCGGTCCATCATCAAACGGGAAAAAACGTCTACTTCCCGGAAAGGCATCGGGCGCTCTTCAATGACCGTGCGGGTCATGTTTTGAGGGCCATAGGTGCTGGTGATGTAGTGGTCGAGCGAAAGGCTGCTGATACCTGCATGCTTCACTGCATACTTTTGGAACTCTTTTCCGTCCATTTCCATGCTTCGCTTCCTTAAAATTTGATCAGGTTATTCAGGTTATCGAGTAAACCCTTTTTAGCGGGCTTACCAGTGGCTAATTTAACAAATTCGTCGAAGCCTACCTCTTTGTCTTTCAACTTCAAACGCTCTTTGAAGAGGGTCAGTATCTTTTCATCAAACAATTGAGTGTAGATGTTTTTAGCATCTTCTTCCTTGGCCAACAATTGTTTAGCGGCATTCTCGAGCATTTCGTCGTCAAATTCCGTCTGTCCGTATTGCATTAGCTGACGGGCGAGCAATTCTTTGGCACGAGCAAGGGCCTCTTCGGGCTCCACTTTTACCTCGTTTTCTTTGATGATTTTATTTTCAATCAATTGCCATTTTAATCCCTTAGCGTAGTTCTCGTAGTCGGCATCCAACTCCTCGCGGCTAAATTTTTCTTCTGAGGTGGCCATCAACCAACGCTTCAGAAAATCGTCTGGCAAGTCGAGTTTTAATTTCTCAATGAGGGTATCAGAAACATCCCGACGAAGTTTTTTGTCAGCATCCTGATCCAGCATTTGGCTCAATTGCTCCGATACTTTTTGTCGGAAAGCCTCTTCAGAATCCACTGTTCCGGGGCCAAATACTTTATCGAAAAACTCTTGATTCAATTCGTGGGGAGTCATGGTGTTGATCTCCTTCACCTTGAAATTGAATTGATTGCTTACGTTTTCAGCAGCAGCTTTGTCAACTCCCAACATGGCAGCCTTGTCGGCTGGACCACGGCTTACTTTGTCTGGGTCGAGTAGTACTACGTCTTCTACACCTTTGCCAAGCAAAGCAGCTTTGGATTTTTCGTCTTCCACATACTCGATAGAAACGGTGGAAGTGTGGAAGATACCTCCTTCTTTTACCTCGCCCTTTTCATTCAACTCTACAAACTCTCCGCGTACCAAATCGGTTTCGCCCACTTTGTCGGTGGAGCCAACGGCACCATAGCGCTTGGCAAGGTCGTTGGTGTATTTATCTACCAAGGCATCGTCTACCTGAATGCGGTAGTAATCGAATTTGTCTTTTTCCGAAAGGTTTACCTCGAATTGGGGCGCCAAACCAAGTTCGTAGCTAAAGCTGAAGGCCTCTCCCAGGTCGAGTTCTGTCGGATGGCTGTCGGCCTTGGGCAAGGGGTTGCCCAGCACTTCCAATTGGTTTTCGGTGATGTATCCATTGATGCTCGAAGCCAGCAATTGATTTACTTCTTCGGCCAATACTGATTTTCCATACATTTTCTTCACCATGCCGAAAGGCACTTTTCCAGGCCGGAAACCGGGCATGGTCACATTTTTCCGGTGGTTTTTCAAAACCTCGGTCACCTTGCTCTCATAGTCTTCGGGAGCAATCTCAACGGTCAACACTGCGTTGAGCGAATCAACGTCTTCTTTGGTAATGTTCATGTAGGGTTGATTTTGGTCTTAGACCTGTTTCCGGAGAGATGTTTTTTGAAAGTAGTGCGGATGAAGGGACTCGAACCCCCACGCCTTGCGGCACCAGATCCTAAATCTGGCGCGTCTACCAATTTCGCCACATCCGCAGGTTTTCCCTCCGGAAAAAGGACTGCAAAGATACTTAAATATTTCCATCGCCTAAACCCCCTTTTGCCGGGTGTGGAATGTTTTTCTAACAGGCGGGCTTAGCGGTCATAAATTATCCTAATTTTGCGCTACAAAAGGCCAGGAAATCCTTTATTCACAATGCTTAGTCTTGATCCGAAAACCATTTCGATGCCCCGCGTGCACGGCTACTTGTTAGGTGCCATTGCTCCGCGTCCTATCGCTTTTGCCAGTACCGTCAACGCAGAAGGAACTCCTAACCTGAGTCCCTTCAGTTATTTCAATGTATTTAGCGCCAAGCCTCCTGTGCTGATCTTTTCACCCGCACGGTCGGGCCGCGACAATACCACCAAAAATACCCTCGACAATGCACTGGCTACCCGTGAGGTGGTCATCAACATTGTGAGCTACCCCATTGTGCAGCAAATGTCGCTTTCGAGCACGGCTTATCCCGAAGGAGTAGATGAGTTTGTGAAGTCGGGTTTAACGCCGATTGCTTCTGAAACCGTAAAACCTTTTCGGGTAAAGGAATCGCCGGTGCAGTTTGAGTGTAAGGTGAACGAAGTAGTTGCCCTGGGCCAGGAAGGTGGAGCCGGGAACCTCATTATTTGTGAAGTACAGCGTATCCACCTCTCTGAAGAAATTCTGGACGAAAACCAGCACATCGTTCCCCAAAAACTGGACGCTGTAGGCCGCATGGGCGGCAACTGGTATTGCCGGGCCAATGGCGATGCACTTTTTGAAGTCACCAAACCCCTGGCCACCCTCGGCATTGGCGTAGATCAAATTCCCAAAGACATTCGCAACAGCCGGGTGCTCACAGGAAATAACCTCGGCCAATTGGGCAATGTAGAGCAGCTGCCCGACGAAACCGATGTGAACGAATACAAACTCTTGGAGTTGAGTGATCTTTTCCAAGATTTTATCGACGATGCCAGCCGTCTGGAGCAGGAACTCCACAAGCGAGCCCACGAATTATTGAACGACAACCAGGTAGAGGATGCCTGGAAAACCCTTTTAGCATTCAACAATTAATTAATCTTATCAGCCACATGGAACTTACCGGTCGCATCAAAGTCATTCTTGATACTCAAACCTTTGACAGTGGTTTTCAAAAACGTGAGTTTGTCGTCACTACTCAGGAGCAGTATCCACAAGACATCAAATTCGAATTGATTCGTGATAAAATCACCCTTCTGGACGGGATGAACCCAGGTGAGGAGATTACCGTTCAATTCAACATTCGAGGCAACGAATACAACGGGCGTTATTACGTCAACCTTCAAGCCTGGCGGGTGCAGAAAAGTGCTCCTGCTGCTGGAGGAGCCGCAGCGCCTCCGGCCGATGGTGGCTTCCCGCAAGAAGCACCGCCCGCTGCCCCAGTTTCCAACGCTGGTGACGACGACCTCCCTTTCTAATTGAGGCCCGTGAGGAGTACTGACCGTTTGTTTTCGGTTTTGCGGAAGCTTTTGCCCGCACCGTTTACCATTGCGGTCCTCCTTTCCTTATTTACATTTTTTGGCGCCTTTGTCTTCACCAAAGAAGAAGACAAAGGCGCTTTTGCTTACCTCTACACCCTAATGGGGTATTGGGAGGGCGGCTTGTGGAAATCAAGCCTGCTGGTTTTTGCCGTGCAAATGATGCTCATGCTGGTATTGGGTCATGTATTGGCCCTCACCAAACCGGTGGCCCTGGTGATCGATAGTTTTGCCGCCCGGTGTACCTCTACTGCTAAGGCCGCCTATTGGGTTACTTTGCTTACCATTTTGGTGAGCCTTTTCAATTGGGGCCTGGGTCTTATTTTCGGTGCCATCTTTGCCCGGAAGGTGGGTGAATTTGCCCAGGCAACGGGCCGAAAGCTCAACTATCCACTCATTGGAGCCGCGGGCTACGTAGGCCTCATGGTGTGGCACGGAGGAATGTCCGGTTCTGCACTGATCAAAGCCGCAGAGCCGGGAAACCTGCGTCAAATGATGGAGGGAGCATGGTCAAAAAAACAACTGGCGGGCCTGCCCGAAGTATTGAGTTTTGATGCCACCGTTTTTTCCGGTCTCAATTTAGTGGTTACCTTGCTGTTGTTGGCAGTGCTGCCCCTGGCCATGTATTTTATGGGCAAGAACGACCATTCTGAAGTCCCTCAGCTTTCGAAAAATACTTTTCAGGAAAATCCAACCACCGCGGAGCAACCGGCAGTTCAAGGAGCCGAACGCCTTGATGTATCCCGATGGTTTGGCCCGGTTTTCGGGTTGGTCCTCTTGGTCTTTGTGGGATTGAAAATGGCCAATTTGGTGAGCGAAGGGCAATCGGTATTTCGCTTTTTTGTGCCCAATAACATCAATTTACTGCTGCTTGGCTTGGGCTTATCGTTTCACCGCAACATTGCAACATTCTTAAAAGCGGTGGACGAAGCCATCAGTGGGGCCGCGGGTATTCTCATCCAATTCCCCTTGTATTTTGGCATCATGGGGCTGGTTTCGGCTTCAGGCTTGGTGAATCAGTTGGCCACTTCTTTGGCGGAGAATGCCAGTTCTACCAGCTTTCCGGTCATCACCTTTTTTAGCGCAGGTCTTGTTAACATCTTCGTACCGAGTGGAGGAGGGCAGTGGGTCATTCAAGGTCCGATTGTGATTGAAGCGGCCACCAGTCTGGGCATTCCACTGGGAAAAAGTGTCTTGGCTTTGGCTTATGGGGATCAACTCACCAACATGTTGCAGCCGTTTTGGGCCTTGCCCTTACTGGGCATTACCGGTTTAAAAGCGAAGGAGATATTGCCTTACACCCTATACCTGATGGTGATAGGAGCGGTAATTTTCATCGGTTGTTTGCTGATTTTTTAGCCGGAGGTGATGCGGCCTAAACCATGGCCACCAACGGATCGGGAATCCAGGGCATCGCGCAGGCCATTTCCTACCAACATAAATGACAATACCAGGAGCATGATGGCGATGCCCGGCGAAATGGCCAGGTAGGCACCATCGGTCATGATAAATCCATAATGTTCCTTGATCATCCGTCCCCAGGAGGTCATAGGAGGTTGCAAACCGATGCCCAAAAAGCTAAGCCCGGCTTCCATCAAAATGGCGTAGGCAAAGTTCGAGGCGGCAATCACGATGACTGGTCCTGAAAGGTTGGGCAACAAGTGGCGGTAAATGATCCGAAAACTATTGAATCCCATGGCTTTGCCTGCTTCTACATACTCTTGTTGCCGCAAGCTGAGCACCTGGCCGCGCACCATGCGTGCCACTTCTACCCACATCGTGAGGCCCACCGCCACAAAAATTTGCCAGAAGCCTTTGCCCAATACAAATGTGATGGCAATGACTAAAAGTAAGGTAGGAATGGACCATACGACATTGATGAGCCATAACACTACATCGTCTACCCATCCACGAAAATACCCGGCAATGGCCCCTAAGGTAATTCCAATAAGCAAGGAGATGGCCACCGCAATGAGTCCCACTGCTAGCGAAATCACCGTGCCGGCCATCAGTCGGCTGAGCATATCACGGCCAAATTGATCGGTTCCAAACCAGTAGGTGCGTTTTTCGAGGGCTTTTCGTTCAATGGCTTTTCGTAAGCTGCCAATGCTCGCTTCCATGATCTGGCCATCGAGCAGGGTAAAGTTGATTTTACGGTGTTCATCACCAGGAAATTCCCGCCCTGGAATAGTACGAGCGGGCGCCCTTTCCAATGCGTGGACTACATCGGCAATGGCAAAAACGCGTTTATTGCCCGGTTGTTCCGTATTTCGGCCGTTGAATTCTTCCACAATCAATGAACTGCCTCTGAATTCGTGGCTCCAGATAGGCACCGTTTCGTGCGATTTTTCTTGTCCCCCGTTGAGTAGTCGGTTCCAAAAGGCTGTGGTTTCTACTTCTTTGTTTTTGCGGATGTGAAGCAGCGTGATGGTAAAGCCCGGTTCCTGCTTTTTGATAGAGAGCAGTATGTCGTTGGCATTTCTCGTACCGTCTGGCCGAATTAGCGAACCCAGAAAGGCAACCACCACGGCCAACAAAATGAGCACCAGGCCAAACATAGCGAGGTGGTTTTGGGTAAACTTATGCCAGGTAATTCTTCCCGGGCGTACTCCTGAAATGGATTTTCGGGTCATGCGCGGTGCTTGCGGCCTTTCCAATAGAAGCCTCCTCCTATACTCCGAATTCCTACAAAGGTTATATACAAGGGGTTGAAAATTTGAAAGGGAAAGGCCCAACCCAATAAAGCAACTTGTTTCCAGTGGTAGGCCATCGGAAATATAAAAAGGATTTCGGCGGACAGTTTGATTCCCAGTATTCCAGCAATGTAAGGCCAGGGATAGGCCACAATGGGCCAGCACAGCACCAATAACACGAGCAAAACGTTGAACAGTGCCAGGAAGCCACCCATTACCAGTGCCATGCGGTTGCGGTAGTATTTTGATTTGCTGGCCCAGCGAATGCGCTGTTGCCAGAATTGTTGCCACGAAGTTGCTGGTGGGGTCGCGACCATAGCTGCGCAATCGCTGGCATACCGCACTGAATTGGGATAGGCTTTTTGCATCCGATGCAACAGCAACACATCATCTCCTGACGCCAGAGGGTCGTCACCATATCCACCTAAAGCCAAAAAAGTTGCCCGCTCAAAGGCAAGGTTTGCCCCATTGGCCAATATCGGATGTCCATGGCCTATAGCACTGGCCGTAAAGCCGATGAGACTCAAAAATTCAAAGGCTTGCAATTGCCCAAAGCCAAAACTGGCAGGAGCCACCTTTACGGGCCCTAACAGCATTCGGGTACTGGCCTTGCGAAAGCCCATGAGGGTACGTAGCCAGTTTTTAGGGAACCGGCAATCCCCGTCGGTAGTGACGATCCAGGCGCTTCTCGAATGTTGAATTCCAATACTCAATGCGGCCTTTTTGCCTTCTGCCGGGTTATCGTGTAGGTAAATGGGAATGTTGCCGGGGTAGTGTTTCAAATAGTGGTTGATCTGTTCTACGGTGTTGTCGGTAGAATGGTCATTTACCAGGCGAATCTCCAAGTCTCCTTCCGGGTAGTTTTGTTGACAAAGATCGGTGAGTAATGCGCTGATGTTGTGACCTTCATTTCGGAGGGCTACTACAACAGTGATCGAAAGCAGTTCTTCAGCCCCTTTTTTTTGAAACAAACGAAGCCTCCACCAACCGGTGTAGAGATAGGCGATCAAAAGAATGTAAACGAGAAGAAACCCGCTGGTGATAAGTAGCAGAGGGGTCATTCGTTGGGGGTGGTTGGAAAAATACGGGTGCGAAACAACAATAGGCTCCCAACCAATGCAGGTACCGCAAGGTTGATGGCCCAAATGGAGAGTGTAGCCAGTAAAACACTGACTGACGATCCATAGAGGTCACCGACGATGCCCATGGCCACTGCACCCCTCAACCCAGGCTCCGCCAAGGCAATGGTAGGCAGCAGTGTCATTCCGAGATAAATAAAAGGAATGAGCAAATAGCCCATGAAAAGTGGTAGCTCAACACCCATGGCCCGAAATACCAACCAGTATTGAAAAACAAAAATGGAGTAGCGGAGAACACTCAACAGAAAAACCCCAATTAGTTCTCGCTTGCGGTAATAGCCGAAAACTCGAAAATACCGGTGAAATTTTTGAAGGCTACCTACGCGTTTGAGCCAGCCGGATAGTTTGGGCAAACGAAAATAGGCCAGCGCTAAACTGGCTACCAAAGTGCCCAATATCCAATAGATAGGCCAGCTGGAGGCAAACGTTAGATAATCGAACAAAAATAGCTGTCCATTAAATCCAGGCGTAAGGTTGCTATTGAGCAGGTAAAAAGCAGTAGTGCCAGCGAGCAGGGTGACCAAGAGTTGCGACCAACTGGCAATCACGTTGATGAGTGCTCCCTGCACCCGATGTTCCGGTTCCAGGTAGAGTACGCGGCCCGCAAATTCACCGGTACGATTGGGTGTGAAAATGCCTACCGTGACTCCCGATAGTACTCCGCCTAAAGCTCTAAAAAAAGTGAAAGGCTGGATTTTTTTGGCCAAAATGAGCCATTTTATACTTTCTACTCCCCAATTGACGGGCATAAGTGCTATGCTGAGCAAAAGTAATCCCCAAGCTCCGGGTTGCTTCAATGCCGACTGAAATTCAGACCAACTGATTTCTGCACCAGGCTTTTCAAAAAGCTCGTAGTAAATGAAGCCCAGAGCAAGCCCTGCGATCAACAGTTTGATGTGCAAGGAAAGCAGTTTTTTCCAACTGCCGGTCGTTGTATTTATCTTTACTTTGATCACTCAGTCGAAGCAAATTTAAGCATTGAATACAGACCGAATTATTTTAGGAATTGACCCAGGTACAACTGTGATGGGTTATGGTATTTTAGGAGTAGAAGGGAGGAAGTTGCACATGATTTCCATGGGGGTAGTACAGCTACACAAGTACAACGATCATGCCCTCAAACTCAAACGCATTTTTGAGCGAAGCCTTTACTTGGTAGATGAGTTCCATCCGGATGAATTGGCCATTGAAGCCCCTTTTTATGGTAAGAATGTGCAATCGATGCTGAAGCTGGGCCGTGCACAAGGTATTGCCATGGCGGCTGCACTCTACCGTGAGGTTCCAATCCACGAATATTCCCCCAAAAAAATTAAGCAAGCCATCACCGGCAACGGAAATGCCTCCAAAGAGCAGGTAGCCGAAATGTTGCAACGACTTCTCAATATCCCTCAGATGCCTACTCAATTGGATGCTACTGATGGTTTAGCAGCAGCAGTATGCCACTATTTTCAACGTGATGGTGGAGCAGGCGTAGGCAAAAAAAAATCCGGAAGTTACTCCGGATGGAAATCGTTTATCAACGAAAATCCCGATCGCAAAAAGCGTTAGATCGCAGCAGCTATTTCGGCTGCAAGGGCTTCCATCTCATCCGGTGGAAACGATAATTTTTCTTTTGAAAAATCCATGTCGCTTACCGAGTTCATCGGAATGAGGTGAACGTGTGCGTGCGGAACTTCCAAACCAATGACCGACACTCCAATACGCTTACAAGGCACCACTTTATCAATTCCTTTGGCTACTTTCTTGGCGAAAACATGCAAAGCTGCCAATGCAGCGTCTTCCAGGTCGAAAATGTAATCCGTCTCTTGTTTAGGAATAACGAGTGTATGGCCTTTGGCCAAGGGAAAGACATCTAAAAAAGCCAGGTGGTTTTCGTCCTCTGCTATTTTGTAACAGGGAATTTCACCGTCAACGATCTTGGTAAAAAGGCTGGCCAAAGCTTAGCGGGAGATTTCGAGCAGTTCGAATTTCAGAGTACCGTTAGGCACCTTGATTTCGGCAATTTCACCTACTTCTTTGCCCAAAAGGCCTTTGCCGATTGGAGACTCAACAGAGATTTTTCCAGCTTTTAAATCCGCCTCATTTTCCGAAACCAAGGTGTAAGACAACTCCCTATCATTGGCTATATTTTTGATTTTTACCTTCGATAGAATGAAAGCCTTACTGGAATCGACTTGGCTTTCGTCCACAATCCGGGCGTTCCCAATGATGTCTTCCAGCTTTGAAATTTTCAATTCCAAAAGCCCTTGAGCTTCTTTGGCAGCATCGTACTCAGCATTTTCAGAGAGGTCACCCTTGTCGCGCGCTTCGGCAATTTGTCGGGAAATGGAGGGGCGTTGCACCGCTTTCATGTCGTGCAATTCATCCTTTAGCTTTTGCAAACCTTCCTCTGTATAGTATCTAATCTGCGCCATAAGTCAACAATTTTGAATGGGCAAATTTAGTTCATTGCCCTATAAAACAAAAGGAATCCTACGCTCAGCGTAGGATTCCTCCTATGAAATATTAAGGTGTATTCTATCTTAGATGTTCAGCCGCAGGCCAATGCTGTTGGTGCCATCAAATGGGTTGGTTACCCGATAGGAATAATCGATGTCAATGGTACCGCCTTTATCATTGAGCGGAATTTGCAAGGTAACCCCGGCTGCGGGTCCTGAAAAAGCAGTGTTGCGCTCATCGGTATTTACCAGCAATCCGTCTTCCCATACATATCCTCCGCGAATCATGATCAGGTTGCGGAAACCGTACTCAGCACCGAAATGGAGTTGATCTTTTCCGAAAGAGTTGGAGGTGAAAGAGAAGGCACCCGTAATGCGGTGATCAGATACCATGCCACTACCAGAAGAATCAGCTTTTGCAAACAAATAGTAATCGTAAGCTATACCGATATTCAACAGCGCTGGCAATTCAAAACCTTCGGTACGTTGAGACAGAGTAATCTCCTCATCGTTCAAGGAAACTTTGGTAGCAAACCCATCGCCTCTGAATTGCATCTTAGGTCCAACGTTGCGGAGCGCAATCCCGAATTTCAGGTTATCTTTTTCACCCGTCACGTAACGGATTCCGGCATCGAAGGCCACACCCAAGGCGTTTGCATCAGCAATTGACTCGGAAATGGTTTTCAGTGTTGCACCACCATAGATACTGTTAGAGAACTCACGTGCGTAGGACACTCCAACGTTGAGGTATTGTGGAGAGAATGTTCCCGAACCGCCTTCTGGCAAGTTTTCAGTGGTAACATTAAGATCTCCAAAGTCCATAGACATCACACCGATACCTAAAACTGAGGTTTCGCTCAAGCGTTGACTCAGCCCGAAAGCGTTGATGTTTGTTTCAGAACCTACCAGATAGGCCGTCCGCGAAAACAGCAACTCGGTTTTATTGGTAAAGGCAAGTCCTGCCACATTCAAGTGCATGGATTCGAGGCCCTGTGAAGCTGCGGTATTGGCGGAGCCAAACCCATTGCTTCGAGTCCAGGGATTGATCAACAGCTCAGAGGCACCAGCCTGACCGATTCGGTCTTTGTTGCCCGCTTGTAGATGAGTACTGCTTGCTAGGAATACAACTAACATCATCCAGCCTGCAAACTCAAGTTTGATCAATGATTTTCTCATGGTATGCTTTTTAATTAGCTTCATTTGGTCCATTGGTAGCGACTTTTCTGTTCGTTGAGATTAGAAAGAGTCGAGATCGACAGGTCGGGTTGCTCCGAACCATTTGATCACAGTTTCACCCACTCCAGGCACATCAATGTGTATGATGTAAGTACCACCGGCGATAGGCGTATTGGCAAAGTTTTTCAGATCCCAATCCAGTGACGTGATGGTAGGATCGTCCTTCTTAAAGGTACGTACCAATGTTCCGTTAAGGGTATAGATTTTCACCTCACAGGTTTGTGGCAGGTTAATGATCTTCACCCGATTATCATTTTTATTGTCCTCGTAAGTCGAGTAGGCATAATAAGGGTTAGGCACCACGTTGATGTCGTCCAGGGCATCTTTTGCAATGGCCAACACGTTTTTGGTAGCTGCCAGGTCTGATGTATTGAAGTTGTAAAGTGGTTGACCACCGTTTACAGTTTCGTACAACAAGTTTTCAAGGTCACCACTACCACCTGAGGCAGTGAAATCGGTGTTCCGTGCAATAAAATACTCACCGCGGTTAAACGTCCGACCGTCGTGTACAATTGGTCCGAGATTTACCAGGTAGGTGTTTCCAGTTACGAGGTTATCTCCTTGATTCAACACGGTTCCGGTTCCATATCCTACATAAGGTGTGGAGACACGTAGGCGGATGGTCACATTATTTACAATGCCCTTATCATCGTAGATAGGATTGGTAAACCCTTCTTCGAGCAGTGGGAAACCTACCCACATGGCTGCCTTAAACACATTCCGAAACTGTTCTGACGATACCTGAGGAGCGACTCTCAGAGAGTTCACCATGAATTCTCCAGCATCATACATCGGCATGCGACTGTTTGGATTGGTAGCCGTTCCACGTCCATCTTCAACATCGTTGTTGCGGAAAACGTAGATGTAGTGTTTACCACCGTAACGTACATTGTTGAAAGGACCTTCGGTAATTTGATCGGTTGGGTTCCACAACATATCACGTCCGTTCTCGGCTTGCAGCCAAGAGTCTTCACCGAAGGCCATGTTGAGGCGTTCACCAGTTTCTACATTGATCGCATAACCAGGGAACCATCCCATACCGAAGGCGGAGATGTAGTTTGGACTATTGATATCATCACTTGGCAAGGTGTCGTTGTCTGCGCCAATTACCCCGTTTTGATCCACCGAGCGAGCTACCCGTACAAATCCTTTGGGCACACCACCTTCACTTTGAGTGGCATCATCGTGCATTTCCAATACAGGACAGCGGGTCCATTTGGTGCGATCGTTGGTAATAACCACGTTCACACTCTGCAGGTAGTTCATCTCGTTCAAGATGTTCAACAGGTTGTTTGGCGATGGACCGTGAACCTGAGGAGTGGTAAGGCGGAAAGGTGCCCAGGTACCACCCAGTACATCTTCATACACCTCCGTATCGTCGAGGCCTAAGAAGTCGTCAAATTCAGGGGCATCCGGATCACTACTTACACCACTACGGATCCAGTTTGATGGATCGGAGCCTTCAGCATCAGCGAGACCAGTTAACCAACGATTCGATTCGTCGTCGAAAGAAATCGTGGCACCAAGAAAACCGTTATTCACCGAACCTTCGGTGGTTGGTTCCTCTACCTGACCCATAACAATGGAAATACCTTGATCGAACAGCAATTGCTCATTTTCTACGGCAATGGAACGTGGAGATTCAATAAACTCAGCAAGGTCATTGCTTTCGAGACGCCAGGTTGCCGTGGTAAGTTCTGGCAGTGAAATAGAATCAATTACCCGCAAGGTGTAGGGAGAACCTTTCACATTCAATGGGTCGATTACCTGAATTTGAACAGGCCCGGCACCGCGCTGGTAGGTGATGTTTGCCTCTTTCCAAGGCTCACCGTCCATAATGGCTTCAACACTCTCGTCGGTTAGCAAGAGGAAGTTTCCACCGTTACCCGAACCTTCTACCCTGGTAAGTTCAACACCATCACCATATTCGGAGTTGATGACAGTACCACCGGATTCTACATTGGTGTTGTGAGGAATACCCGAGAACACACGAATACCACCGGTAGCCGCTTTACGTGAGCCCAGGTAGGGCTCTAACTGACCACCCAGTTTAAGTGGATCGTTTGGATCGTATTCTTCTTCAACGAAGGCAAGTGCACCTACATCACCACCGTAATTGTTGAAAGCGTAAGCTATAGCGATGAAATAGTAGGTTTTGTGGTTTACTAAACGGTTATCCCCTTCAGCAAATTTATCCTCAATGACGCGGAAGGAACGACGAATGCCTTGATCCGCTCCATTTACTTTTTCTTCGGGTACATTACCGTTCAACTCAGGATCGAAGGTGAAATTGACCAATTGATCAACACCATCTGCAATATCACACTGATATACCAATCGAGAAAGATCAGGGTTGGCAAGGTCAGCGGTAGATACTGAGGCATCTTTAACCTGATACACTTGATATCCTTGGAAACGATAAGTAGAGAACAATACTTTTTCAGCATCCGTGAGTGCAAGATCTACATTACCATCACTGTTGGTGTCAACAGAATCAGGAGCAATCAAGAAAGGATTAACTTCTGCGTACTCTTCATTGAAGTTGTTGCTAACTGAACGGTTGCTCAAATAGATAATCAACTCTTTGTCTAGTTCTTGAATCGACATGTCTGGTGCATCAGGACCGTTCAAGATCCGGAAACAGTTGTCGAAGAGCGCCTGGGTTTTATCATCAGCACGACGAAGCGCCTGAACCGACTCGAAAGCACCACCAGAAGTAGCACGTGCCCAAACAACACCTACTGTAATGTTATTAACGGCTCCTGGTGACAAGGTGAAGGGTCCAGCCGATTGCATAAATCGACGGTCAAAAGGAGGGTTACCAGAGTTTACCTCGTTCCATGGTGGTTGTGGTACTCCGTCAGTTCCCCATCCTAATGGATCAGTATTATCAGGGAACATAAAATCAGCTTCAATTGCGGTAGGATCTCCTGGGTTGTAACCAGTTCCACCATAACTCATGCGGTTACCATCTCTCCAAATACTACGGAGGTAGTTGTAATACTCGGCACCAGCAGTAGGGTCGCCAGTAGGTTGGGTATTCCGGTTATGGTAGAGGAATCTACGCATTCCGAAACGCTCATTGTCGATAATTCCATCGCCATAACCAACACCGTTCAAAGCTTCGTTATCGCCGATACCGACTGCATTGTCAATTCCGTCATTATCCTGGAATGGACCTTGGAAGAAGTCAACACCAATAGCAGGAGGCTGCTCACCGTATCCCAACGCTCCAGAAGCATCTTCGTCAAATTCATCTCCGTTGTAGCAGTAGCCCAAACCACGAACCACATCACAACCAACGTAATCATCTTGAGGACCGCCCAAATCAGCATCTACCCATTGTCCAAAATAAGTTTCGGTTAGGGTAAAAGTAGACCGGTTCACCAACTCGTAGTTGTAGAAGGTCATGTTGTTGACCTCATCGTTGGTGGTAAAGGCAAAAGCCTGAGCCCGGATTTCCATACCGATGGCTTCAGAACCAGTCTCGGTGTGTACGTTTCCTTTGTCGTTAAATACCCACCAAAGGTTTTGGTCACCGTAAATGTCAGTAATCCGCTGAGCACATTCTGCTTCACCTTTTAAATCATAAGCAGGATAGTCTCCTACCAATGGGTTGTAGGCACCATCCCCGTCCCGATCTACAAAAGGAGCGAGGTAAAAGTCCTCATCGTAGGGAGGAAAATTACGACCGTGGGCTGGCCAGTTTAGAATAATGTCTGGAATCTGATAATTAGGAAAGTCGTCCTGCTGAGTAGTGGTTCCATTTTCAGAGTCAAATACTCCGGCATCAAACCAGGCAACAAAGTTGTTTACCTGATCACGGGTACTCACAAAGTGACGGTCCCATTCAGTACAAGTCGCAGCATCAATTTCTGAATTAACGGTGCTTAGAGGACCCGTCCAGTAGTCATTACCTGAACTACGGAAGCGGAGGGCAGCTACTTTAAGCTGACCAGAAACGTCCTGACCACCTAACCAAAGTGAGCCTGCAAACAATGAGGTACGTCCTGAATTCTTGGGAATCTCATAACGAGCGTCCCCTTGAAGGTCCCACCACATGTCGCCACCCGCCTGAATCAGGGCACGAGTATTGTTAATATCAAGTTCAGTTGCCGCAGTAGCGGGAGCACAGTTGGCCGCCAACCCTTGGTTGGGGTTGGTATTTTTGCGTTTGGACTGAGTGTACTCCGACTCCCGTGCGAGGGAATCGCTGATCGGAACCAGAAGTATGGCTGCGAGCGCAAAGAGAAAAATGCGGTTCATCCTGTTCATATCCGGTTAATTATTTCGAACGGTTTTTATTGATTCGTGAATCTAACAGCAACATCACTTAGAAGTTAACCAGCACTCCAAGACGCATCCGACGTGGAAGGTTGTAGTTGCTGGGATTGTTCACTTTCAAGCTATACAATTCACGAAGTGAAGTCTCGTTGGTTGAGTTGATGATGTCATTTTGCCAAATAGCCGACTGAAGGTACCCATCGTCATCAGGGTTGCCGGTTGCTCCGTAAACACCGATAACATTTTTGGTGTTCAACAGGTTAAGAATTTGTAGATAGACGTTCACCTGGATGGGCTTTTTCTGCTCATCATCTTTACCAAGGTTTACTTCGATGTCTTTGTCGATTCGAGCATCAATACGGAACTGCCATGGAAGACGTGAGCCGTTAATTCCTCCGTCAAGCAGTCCTTGTTGTGGGCCAATGTAGGCCCGACCAGTCACGTTGCTACGTGCACTGTAAGGTTCCCCCGAACCTCCGTTGAATACCAGGTTGGTACCAGTATTAGCAAAAATTTGCTTACCAAACCAAATTGGACCATTGTAGTCACGACCACTTCCGTAGCGGTAATCGATAGTAGCAGTAATGGTATGGCGTTGATCGTAGGTGAGTGCGTTGGTATTCCGAATGTTGTTCAATCCAGCTCGAGCCAGCGTCAATCCGGTAGTAGCGGTTGATCCGGTTCCCTCAGCGAATTGGAGGGTGTAGGCAGCGCGCATCCAAATGTTTCCAGTACGACGGAGGTCATAAGAAACGGTCATACCCTTTACGGTACCGAAGTCGATATTCTCATAAGTAAGGTAGGTACGCGGGTAAGCTTCTACCCGGTTTACTACCTGTACCATATCGCGCAGCTCACGGTAGAATCCAGAAATTTTGATCGAAGAACTGTTGGTTAGCTTTTGCTGGAAACCAACTTCGTAATCAATGGTTCTTTCTGGTTTCAGGTCTGGGTTGTTTCTTGGCGTGTTTGGATTCGCATTAATGAAGTAGTAATCGGTAGGATCAAGACGAGCACCAGTGGTAGGACGCTTGGTCAATACATCATAGTGAGCGAAGAAAAGTGCCTCATCAGAGATTGGGAAAGAGAAGGCGATACGTGGCATCACGTTGATTTGTGGCTGATAATCTTCAAAAGCAGAAGAGGTGATATCCTGGCTGCTAGTATTTTCTTTATCTACTAACAAAGGAGCGATGCCAGAAGCAGACCGAAGAATACTTGGATCGTCAATCTCAGTACCTTCTGAGTTGAACCATGTATCTCCATCGCGGTAACCAACGATAGAAGAAGGATTCTCTACGTTGTCTACATAAACTACGTAGTCGTTGCCAACATTGGTTGGATGTGCACCAGTTTCTGTCAAAGCCAGTGCTTCGGCTTCGCCAGCACGAACCGTTGGGAACAATACGAAAGGATCGCGTAATACTTGTTGGTTAGCATCGAAACGGTCAATACGAACCCCGATGTTAAATACCAAATCGTCGAAACTAAACTTGTCTTGAATGTAACCTGCGATATAAATCGGACGGTAAGCATCAATCGGACGGGTAAAGTTTCCAAACTCATCTGTCTCCGTAAAGAAATCATCGAAAGATGGACTTCCATTTTGACGACCACCAGTGTGATCGTATCCGTAGTAACTTACGTAAGAAGAACCATTGTTCAACAATTCATCAGCACTAAAGAAGTCCAATTTCAAACGATCAGGATCGTAAGAATCGAAATCAATAAAATCTACACCGTCAGGATCAAGTCCCAATTCATTCCGAAGATTGAAATCAAAGAAAGACTGTGGATCTCCTCCCTGGTAAGCCCCAGGCGCAGCGTTTTGCCGCTCGTAGTTAATAATTGGGAAAGTTCCGAAGTACTGAATGTCTGGATTTTCAAAGTCCAGGTTTTGGATGTGGTTGTTGGTCAACTGACGACCGATGGTCCACAATCCTACAGGGCTAACGGCAAACCGGCGGTCTACACGCTGTTCGTATTCGAAACCAACTGAGATCGCGTGGTTTTTGATGTCGGCAGAACCAGTAGCGGTAACCCGAAACTGGTTTTGTGACCGACGATCATACAGGTTAAACTGGTAAGCATTACTGCGGAACAGACCATAAATGTCACGTGGAAAGTCACCGTTAACGTAACCACCAGCAGTACGAATGTTTACAAAGTTGTCGACTACCTCAGAATCGTAAATCGGATTGCCTTCATCGTCAAAACCAATGATGTTGAGGTCGTAGAAACGCTGGGTGTATGCAGCACCTTCCGGATTGTCAGTACCTGGGGTAAATACTACGAGGGTATCTACAAAGGTTTGCTGAATCAATCCTGGAATTCCGGTCAGGGAATCTACACCGGGAGCATAGTCCCGAGACTGAAGGGTTTGAAATCTGCCGTAATAACCGTAACGGAAGAAATTGTCCTTGTGAGAGTCGTCCCACTCCAAAAAGTTGAATTGCGAATAGTCGGCTTGAATGCTATAGTAAGCGTTTTTAATGGTGGCAGCAGAGCGTTCTTCCTCACTTGGAGTTGCAGAATTGAAGCGCTGGGTGAATCGGGCAAATACCCGCCAGGTAGTTTCTCTACGCTCAGGGTTGTTGTGCGAGTTGAACATCGAGTAGTCGTACAACCACCGGTGCCGCTGTGAGTAGTTTAAGTTACCACCTACCGTAAAATTGGTAGTAGAGCTGGTGCTAAAGTCTAATTTACCGGCAATGTTCATGCCTCGACGGGCCGCGTTTTGCTTGAACCGTACTTTTTCAACGTTGTTCAACCGAGTAAACTCAGCGTTTTGTAGTGCAGCACCAGAACCACTAAAAGAGGCACGAAGTGGGTCAGCATCCAATTGATCTTGAAACTCATCTTTGGTGCGCCAAACTCCAATGGCTGAAGGACTGGCATCAACGATGGAGGTTGCATTACCGGAAAGGAAGAATCCTACCAGTGGCTTGGTCTTGTTGCCAGCGGTGTCTTTTTTCATCCATAATGGACCAGACAAACTGAACTCTAAAAGGTTGTATCCGTAATTGTCGAGACCATATACATTGTCTCCAAACTTGTATCCGGAAGTAACGTATTCGAATTGTCCAAAGTAAGTACTGGAAGGACCACGGGTAGTAATACTAATTACCCCACCAGTAATGTCTCCGTATTGGGCCGGAAGACCACCAGTAATTACTGTTACCTGCTCAATAGCAGACTGAGGAAGAGAGTTTGAACCCCGTACCTTGATACCGTCAATAAAGTAGTAGTTGGCATCATCCCGGGAACCCCGAATGTTAAGATCGCTGCTGCCGTCGTCTTTGGAATAGACCCCTCCTACTGTTTGCGCTATGGAAGCAGCACTCCGACCAGGCATTCTTTGAATGTCTTCAGAAGTAATGGTTCCTCCTGAGGCGGTATTGTCTTTAGAAATGAGGGGGACGGTGTATTCGATAACTTCGAATTCTTCCAACTGCTCCACAGAAGACGACATTTTAATATCGTAAAAAGTGGTTTTGTCGGAATTGACCGTAATACCATTTACCTGTACTGGCTTGTATCCAGTAAAGGTGGCTTTAATAGTGTAAGCACCGGGTGTAATCGGTTTAATGGAATATTTTCCATCAAAATCTGAAGAAGCACCGGTAACCAGTACACCATTTCGTTCAACAATCACGTTAACAAAGGGAAGTGGCTCTCCGGTTCCGGCATCGACCACCTTGCCCTGAAGGGCACCTTGTTGTGCAAGCGATGTTAAAGAAAGAGTAAAGAGAGCCCCAATAGTCAAGAGTAACTTTCTTAACATACTAATTAGATTATGTTAGGTTTGAATTAAGCGAAACAGTTAAGGCGGGTAAAGATATGAAAATTACCACACGACAAAATGAGTCAATATTGGACGAACCAAGTAAACCCAATGCTGCTTTAGCAGCAGTTACTCTTTAAAGTTCCAGAACGATTTTTTGCAGGCATAAAAGTGGAAATTTATGATCAACAGGTCAACCCGTAATGAGTCAGTGGTGCATCTCGTCAAAAGAGTGGTACCTTCTGAAGGATTAATGGTTGGCTTCAGTTGCTCGGTTGAATACTATATTATATGTTGCTAAAGACTTTCAGAAATGGCTCCTTCTTTCGGCGTGAAACCATTATGGTAGAACCATCCGACATGATGGTGTACCCACCTTCCCCCTTCACATATTTTTGAATGTGACTCAAATTGATGAGATGCGAACGGTGCACCCGAAAAAAGTGATGACCGCTTAGCAGTTCTTCAAAATGCTTGATGGTTTTCGAAACCAGGATTTTCTTCCCGGTCTTTAAAAAGAAACGCGTGTAATTGTCGAGTGATTCGGCTTGAATAATGTCATCCAATTGAATGAAAATCAAGCCTTCTTCGGTGGGGAGTGCAATTTTATTGATTGAACTTTTCGGACGAAGGTTCTGCAATAAAACGTCTAACTTATCCTTGGTTTGATGTTTGGCTTTCCGCCGAACTACCCGTTTTACGGCACTTTGTAGTTCTAAAATGTTGATGGGTTTGAGCAGATAATCAACTGCGCTGAACTTGAAAGCTTTTATGGCATATTGGTGGTAGGCAGTGATAAAAATCAGCTCAAAATCAATATCACCCAACTGCTCTAAAAGCTCAAATCCGTTGGCTTCCGGCATTTCGATATCCAGAAAAACCAAATCGGGGCGGTAGTTCGCCACCATCTTTTTAGCATCGGCGAGAGTGCTGGCCATTCCAGCTATTTCTACATCGGGACAAAACTCACCAAGGAGGCTGGCTAAGTTTTTCACGGCTTTTTCTTCATCGTCGATTAGTAGAGCTCGGATCATAGAGGTGAGATTCGTTGAGTGATGATAAACTTAACCAATTACACAGGTAAACGTTTCTCTAGAACTCGTAAACGGTAGGAACGAATTAGAAATTGGAGTGAAACCCGCCTTGAGTGGAAAATCAGTATTCGGGCCTTTTTAGTATCTCAGAATAAAGGACGGCTTGCCTCAAATTGAATTGAAAATCAGCCGCTTCTTCTTCCGTTTCGATGTCGAAAGGGGAGGAGGAGGAGGTTCTGGAGGCTTTCCTTTTATTATCCTGCATCTCTTTTTTCCGGGCCTCTGCCTTCTGGTGGTGAGAGTCAGCAGAAATATAGTAGTCGTCTTTGGAGGTATGAATTGATTCAGGTTCGGCTGGTTGGCTAACCGGAGCTGGTGAGGGCTGTTCGCGTGGACGAAGTATATCTCCTAAAATGGTTTCTACATCCCGGGTAGCAGGTTCGTCAACCTCGTCTCTAATCGGACCGGTTGAAGTTGTCTTCTTTTTTTTCTTTTTTCCCAGTAAGCTCACCAGGATGCTGCCAATAATAATGGCATAGTACATCAAATCTTCTATATCCATAGAGGGCCTTTGTAGAGTAGGATCAGATTATTTTCTAAAAATTCTAACAAGGAAAAATTCCCGTTTATTATTGTTGAGGCGCTTGGATTTCTTCTTGGTTTTACGCATGCGCTTTCGGGTAGCCTTATCCTGATTCTTTTGGTGCTTTTTAATGAGCGCTTGCAGGTCTTTTTCACTGTCTTGCTCTTGGCTTTCTTTCTTTTCGGCCAACTCCTTTTTACGCTTGCGCAAGTTTCGACTTTCCTTCTGTGCCGTGGCAAAGACCGGTAGCAGCACAATAATCATTATTATGAGTGGTTTAAGGAAACGCATCTAATGGACTATCTTTATCGGACGAAAGACAAGCTAATAACTCGAATGTATGAATTTATCGAAGAAGCTGGGTTGGGTTTTGTTGCTTTGTTTGACGGTTTGGGCTTGTAGGAAAGACGATTCCAACATCACTGGAATCCCTTTGGTCAACGTCAATATCCAATTGTTTACCAACGATCCGGCCTTTATTAACCTGCAAGTACCCGGTGGATTCGATTACATCACTGGTGGATCCCGAGGTATTGTGGTGTATCGACTTTCAAACGATCAGTTTATGGCTTACGACCGGCATTGTCCTTATCAGGTAGAAGATGCCTGCCAGGTAGCTGTAGATTCCTCTGGTGTTATCCTGGAGGATGCCTGTTGCGGATCGCGTTATATTATAACCGACGGTTCGGTTGTAAGGGGCCCATCGGCTGCTCAACTTCAGATGTATCAAACTGAATTTAATGGCTCCGTTTTACGGATTTTTAACTGATCTATACATTATATAATAGAAAACCCCTTTTTGCCAATGCAAAAAGGGGTTTCGTTTGCTTGAGTATTCTTTTGCTTAATAGCGGTAGTGCTCTGGCTTGTAAGGGCCGGCTACTGTCACGCCAATGTAGCTTGCTTGATCTTCAGAAAGTTGTTCCAATTCCACTCCAATTTTGGAAAGGTGCAAACGGGCAACTTTTTCATCGAGGTGCTTAGGAAGCGTGTAAACTTCGTTCCCGTAACGGTCGGAATGGTTCCACAATTCCAATTGAGCAAGGGTTTGATTGGTGAAGGAGTTGGACATTACAAAAGATGGGTGGCCAGTAGCACAGCCCAAGTTTACCAAGCGGCCTTCTGCCAATACAATCACATGTTTACCATCAATGGAATACAGGTCTACCTGTGGCTTGATGACATCTTTGGTGGATCCGTAGTTCTCATTCAACCAAGCCATATCGATTTCGTTGTCGAAGTGGCCAATGTTGCAGAGAATGGCTTTGTCCTTCATGGCTTGGAAGTGGCGGCCTACAATAATGTCTTTGTTTCCGGTAGCGGTTACAATAATGTCGGCTTCAGAAATTGCCTTGTCCATTGGTTTTACTTCAAAGCCGTCCATTGCTGCCTGAAGTGCACAGATTGGATCAATCTCAGTTACCATCACGCGGGCACCAGCTCCACGCAAAGATTCTGCTGAACCTTTACCCACATCACCATATCCCGCAACTACAGCTACTTTTCCAGCCATCATTACGTCAGTTGCCCGGCGAATACCATCTACCAACGATTCGCGGCAACCGTACTTGTTGTCGAATTTCGACTTGGTTACTGAGTCGTTTACGTTGATGGCAGGCATAGGAAGGGTACCGTTCTTCATCCGCTCGTACAAACGGTGAACGCCGGTAGTGGTTTCTTCTGAAAGTCCTTTGATGTTTTCAACCAATTCAGGATAGCGGTCGAGTACCATGTTGGTGAGGTCGCCTCCATCGTCAAGAATCATGTTGAGTGGCTCACCGTCTTTAAAAGTAGTCAGCGTTTGTTCGATGCACCAATCGAATTCCTCGTCGGTCATGCCTTTCCAGGCAAACACAGGAATGCCAGCAGCGGCAATAGCAGCGGCAGCATGATCCTGAGTAGAGAAAATATTGCAAGAAGACCAGGTTACGTCTGCTCCCAATTCTACCAGTGTTTCAATCAGCACGGCAGTTTGAATGGTCATGTGCAAACAACCTGCAATGCGCGCACCGGCAAGTGGCTTGCTGTCTCCGTATTCTTCCCGGAGCGACATCAATCCAGGCATTTCTGCTTCAGCCAAAGAAATCTCTTTACGGCCCCATTCGGCCAGGGAGATGTCCTTTACTTTATACTTAACTTGGTTTTCCACAGCGGAACTGTCCATTATTATTGATTTTAAGGTTCTTGTTCAAGCCAAAAGGCGTGCAAATGTACGAATATTTCAAGGTATCCAGGGAAAGTCGCACGGCGGAAATCACCACTTGGCGAGTGGTTCGGCAGCTTGCTTGGACTTATCTTCGTATTGAAGTTGTTTTGGATTCAAGGAATGGCAATTATCAAACAGCGTGTTTTAAAAGACGGTAGCCACCTCGGGATTTGGCAAGTTGACGAATCGGTGGAGCAACTGCGGTCAATGCTTACTCTTTCCCCCGAAGAGGAGAGCCGCTTTTCAGATTTGATCAACGAACAGCGCCAAAAAGAATGGCTTACGGCGAGAGTATTGCTCAATCAACTGTCGGGTGAAACCGAACTGGTAGTCTATGATGCATTTCGGAAGCCGCATTTGGAATCCGGTCGATTTCATATTTCTATTTCGCACAGTGGAGGTAAGGTGGCTGTTATAATGCATCCAACTGGTGCCACTGGCATCGATATCCAGCAAATTACCACTAAAGTTTGGCGCATTCGCCATAAATTTTTGTCGGCCTCAGAGCTTGAAGCCTGTGAGGAAGGTGAAGACCTGGAACGATTGGTTCTTTATTGGAGCGCTAAAGAGGCGATTTATAAATGTTACGGTCGCAAACAGTTGATTTTTGCTACCGAAATGGCAGTTCAACCTTTTGGATCAATTGAAAGTGAAGGCCACTTTTATGGTAAATTACTTTTAGCTGGCACAGAAAAAGTGATGCACCTGGGGTATGAAAAAAGCGGTACCTGTTTCTTGGTGTATGTTTTGAATACCTAATATTGTATCATGGTTTTGCCCTGGTTAGAAGCTGGTGCCAAAGCAGGGAAAAAGCGCTTAGCGGTGCTGATTGACCCCGACAAAACACCTCCAAACCGTCTTTCTTCCACAATTGTTGCCATTCACGAAAGTGATGTGGACCTAATTTTGGTAGGCGGTAGCTTGTTGGTTTCTGATGCAATGGAAGCTACGGTGCAACACCTCAAAGCTCAATGCAATGTGCCGGTGGTGATCTTCCCGGGAAGTCCTCACCAAATTAGTGCCAGTGCAGATGCGTTGTTGCTGCTGTCTTTGATCTCTGGCAGAAATCCTGACTTGTTGATCGGGCAACATGTGCAGGCGGCTCCGGCTTTAAAGCGGTCGGGTTTAGAATTGTTACCCACCGGATACCTATTGATCAACGGAGGGCGTGCTACCACCGTATCCTATATTTCTAATACTGAACCCATCCCCGCTGATAAACCAGAAATTGCCGCAGTAACTGCTTTGGCAGGTACTCAATTGGGGCTTCGGCTTATTTACCTGGATGCTGGCAGTGGAGCGATGAATGCAGTGGCTCCGGAAACGGTAACAATGGTTCGGCAACAAACCCACCTGCCTTTGATTATTGGAGGTGGTATCCGCAATGTGGATACTGCTTTGGCGCTTGCCAATGCCGGTGCCGACATGATAGTGGTAGGCAATGCCATCGAAGATCGCCCCCAATTTTTGCCAGAACTCTCAAGCGCTCTAAAGGCCTGATTTATTGTAGCACAGTACCAAGTTGCTGAAGGTCATCGGGAAATCTGATCCGTTGATCGATTTTTCCTAGGCCAAATTTGGTTTTTCGCCTTTCCTTGTTAATCTTAGGGTCCCTACCATGACACTTGGGTAAGAATGTTTTAATTTTTAGGTCAAAACCTGTTCCTCTCCATGAAGTTGATTCTTGTTACCAGCCCCGATAAGTTTAAATCAGAAGTGGATACTGTTATTGAGCTTTTCGAGAAAGACTTGGAGCTGTTGCACTTGAGAAAGCCGGGTTTTTCAGAGAAAAGAATGACAGAGTACCTGCGGGCCATTCCTAAAAAGTACCACAACCGTATTGTGATTCATTCCCATTACAAACTCCTGGGAAAATTCAAGTTAAAAGGAATACACCTGAGCAGAAAGGAACGGAAGGTAAGCTTCTCTAATCGAATGAAGCTGGCGTGGATTCGATTGCGTCATCGCAACATCACCGTCTCTACCACCTTTCACAACCTAATCAGCCTTACCGAAGATCAGCGAACCTTCTCTTACGTGTTTCTAAGTCCCATTTTCGATGGGATTTCAAAGCAAAGTCACGGGGGAGGTTTCAATGCCGATCAGTTGAAGAAAGCCTTGCGACATACTACCCAGCGAGTAGTTGGCATGGGAGGAATCAATTTACAACGCATTCCCTATATAAAGGAAACAGGATTTTATGGGGCTGCGCTATTGGGATCGGTGTGGAGCTCAGAAACGCCACCCGTAAAGGCCTACCTTGAAATGCATGACCTTTATTACAATGGAGGCAACGCAACAGGAAGGATGGATATAAAGCCAGTCAAGATAGATCTGAAAGCGATCTGATCTACCTCAACCAGCCTTTTCTTCTTTTTAAAACTTTAGGTTTAAGCCCAGCATGTAGTTGCGTCCGGCTTGTGGATAGTATCCCGAATCGGTAGTGATTTGATCGTTCAGGCTAAACCGGTAAGACCACGCGTTGGTTTCGTACTCTTCATCCAACACATTACGAATCATACCAATCACCTCGATTTCTTTGAAAATCAAGTTTTTGTAGCGGAATGTCAAACGCAAATCCTGAACCAAATAGGGATCAATCACATGGTTAGAGTTTGAGGTATTGTCGATGAACTGTTCTCCAACGTATTTGGTCAATGCGGCTACTTCGAGCATTTTGTTTTCGGTAGAAGCGTTTAGCAAACGCATCACATCCAGCGTAATGGTGCTGGCCCCGATCACCGAAGGAGAAAATGCGATATCGGTATTGTTGTGTTGCACTTCTACCTTGCCACCATTGTCAAAATCATCTACGAATTCGGTGAAACTCTCAATCTCGTTTTGGCTGAAGGTAGCATTCGCCGTCCAGCGCAAGCTGCTGGTAAACTGGTATCCTCCTTCAATTTCAATGCCCCGTCGAAAGCTGTTGGGAATATTTACCCGGGTAGAAGCACCTACATCGTTGATGGCACCGGTGAGCACCAGCTGATTGTCGTATTGCATGTAGTACAAATTGACACCAATACGAGCACGGGTGAATTTTTGCTGAAAGCCCAATTCATAGTCGTATAACGTTTCGTGCTCCGGACGGCTGTCTGGCGATGACTCAGTAAAATCATCGCGATTGGGCTCCTTGTTGCCTACGGCAAAGGAGCCAAAAATGCGGGTATGGGCACCCAGGTCGTAGCTCAAACCAGCTTTTGGATTGAAAAAGTTCAGGTTAGCAGTTTGGGTAGCATCAGTTCCTTGAGCCGTCAACCCCAGGAAGGTATATTCGATGGTACGGTACTGCATGTCAGCAAAAAGGTTCAACTCTTTTGTCAACTGGTAGTTGGCTTTTGCATACGTGTTAAAGTCTGTTTTTTCTGCATCGTTGTCGTAGTAGACGTACTCTGGAGTAGGAAACTGAGCACTCTGCGCCCAAATGACCTCGCCAAAATGGCGGCCCTCGTAGCGGTTCCAGCCCCCACCTACGATCAGTTGGAGTTTTTTGCCTGCATTGTAGGTAAAACTGTAAGTGGCTCCATAAAAATCGTTGTCCAACCACCGACGGCGAACGAGATCGGCCGTTTGCTCACTGGCAGTTAACCCGGTAGTGTCGATGCCATAATCCACAATGTCATCTGCTTCCCTGAATTGCTCAAAAAAGCCGCGTCCTTCGGTGTAGTGCAGTGCGGCTGAAAAAGTTAAGGGCTCTGCTAACTGCCGGGTAAACAACAACTGGTAATGACTTTGGGTATAATCGTCTACTTCGTTTTCGTAATCGTAAATGTTGTAGGTACGATTCGTGGCCAAAGAATCTTTGGGCACACCACCCCAAGCCTGGAAGGTGCGTTCCTGACCACCAAAGATGTTTACCCGAATGGAAGTTTTATCGTCAGAATATGCTCCGGAAGTATAGAAAGACTGCAAGTCGGCACTGGCGCGGTCGATGTAACCATCCGAAGTAATGCTGGAAAGCCGTCCTTCGACCGTGAAGTGCTCATTGAGCAAGCCTGAGCCGAAACTTACTGTGTTGCGCATGGTGTTGAATGAACCCACCGTATTGAGGATTTCTCCATAACTCTCTGGTTTCAGCTGGTTGGTTTGCAAGTTGATGGAACCCCCAAAAGCTCCCGCTCCATTGGTGGAGGTTCCCACACCGCGCTGAATCTGAATGTTGTCAGTAGAGGTAGCAAAGTCGGGCATGTTGACCCAAAATACCCCATGCGATTCGGCATCGTTGAGTGGAATACCGTTGATGGTGATGTTGATGCGGGTAGGGTCGGTTCCCCGAATACGCAAGCCGGTATACCCAATACCGGTTCCGGCATCAGAAGTCACTACCAATGAAGGAGTTTGATCCAGCAAAAAAGGCAAATCTACACCTACGTTATTGGCTTCAATGGCCTCTTTGTTGAGGTCGGTGTAGGCCATCGGAGTGTTTTCGTTGGCCCTGGTGGCAGAAACCACTACTTCATCGGTGACGAAGGCATCTGCTGGAAGTTGAAAATCGAGGGTTTGTTCTCCCCCCTCTAATTGTACCACTGCCTCCTGGGTTTGATAGCCCAAAAAGCGCGCAACCACAACGAATTCGCCAGCAGGTAAAGACCGCAATTGGTAATTTCCCTCGGCATTGACGGTGGTACCAATAATGGTTCCTTTAAGAAATACAACGGCTCCGGGCAACGGATTGCCTTGGTCATCCATCACCTTGCCAGAAAGACTCGCCTGGGCAAAAGAATAACTTGCCAATAAAATCAGCGCGAGCGAACTAATGAATCGAAACATAAAAAAATGATAAATACAGGTTAAACCCAACCAGAACAAGGGGCTCGCCCTGGCTATTCTTGGTAACCTCTCCTCTCCCTTCCCGGCATTACCCGGGCAGGTTCGATGGGTATAATCTCAGCCCTTATTTTGGGGCACCCCGTTGAGATGCGGCAAAAGTAGAAATTCTTACTTAGGAGAAAAACTGCTCCAAGGCCAATAATGCATTTTTCAGGCGTTCAGGCCCATTACCTGAAATTTTAGAGAAGGGGAACTGACGTTGTTGCAATTCATTATGGTATAATTCGTAAAGCTCTTTTCGATCTTTCGGGTTTTCGCGCAAGGGATCGGCTTCCCAGGGTAGGTCGATGTCGCACAGCAAGTAGTAATCGTAGGTATGTGCATCAACTAAATCAGCAACTTTAGGGTCGCTTTTCCCGAATTGAAATTCAGACCAAACTTTTACAACCAATGGGCCTGTATCACAAAAAAGCCAGTTTTTAGCTTGATTGAGTTGTAGTGTCTCTAGCTCTAACTGCTTTTCGGCAATGGGCAGTAGATCGTTGTAGTTATACGGCCGGCCCAATTGTGGAAGGAGTTCGCGTGCTATTTCGGCCACCCAACTGGTATTGAAATACGTTGCCAGTTCTTTTGCCAGGGTTGTTTTGCCGGTTGATTCTGGGCCGGTCAATACTATTCTGCGTATGCTCATTGTCGCTCTACTCTACTCAAACCTGAGGTGCCAACTTCATTTGCTGGTTCCACCGCCACCATGCTACGAAGGCCAAAAAGAAATACGCTACAAAGAGCACCATGGTGAAAGGCAAGCCTTTTAAATAATACACATAGGCGGCCACTGCATCAATCACCATCCAGTAAAGCCAGTTTTCTACTACTTTTTGAATCAGCATGAAAGTGGTGATAACACTAAATACAGTGGTGAAGGCATCCCAGTATGGGAGGGCATTTCCAAACTTTTCGGAGGCCATGCCCGCCAGAAGGGTAAGCAATGCTCCGCCTCCCAGTACCGTAAGGTGAAACTTCCAGCCTTTGCTTTTGATCGGGCCAGCAGTGTCTTTTTTATGCCAACGAACCCAACCAACGATGCCCATTACTACATAAAAGAGGTTGAGCACTGAATCGAGGTACAGTTGAACGTTTCCCAATACAATGGCGAAAATAAGCGAGCTAAGTATGCCTGCTGACCAACACCAAATAGAAGGTATAGCGGCTAATACAATGTAGGCTACTGCCAATGCCACCGCTACCACTTCAAACCAACGGTAGGCAGTAAATTCTTTAAGAACGGCTTCCAGCACGACTGCGTAATTAATCGGTGGGACGAAGGTCGTTGTTGATGAATTTCATCACCATGATGCTGTGAGGGATTTCTTCGAACGTTGCGCCCATCGATTCGGTGATGGCTTGCATTAATGCACCATATTCTCCGAAAACCTGGGTGCTCATGGTGTTTGTGATCACCTGTAGGTCAGGGTATCGGTTCAGGCGTTCAATGAATGCCAGAATGGGTCCTTCGTAAGCTTCACGCAGCGGATACATGCTAATTTCCACAGAGGTTTTCATGGCCAGGAAAGTCGAATTGAAGATTCGGTTGTCGCCAAAAACGGCAAAGTGGGCAAAGAAAATAAATTCTGGGAAAGGAAAATGCGACTACATGTTGTCGCGCAACTCCATCAGATTGCTGTTGATCAACGGCTTTTCGATGAAGCGTACAATTCGAGGGTGTTTTTTGCCAAGCTTGTGAGATACTTCTTCACTGATAAAATTGCTCAGAATAACTACCCGCACATTTTGAATGTATTCTTTCGGAAGGCGTTCAAAGTGTTCCAAAAATTCTGGTCCATTCATGGAAGGCATATTGAGATCGAGAAAAATAACTTCAGGAAAATTCTCAATGTCCTTCGCTTCAATGATCTCATTCAAAAAATTAAGTGCCAGTTTGGAACGTTTAAAGACGTGCACCTCCTTGGAAAACTGGTTGGTGTTGATGGCTTTAACATTGATAAAGTTATCCACTCGACTATCGTCTACCAGAAGGACGGTAGAGAGGAAATAGTCTGCCTGTGTTTCTTCAATGACCTTTTCGCGGGTCGCCACTTTAAAATCCAATCGCACTATCTAAGAAAAGTTTCAATGTTCTCATTGCAGGTGGGGTCGTCTACGACAGGAGTCCAGTAGATGTTTCGCGAATTCGGATTTTTTTGAAGAAATATCCTGCAATATCAATTGCAATTGCAGGCGGGCTCCATACGAAGCCTTACGTTGGGGAACTGACTGCGAAGAATGTCTTGCTGTTCTTTATTAAGGTTGATGACCCTTAAATCGATTTCTTTCAGCTGCTTGCACTGTTGCAGGGATTGGGGCAGAAAGCTTATAAAATTACCCCAGAGGTTAAGGTATTGCAGGTGCTTCAATTCTCCGATGTCGTCGGGTATGGAATTGAGGGAGTTGTGCCCCAGGTCGAGGGACCGAAGGGCCGGAAATTGGCCGATACCGGGCGGAATAGTGTCGATTTGGTTGCGGGCAAGGTTCACTTCCTGCAGGTAGGGAAGCCGGGCCAATTCTATCGGAAATTGGGTGAGTCGGTTCCGGGGCAACTCTAAGCGGTTGAGGTTCTGAAGTTTTAAAATTTCCGGAGGTAGCTGTTGCAGTTTCGACCGGCGAAGACGAAGGACGTAAACCGATTCCGGGTTTTTGAGCGCTTCCTCAAGGTCGGTATATACCTTAGCACTATCCAATGCTGCGGCAGAAAGCAGTTGAGCGTGAGCCGACATGCATTCGGAACCTAAAAAAAGCAGGAGCCAAAAGAAGTACAGCAGTCTCATTGCCGGAAGAATTGATCAGGATAACAGGTCCAGTGCTTTTTTCTGGTCTTGTTGTAATTGCGTTTTTAAGTCTTCCATAGAGGAAAACGCTTTTTCATCGCGCAGGCGTTGAATGAGCCAAACCTTCAACTTTTTATCGTAAAGGTCGCCTTCGAAGTCGAAAAGGTGCACCTCAATGCTGCGATCTAACGCATCAGAAACGGTAGGGCGAACCCCAATATTGAGCATGCCTTTTAAAATTTGGCCTTCCAGCGCTACTCTTACTGCGTAAACCCCATTTCCGGGAATAAGCTTGGTTGATTCTCCCACCTGTAGGTTGGCAGTAGGAAATCCGATTTCACGCCCTTTGCGATGCCCCTCTATTACTTCACCTACCAATTGATAGGGGTAATCCAGGTAAGTGTTGGCCGTTTCTACATCGCCTTCGAGTAGGGCATTTCTGATTTTGGTAGAACTAACGTTTACGTGGTCGATGTCCTGAGCAGGGATTTCTTCTACATCAAAGCCGTAAACCGGACCGTATTCCTTCAAGTGTTCGAAAGAGCCTTCCCGGTTGCGACCGAAATGATGGTTGTACCCGATGACTAACTTGGAAGTGCCAATGGCATTGACCAAGATGTTTCGTACGTATTCTAAGGAGGTTTGCCGGGAGAAATCCTTAGTAAAGGTGAGAATTACCAAGTGATCGATGCCTGCCTTGGCAAGGCGTTCGATTTTTTCCTCTTGTGTGTTGAGCAATTGCAAGCCATGGTCGTCTGGGTGCAGCACCATACGAGGGTGTGGATGAAAGGTGATGAGCACCGTCTCGCCCTTGTGCTTTTGGGCCAATTCACTCAAACGATCGATGATGGTTTGATGCCCGATGTGGACGCCGTCGAAGGTTCCGGTAGTGACCACCGCATTCGGCACTGCGGTGTACTCGTTTAATCCAAAATAGACTTCCAACCGAAGCGTAGATGAATAAGGTGAAAAATGTCGGTTTTAGCAGAAATGAAGGGTTTTTTAAGCCCCCTCGGAGCCTTCAAAAGTAGGAAATTAAATATTATCAACAATCCAGTTGTTTTCTTAGTAGAAACGCTTAGTTTTGCAGCGCAATTTCAGCCTTTTTAAGGCGCTAAATACCTAAAAATCAATATACATAAGTATGGCGGCCAACATCGGTAAAATCACCCAGATCATCGGACCGGTGATCGACGTTAGTTTTAACACCGAAAACACCAAATTGCCAAACATCCTCGATTCACTCGAGGTTACCAAGGAAAACGGTCAGGTTGTAGTACTGGAATGCCAGCAGCACATCGGCGAGGATACTGTTCGTACCATTGCGATGGATTCGAGCGATGGATTGACCCGGGGAATGCCAGTAGTGGCCACCGGAAATCCCATCCAGATGCCTACTGGTGAAGGCATCAAAGGGCGTCTTTTCAACGTAGTAGGCGAGGCCATCGACGGCATCGACCAGCCCAAAGATGGTGCAGGTATTTCCATCCACCGCGAGGCACCTAAGTTTGAAGACCTTTCCACCTCCACCGAGGTTCTCTTTACAGGAATCAAAGTAATTGACTTGATCGAGCCTTACGCAAAAGGCGGTAAGATCGGTCTGTTTGGTGGTGCTGGTGTAGGTAAAACAGTACTCATTCAGGAATTGATCAACAACATTGCGAAAGCCTATTCTGGTCTTTCAGTATTTGCTGGTGTAGGAGAGCGTACCCGTGAAGGAAACGACTTGCTCCGGGAGATGATTGAATCCGGAATTGTTGACTACGGCAAAGATTTCCTCCATTCTATGGAAGAAGGAGGATGGGATTTGAGCAAAGTAGATAAAAACCAACTGAAAGAATCCAAAGCTACTTTCGTCTTTGGGCAGATGAATGAGCCTCCTGGAGCACGTGCCCGGGTAGCCCTCTCTGGTCTTACCCTCGCTGAGTATTTCCGTGATGGGGACGAAGAGTCTGGCGGTCGTGATATCCTTTTCTTTATCGATAATATTTTCCGTTTCACCCAAGCTGGTTCAGAAGTTTCTGCTCTCTTGGGACGTATGCCTTCTGCGGTAGGTTATCAGCCTACTCTGGCCACAGAGATGGGAACCATGCAAGAGCGGATTACCTCTACCAAAAGAGGTTCGATTACTTCGGTACAAGCGGTATACGTACCTGCGGATGACCTTACTGATCCCGCGCCTGCTACCACCTTTGCTCACTTGGATGCCACCACGGTACTTTCACGGAAGATTGCTGAGCTCGGAATTTATCCCGCGGTAGATCCACTCGATTCTACTTCACGTATTCTTACTGCCGAGATTGTTGGCGATGAGCACTACAACACCGCCCAGCGGGTGAAAGAGTTGCTCCAACGCTACAAAGAATTGCAAGATATTATTGCCATCCTCGGTATGGACGAATTGTCTGAAGACGACAAACTGGTAGTTCACCGGGCTCGTCGGGTACAGCGTTTCTTATCGCAACCTTTCCACGTGGCCGAGCAATTTACCGGTTTAGAAGGGGTACTTGTTTCGATTGAAGATACCATCAAAGGTTTCAACGCCATCATGGACGGTGAAGTGGATGAGTATCCTGAAGCTGCTTTCAACCTCGTAGGTAACCTGGATGCAGCGATCGAAAAAGGCAAGAAAATGCTGGCTGAGACCGCTTAATCTTTTGAACGATGAAAATCGAAATTCTAAGTCCCAGCAAAAGCCTTTTTGAAGGAGAAGTAACTTCGGTTACGGTTCCTGGTAAAGATGGCTCTATGGGCTTTCTCAACAACCATGCTCCACTCATCACGGTGCTCAAAGCCGGTGACGTGAAATTGAAAACCGAATCTGGCGAAGAAAAGTCCTTTGCGGTGAAAGGTGGCGTGGTTGAAGTGCAGAACAACAAGGTGATTATTCTGGCTGACTAAGAACAGCACGTACTACATACACAGAAAAAGAATGCGGGTCCATTGGGTCCGCATTTTTTATTTTTATCCACCTATATTTGTCCCCTTACCCGCCGATTGATGGCCAAACGCAAACCGACGAAAGGACCAAAGGCTTTAAAAAAGCCACCGCAACCAGCACCCCAATCTGGCCGGTCTCGGCGAAAGTCGAACCAACCGGTGTCCCCCTGGTGGATCAAGTATTTTCCCCTGGTTTTGTTGGCATTGTCCCTTTTGCTGTACGGAAATACCTTCAACCACGAATTCGCACTCGATGATGATGTGGTCTATCTGAAAAATGAGCACGTACAAAAAGGAGTGGACGGTCTCGGGGATATCTTGAGCCATGGATTTCTGCACGGTTTCACCAAAACGGAGGACCTAAGCTACCGACCGCTGGTCTTGGTCTCTTTTGCCCTTGAGCGTCAGGCTTTCAACAATAATCCCAAGGCGTTGCACATTATCAATGTGCTCTGGTACTTTCTGTGCGGCTGGATGGTATGGTTAACCATGCGGGTGATGCTGCGCAAACACCATCCCATCTATCCTATCCTCATCGCCGTATTGTTTTTGGCCCACCCAGTACACACCGAAGTAGTTGCGAACATCAAAGGTCGTGACGACCTGTTGCATTTTTTCTTTTTCATGAGCAGTTTGTGGTTGCTGTTTCGCTACCTCAGTGAACGAAAGCTTACTTTGTTGGTCTGGAGCCTGGTATGCTACTTCGGAGCCTTGTTGTGCAAAGAAGTAGCGGTAACATTTGTGGCCATTGTGCCCCTGGCAGCTTACTTTTTTGCACCTGCACCACGGCAACTACCCGGGGAAGAGGTACAGGGTGCTCCTGTCTTGCAAGTAGAAGCCGTTCGGGCAGTGAAACTAATGGCGCCCTATGTGCTGGTTTTCGTCATATATTTTGTTTTACGTGCTTCCATTCTTTCCGATGTTACTTTCGAGGAGCCGATGTCTATCCTCAACAATGCTTTAGCGGCTGCCCAATCAGAAGCCGATCGTATTGCTTCAGTTTTGTGGATGCAGGTAGAATATTTACGATTGATGGTATTTCCACATCCTCTTTCCTGGGATTATTCCTTCAACCAGGTGCCGCTCACCTCTTTTGGAGAAATGAGAGGTGTGGCCGCTGTTTTGGTCCTTCTTGCCCTTGGTGTATTTGCCCTGCTGGGCCTAAGAAAGAAAGATCCGGTCGCTTTTGGCATCTTGTTCTATTTCATCACCATGTCGGTGGTGAGCAATTTGTTTATACTAATTGGTGCCACCATGGCTGAACGCTTCCTGTTTGTGCCTTCGGTAGGTTTCATCATGGCCATCGTTGTATTGGGAGGTCGACTATTGGGTGGAAAACAGGCCGTAGAAAGGCCTCAAATCAAAATATTGGTGGGAGTAGTGGCAGTGTTGTTGGTTCTCATGGCAGCTAAAACCATTACCCGAAATGCTGATTGGAAAAACAACGATACCCTTTACCTTGCCAGTGAAACTACCTCTGCTAATAGTTCGCGTGTTCAGGATGCTTTGGGAGCAGTTTACCGGTTGAAAGGGGAAAAACTGCCACCCAATGACCCCGCTCGAGCCGGCTATTTTCAAAAGGCCATAGGGTACTACGATCAGAGCCTCAAAATCCTGGATTCCAATTTTGGCTCCTGGTATAACATTGGTGTATGTTACTTTGCACTTGGACAAGTAGAAAAAGCAGAAAATGCTTATAACCAGACCCTTGCGCACTCGCCCAATCACCAAAGTGCCCTCAACAACCTGGGGGTTATCCATTTCAATCGGCGAGATTATCTACAGGCACGGACCTACTTTTTACGCATTATAGAAAACAACCCCGTCAACCTCGATGGCTTGCTCAACCTGGGAGCTACTTCGGAAAACATGGGCGACTATGTGAACGCTGAAACCTATTACAAACAGGCTTTAGAGGTAAACCCAAACATTAAGAATGCCCTCCTCGGCATGGCCCGTATTTACCGGGCAAGAGGAGACAACAAAACTGCAGACTACTATTCTCAACTGGGCAACAGTCTTCCCTGATCGATTATGAATCCAAATACCATTCGGTGGATCGATGTGAATGTGGGAAGGCTAATTTGTTGGTTTCTCAGCCTTTGGCGATCGGTAATGGGTTTGTTTGCCGGAGAATTCAAGCCTCGGGCTCCTCAAAAAATTGTCTTCATCAAATTCATCGAGCAAGGTGCTACCGTCCTGGCCAACAGTGCGATCCAAAAGGCAGTAGACAAGGTTGGCAAGGAGAACGTTTATTTCTGTGTTTTTAAAGAAAATGCTCCGGTAATAGAGGTATTGGAACTGCTTCCGAGAGCGAACATCTTGGTGCTGAACAATGACAGCCTTTTCCAGTTTTTGGGGGAAGTATTAAAAACGCTTTGGAAGATTCGCAAATTGGGGATCGATACGACTATAGACATGGAGTTCTTCTCCCGGGCTTCAGCCATTTTTGCTTATTTGTCGGGCGCCCGTAACCGGGTAGGCTTGCACCGTTTTACCAGTGAATTTCCTTATCGGGGAGATTTGATGACCCATCGGGTGCAACACAGCCCCTATTTTCATACGGCTGTTGCTTACATGATGTTGGTAGAAGCATTGTATGAGCCTTTTGGCGAAAGGCCACCGCTCAAAGTGCCGGCGGATAATTTTCATCCGGAGGTGCCACAATTTCTGCCGCTTCCGGAGGAATTACAAACCGTAAAAACCAAGCTTAGGACAGAGGCTCCCGGGCAGAATTATTCCCGAATTGTTTTGCTCAATCCCAACGCCAGCGACATGCTGCCTTTACGGAAATGGCCCACCGACCGTTTTGTAGAGTTGGCCAGGCGTTTGCTGGCAGAAACTGACGATACGCTGATTGTGTTGACCGGAGCTCCCGGAGAGCGCCCCAAGGCCGAGGAAATTTGCACCAACATTGGTTCGCCCCGATTGATTAGCATGGCAGGTAAAACCACCTTGCGAGAACTTTTTGTATTGTACACCTTGTCGGATTTGCTGGTGACCAACGATAGTGGTCCGGCCCATTTTGCCTCCACTACCGATGTGCGCATTGTGGTGCTTTTTGGCCCTGAAACGCCTCAACTTTTCGGCCCATTGGGCGATGGGGTGGAAGTGATCTGGAAAGGACTTGGGTGCAGCCCTTGCGTCAATGCCATGAATCACCGTTTTTCGCCCTGTAATAATAACCTTTGCATGCAAACCATCACCACCGACGAAGTATGGCAAAAAGTGGTGAGTTCTTTGCAGCAACCCAGTTTTGCCAAACTATGAAACAATACTTCCTTCTGAGCCTTACCTGCTTTCTGTTGCTATGTTGTCAAAACGCCAGCAGGCCACCGTTCGAAAAGCTTTCATTCCCTTCCCAAGACGGTTTGATCATCACGGCCGATTGGTTCGAGAAAGACCCTGCAAAACCTGCGATTTTACTGTGCCATCAAGCTGGTTATAGCCGGGGTGAATACCGCAAAACAGCTCGTGAGCTCAATGAGGCCGGTTACAATTGCCTGGCGATCGATCAACGATCGGGCGATGGCGTTACCGGCATTATCAACGAAACTGCCACGAGGGCGCGTGAAAAAGGTTTGCCCAATAGCTACCTGGATGCTGAACCCGATATTCGCGCAGCCATTGATTACCTGCATGCCCGCACCGGGCAGAAAATCATTTTGTGGGGAAGCAGTTACTCTGCATCATTGGCTTTAAAAGTGGCGGTAGGCAATGATAAAGTGAGCAAAGTGGTAGCCTTTAGCCCCGGAGAGTATTTAAAAGGCGTTAAACTGTCCCAGGAAATAGGCGACCTTGCCAAGCCCACTTTCGTTACCTCTTCAGCCAAAGAGGCTAATGATGTGCGGAAATTGATGAAAGGGGTGAAACCCAAATACGTTATCCAATTTGCGCCTGAAGAAGGTGGAATTCACGGTTCGCGGGCACTTTGGGAAAGCAATACCAACAAAGACGACTATTGGGAAGCGTTGTTGTCGTTTTTATCTGAGGCTTAACCTCAATGTAGCTTTTCGTTTTGCTGGTGACGGTCGTGGTCGCGTTTGGTCTTTTTGTCCAGGTTTTTTTGCAACGCAGCGGTGAGGTCTACTCCAGTTTGGTTCGCCAAACAAATCACCACAAACAGCACATCCGCCAACTCATCGGCCAGTACTTTTTCTTTGTCTGATTTCTTAAAGGATTGTTCGCCGTATTGACGGGCGATGATGCGGGCTACTTCACCCACCTCTTCGGTGAGCATAGCCATGTTGGTCAGTTCGTTAAAGTAGCGTACCCCGTGGTCTTTGATCCACTGGTCCACAGTTGCTTGGGCTTCTTCTAAAGTCATATTCCTGGCTTATTCTCGGTTTCGGGAATCGATGGTAATGGTAACTGGTCCGTCGTTGGTGAGGGCTACTTGCATGTTGGCCCCAAATTCTCCCGCTCCCACTTCTTGTTGAATGGTTTGCGACAAACGGGTTAGGAAAGTTTCGTATAACGGAATGGCTTGCGCTGGACGAGCCGCGCGAATGTAGGATGGGCGGTTGCCTTTTTTCGTACTGGCATGCAAAGTGAATTGGCTGATGACCAGTGCTTTACCGCCAACATCAGTTAAGGATAGGTTCATTTTGCCCTCCGCATCGTTGAAAATGCGCATCCGGGCGATTTTGCCGCAAAGCCAGTCTACGTCTTCAATGGTGTCTTCTGTTTCGATGCCGAGTAAGACCAACACCCCTTGGCCAATGCTGGATTTTACTTCTCCTTCAATGCTCACCGAGGCATCACTAACGCGTTGCACCACTATCCTCATGACTCGTAATCTTCGTCGTGATACAGGTAGTAATAACTTTGGTAGCGCGAGGCCGGGATACTTCCTTCTTCTACGGCCGTCTTTACTGCACAACCCGGTTCATTGATGTGCACGCAATTGTGGAAACGGCAGTCTTCAGCCGCTGCAAACAGCTCGGGAAAAAAGTGAAATAATTCTTCTTTTTCCAACTCCACCAAACCAAAGCTTCGGATACCCGGCGTATCGATGATGTGTCCTCCAAAACTGAGGTCAAACATTTCGGCAAAGGTGGTAGTGTGTTTCCCTTTTTCATTGAACTCCGATATGTCGGCGGTGCGCAACTCAAGACCAGGTTCTAAGGCATTCACCAACGTAGATTTGCCTACTCCCGATTGACCGGAAACCAAGGAGGTTTTGCCTTTTAGTAATTCTCGAATACCTTCCACTCCTTTGCCATCAAGGGCGGAAGCCGCCTTGCAGGTAATGCCAATGTTTTCGTAAATCATGCCCAACTCGGCTAACTTGTCCCAATCAGCATCCGTGTAGAGGTCGGCTTTGCTAAAAACCAAAAGGGCAGGTATCGAGTAGGCTTCGGCCATGGCCAGAAAACGATCGATGAAGCCTGTTTTTACCGCTGGTGACACAATAGAGCAGACCAGAACCACCTGATCGAGGTTGGCCGCAATAATTTGTACCGCTTTAGAAAGTTTGGTGGATTTACGGATCAGGTAGTTTTGACGGTCTTCCAATTCGTAAATGACCGGGGTATCGTCCTGGTCGGCTGCTACTTCTACCCAGTCTCCAACCGCTACTGGATTAGTTGCCCTTAGCCCCGATTTGAGACGGAACTTTCCTTTGATCTTACACTCCATCACTTGTTGGTTCACTGTTTTTACAGTGTACCAACTGCCGGTTGATCGTATAACGCGTCCTCGCATGGTGTTAACAATGGGAAAGAAACTGAAACAGCCCGGTTGCAAAACAACTGAAACTGCTCCGAACCGAAGGTATGATCAATGATTTTCAGCCGTTTATTCTTTAGGTCGTCCGAATACCCACTCATTGGAGCCTCTTGCTAAACCTTTGGGCAAGAGCGATTGCCGGCCCCATTATTTGAGTAATTTCGTAACAAGCCTAATATTTCATGTCCATTTCTGTTCAAAAGGTTACCAAGCTCTACGGCGAACAACGCGCTCTAAACGATGTGAGCTTTGATATTCAACCCGGTGAAATTGTCGGATTTTTGGGCCCCAACGGTGCCGGCAAATCTACGATGATGAAGATCATCACTTGCTACTTGCCACAGTCCATGGGCAAAGTGTCGGTATGTGGTTTTGATGTTGGTGAGAAAAGTATGCGGGTGCGCGAAAAAGTCGGCTACCTGCCGGAGCACAATCCGCTTTACCTTGAAATGTACGTGAAAGAATACCTCGCGTTTATTGCCGGATTGCATGGGATCAGCAAACCGAAGCGAAAGGTGGAAGAAATGATAGCGTTGGTGGGTTTAACGGTAGAGCAACGCAAACCCATTCGAGCGCTTTCCAAAGGTTACCGGCAGCGGGTAGGCCTGGCTCAGGCCATGATTCACGACCCCGATGTGCTCATTTTAGATGAGCCTACCACAGGCCTGGACCCCAACCAAATTGAAGAAATTCGCAGCCTGATTAAAAACCTTGGTGAACAAAAAACCGTGATGATGTCTACCCACATCATGCAAGAAGTAGAAGCCATTTGTGATCGGGTGATGATCATCAACAAGGGCAGCATTGTGGCCGATGATTCTGCAGCCAACCTTCGACAAATGCGGAAACAGAGCCAAACGGTTGAAGTAGAATTCGACGGAAAAATTGCCGCTTCAGAGTTGCGCAAAATCAAAGGGGTACGGCAGGTAGAGCCACTCGAAGGCCAGCGTTGGCTGGTTCGGGCTGATACTGAAGGTGACATTAGGGCTACCTTGTTTCAATTTGCGGTGAATTCAAACCGATCGGTATTGACCCTGAAAGTTGCTGAACAACGTCTGGAAGATGTTTTCAGGGAACTGACCACCAACGAATAAAAGGAAGCTAAAGCCTGTCATGACTTTGGGGATTTGTGCCTGGTAAATACCATTCGGTTTCTGCCTAAATGCCTAATTTAGCGTCCCTAAATCAAATCCTAATACATGCCGTACTTGTTTACCTCCGAGTCTGTTTCGGAAGGTCATCCGGATAAAGTGGCCGATCAAATTTCGGACGCACTGATTGATAATTTTCTTGCATTTGATGCAAATTCGAAAGTGGCTTGTGAAACCCTGGTAACCACCGGACAGGTGGTACTGGCAGGTGAAGTAAAGTCCAATACCTACTTGGATGTCCAAAAGATTGCCCGGGACGTCATCAACCGCATTGGTTACACCAAAAGCGAATACATGTTCGACGGCAATTCTTGTGGTGTTTTCTCAGCTATTCACGAACAGTCAGACGATATCAACCGAGGTGTAGACCGCGCAACCCCCGAAGAGCAGGGTGCTGGTGACCAGGGGATGATGTTTGGCTATGCCAGCCGGGAAACGGAAAGTTACATGCCTCTTTCCCTGGATCTTGCGCATAAAATTCTTGTTGAATTGGCGGATATTCGTCGTGAAAATAATGCCATCACCTATTTGCGACCTGATTCTAAGTCGCAGGTAACCATCGAGTATTCCGACGACAATCAACCACAACGCATTGATGCCATTGTGGTTTCTACCCAGCACGATCCCTTTTTGGAAGACGATGATGCCATGTTGGCCAAAATCAAATCCGACATTATCGAAATCCTGATCCCTCGGGTGAAGGCAAAGTGCAGCCCTGAGGTGCAAGCATTGTTTACCGATCACATTACCTATCACATCAATCCAACTGGGAAATTTGTCATTGGTGGGCCTCATGGAGATACTGGCCTCACTGGTCGTAAGATCATTGTAGATACTTATGGAGGCAAAGGAGCCCATGGTGGTGGCGCCTTTAGCGGAAAAGATCCCAGCAAGGTAGACCGCAGTGCCGCTTATGCTACCCGCCACATTGCCAAAAACCTGGTTGCCGCAGGAGTGTGTGATGAAATTCTTGTTCAGGTTTCTTATGCCATTGGAGTGGTAGAGCCCATGGGCATTTTCGTTGATACCTACGGTACTTCCAAGGTAGACCTGAGTGATGGAGCCATTGCTGCCAAAGTGAGCGAGGTATTCGATATGCGCCCTTCAGCCATTGAAAGTCGCCTCAAATTGCGCACGCCTATTTATCAGGAAACTGCCGCTTACGGACACATGGGGCGTTCCCCAGAAATCAAAACGATGACCTTCACTGCGCCTAATGGCGATACTGTGACCCATGAGGTAGAAACCTTCACCTGGGAAAAAACAGATTACGTTGATCGAGTAAAGACCGCATTTGGTTTGTAATACTTGATTGCACACATCAGCTTAAAAGCCAATCCGATTCGGGTTGGCTTTTTTTATGGATTTCGGCCTAAATTAGAAGCAATCAAGTACACCACTCAAGCATGGAAAAAGACCTCTCCCACATTCTAAATCACCTGGGCGAAGACCGTGAGTTGTATTTCAACTCGGTGAGTCCGCCATTGATGCAATCCAGTAACTTTCATTTTCCTACTGTGGCCGACATGCGAGCGGCCTGGCCCAGGGAATTTGATGCCCCGCTTTATTCACGAGGGGTGAATCCTACGGTCAGCATCTTGCGCAAAAAGCTGGCGGCTTTGGAAGGCGCTGAAGACGCCTTGGTTTTTTCCAGTGGCAGCGGAGCGATTGCCGCTGCGGTCATGTCGCAGGTAAAAGCAGGCGACCACTTGATATGTGTGCAAAAGCCTTACAGTTGGACTGGAAAGTTGATTGAAAACACCTTATCCCAATATGGTATTACCTACAGCATGGTGGACGGTACTGCTTTGTCGGCCATCGAGGAAGCCATCTGCGCAAACACCAAACTGATCCTACTCGAAAGTCCTCTGAGCATGACATTTGAGCTGCAGGACTTGCGTGGGGTAGCAGCAATAGCTCAAAAAAGGGGAATTACCACCATTGTTGACAATAGCTATTCCACACCGCTCTATCAGCGACCGTTGGAAATGGGCATTGATTTGGTGATCCATTCAGCATCTAAATACCTGAACGGACATAGTGATTTGGTGGCGGGTGTCATTGCTGGTCCTAAGCACCTGGTGCGGTCCATTATGAAAACCGAATTCATGACTTTCGGTGCCTGTATCGCACCCAATGATGCCTGGTTGATCTTGCGCGGCTTGCGAACACTCCCGGTGCGCATGGAACGCATTTCGAAAAACGGGGTAGCCATTGCCCAATTTTTGAATGATCACCCCAGAGTAGAGCGCGTCAGTTATCCGATGTCGCCATCACACCAACAACACGCATTGGCTTTGCGCCAAATGACGGGGGCTGGTGGATTGATGGGCTTGTGGCTCAAAGCGGAAACCATCCAGGAAGTAGAACGGTTTTGCGATGCTTTGACGCGCTTCCTCATTGCGGTGTCCTGGGGTGGCCACGAAAGCCTCATTTGGCCAGTCTGTGCGTGGTACGAAGACGAACAAAACGGCAGCTCCCACTATCCGTGGAACCTCATTCGGGTTTCGATTGGTTTAGAAGATAGCGAAGCATTGGTGGAAGACCTAAGCCAAGCTTTGGATAGCATGTAAGCCTACTTTTGCCTGAAGAAAATCGAGATGGGAACCCCTTCGAAATCAAAAAGCTCGCGCAGCTTATTTTCCATAAATCGCCGGTAGCTCTCCTTTACCTGGGTAGGGTGATTGCAAAAGAAGGCAAACGATGGAGCGTGCGTAGGCAACTGGGTAATGAATTTGATTTTGATGTAGCGACCGCGCGTAGAAGGAGGAGGGGTGCGTTGGATGATGGGCAACAACTTCTCGTTGAGCTCTGAAGTCTTTATTTTCTTGGTGCGGTTGTGGTAAACCTTGACGGCCAGTTCAAGAGCTTTGTAGATCCGTTGCTTGTTTAAGACTGAAACAAAAAGGACTGGAACATCGGAAAAAGGGGCAATTTTTTCGCGAATCTGTTCTTCAAACCGCTTGGTCGTATGGTTGTCTTTTTCAATCAGGTCCCACTTGTTGACCAGAATAACCACCCCTTTTTTGTTCCGGTCGATGAGGTGAAAGATGTTGACATCCTGTGCAGCAAAACCCGCTTCCGCATCTACCATGAGCAGACATACATCAGCCGTTTCAATGGAACGAATGGCCCGCAGTACCGAATAAAACTCCAGATCTTCATTGACCTTGGCCTTTTTGCGCACTCCTGCAGTATCCACGAGATTGAAGTCAAAACCAAAAGCCTTGTAGCGAGTGTCAACCGCATCTCGGGTAGTGCCGGCAATGTTGGTTACAATGTTGCGATCTTGTCCGATCAATGCATTAATGAGGGAAGATTTACCGGCGTTTGGCCGGCCCACTACCGCTAATCGAGGTAATTCGGAGAGGTCTTCCGCTTCTACGTCTTCTTTGAGGTGTTGCACCACCTCATCCAGCAGTTCTCCGGTACCAGCACCGTTGATGCTGGAAATGGAATAAATCTCGCCCATGCCCAAACTGTAAAACTCCATGGAATCCAGTTGGCGGGCATTGTTATCAACCTTGTTCACCACCACAAATACCTTGGTCGGGTTTCGGCGAAGCACCTCCGCCACTGCCTCATCCAGGTCGGTGATGCCACTTTCCACATCTACCACAAACAGCACAATCGTGGCTTCTTCCAACGCAATTTCCACCTGTTTGCGGATTTCACCTTCGAACACATCGTCCGAACCGGAGACGTAACCTCCTGTATCGATCACGGTAAATTCGCGGCCTCCCCATTCGGTTCGGCCATAGTGCCGGTCGCGGGTTACTCCGCTGTGTTCATCCACAATGGCATTTCTACCGCCAATCAAACGGTTGAAAAGGGTCGATTTGCCCACATTGGGACGACCTACGATGGCTACAAGATTGGACATAGAGCTGCTGGTTTGAACCCGCGAAATTACTGCTTTGCCCTAAGAAGACCTAACCTTTAGAATTTAGTGGAAATAGCCGAAGCGTTTGAGTTGGCGTTCGTTTTCCCGCCAGTCTTTGCTCACTTTTACATGGAGGTCTAAAAACACCTTCTTGCCTACAAATGCTTCGATTTCTTTGCGGGCTTCGGTTCCGGTTTTTTTGAGCATACTTCCTTTGTGGCCGATTAAAATGCCTTTCTGCGAATTGCGGGCGACATGTATTTCGGCCCGAATGCGGTCCAGTTTTTCGCCCTCTTCGTAGGCTTCGATCACTACTTCACAAGAGTAGGGCACCTCTTTTTGGTAGTTGAGGAAGATTTTTTCGCGTATGATTTCAGAAACAAAAAACCGCAACGGTCGATCGGTGAGTTCTTCTTTAGAAAAATAGGGGGGAGAAGGCGGAAGCATGCGCAGGATGGCCTTGATCACCTGCTCTGTGTTCACCTTGCCCAAGGCCGAAACCGGTAAGATGGTGGCTTCAGGAAACTGTCCATGCCAAAAATCTACCTTTTCTTCCAGGATTTCCTGGTTTCCCAAATCTATTTTGTTGATCACCAACACCACGGGTGTGTCGCTCTTTTGAATGCGCTTCAATACGGCTTCATTGCGAAAGCCCTGCTCGCCCAATTCTACCACGAGCAGCAACACGTCTGCATCATTGAGGGCAGTGTGCACAAATTGCATCATGCCTTCGTGCATCTTGTAGGCCGGTTCAAGAATACCAGGAGTATCCGAATAGACGATTTGAAAGTCTTCGCCATTCACAATGCCGTGAATGCGGTGGCGCGTAGTCTGTGCCTTTGAAGTGATGATAGACAAACGCTCCCCAACCAGGGCGTTCATTAAGGTCGATTTTCCCACGTTGGGGTTACCGATGATGTTGACAAATCCAGCCCTGTGCTGTGTTTCGGGTTTTTCTTCCATGCGCTTGCAAAGAAACCAAAATTTATTGTAGATTTGCCGTCCACATCGCGGGATGGAGCAGTTGGTAGCTCGTTGGGCTCATAACCCAAAGGTCGCAGGTTCGAGTCCTGCTCCCGCCACTAAGAAGAA
>ERZ1740068.117-NODE-117-length-50397-cov-8.585753_pt1 | contig 50397 bp, 32 predicted proteins | sample MGYA00581735_ERZ1740068 | MGnify/ENA primary metagenome ERZ1740068 (study PRJEB43018, sample SAMN04849740) | marine metagenome | isolation source: floating plastic debris | place: Pacific Ocean | collected 2008-08-30 | study: EMG produced TPA metagenomics assembly...
TTATTGATTAGTAATGCGTGATGTGTGATGAGGTGGAATTACCAGAATTATTGATTAGTAATGCGTGTACCTGATATTTTTCTTCGCACTGATTGGAAACAAAGCGAATGATCTGAAAAATTCAGGTATGACTTTTCTAAAAATTGAAATCATATACTAAACTCTTTTTGCCGAGACTCATCAGGAGGCAAGTCACTGCTGAAGCGAATAGGAGAATAGTTCTCCCTGACCAAACAGATTGCTGCTATCAGGAGGCTATGCACCAGCTCGGGGAAATTTTATATTAGAAGTCGAATTTTACGAAACTGGATTGGAGTAATGACCTATGAGCGACAATCTTTCCCTCCATCCATTGCCGGGTGCGGATACTTCGTTAAATTAGTGTTGTCCACCATGATGGAGTAATGAATACTCCGTACACATTAAGACAACATCCAATGAAAAATAAGTTGAGCTTTTTATTGATTCTGTCCTTTTTTGTCAGTCTCCATGTTCAGGCGCAGGAAGATGCTTATACGGTTGTAGACCAATCGCCGCAGTTTCCTGGTGGCATGACCGCATTGTACAAATATGTGAATGCGAATTTGGTCTATCCGGTCATGGCCAAACGACTGGGTACAGAGGGACGCGTATTTGTAGAGTTTGTGGTAGAGACTAACGGAGAAGTCACCAATGTGCGGACCATCAAAGGGCTTAGTGAAAGGTGCAATGCGGAGGCAGAGCGTGTGATGAGGGACAGTCCTAATTTCACCCCGGGACGTAATAAAGGTCAGGCAGTGCCGGTAAAAATGGTCCTTCCGATCAATTTTTCCCTCAGCACAACCGAAGAGCAAACGGATGTCCCTGTCGAGGAACCTTATCGTCCACCTGCTACCTCTTTGCAAACAGCCATTGAAGATTCTTCGGTCACAGAGCTTACCCTGGAGTTTCAGGAATTGGGCAATGTGGATCAGCAAATTAGTGAGGCAAGTCAGCTGGTGTATTTAAACCTGACAGGCAACCAACTGAAAGAACTACCTGCTTCCATTGGTGAGTTGACTGCGCTGGAAGAATTATTCCTGACCTATAACCTGCTCCATGAGCTACCGGATGCCGTTGCCAGTTTATCCGCTTTGAGAACACTCTACCTGGACAGGAATACGATGAGTGAATTCCCTTTGGTAATCCTTGATTTGCCCAGCCTGGAGTCGTTGGATATCTCCTACACAAGTATTAGCCTACTGCCTTTACAGATTGCGGAGATGCCCAATCTGAAATATGTTTATGCACGTGGCACGAAGATCTCTGTAGATCAGATCACAGCAATTCGCAAGATCAATCCCAAGTTGCGGATATTGAAGTGATTCGATCACGTTGAAACTATCAAATCATGCTTTACCGATTATTTACCATATTCTTTACCCTGTGCTTTGTTAACAGCACTTACGGTCAGCCCAGGGAATACCAGGTCAAAATTGACCGCGCCTATTATGATGTCACCGGTGATGTACAACGAGTAACAGACCTCAGCGGATTGAGTAACGTTGACAGTACTGTCCATGAATTTAACAGAAAGGGTGCCAAAATCCGCACCGTCGAATATCGAAAATATGGCGATCAACGAATCACCGAATACACTTATGACGATAAAGACCGCCTTACTTACAGTGAAGGACGTCTGTTTACAAAGCGATATTTTTATGATCAGGAAAGTCGCATCGACAGTATGGTCATGATCATGAAAGGGTTTGAGGGGCCGTACAGAGCCAGCAAGTTCAGTTATCCAAAAACAGGTGAAATTCAGATGAAGACCTATAACAATGGTAAGCTTCACCGCTTTTACCTGTGGAGCTATCAGCATGATTTACTGCAAAAAGAAGCAGTCTATCGCCACAATAGCCCTGATAATCAGCAAATCACTGAATTTGTTCACAATGAGCATAATCAGGTCATCAAAGAGGTTGAGTATAGCAGTGGAAGCACTTATCGATCAGAAGACCTGATAACCTATGATGCAAATGGGCACGTTACCTCGAAAGCTGGCGACCAGTTTAGCTATGAATATGATCAACGAGGCAATTGGTTGAAGAAAAAGACGGTGTCCAGAGGCTCGGCCACGGAAGTAACACGCAGAGTCTATTATTTTTCGAATGAGTAGTAGGATGATTCCGATTACAACCTACTCTTAAGCCTCATGATCATAGCTAGTTTGTAACTGGTATCTGTGAAGTTATAAACTTCACTTTTATTCGCTGGCTTCAGTTGCAAACTGAAGCCAGCGATTGTCGTTAGTAAAAACTCACATCATTCGCAGACAGCAGCGTCAGCCCTATGCCTATCAAATTATTGCTGATGTGGAAGATCAATGGATACTGAAAACCAAATGCAACCCTGGTATAACCATTGATGACGGCACTCATTAGTTGTGGCAGCGTAAGAATGGGTACCAGCAAGACATTCAGCAGGATGAGCTCATATTTGGCGATATGAATCCAGGCAAAGACGATGCACGACAGATAATAGATGAGGCGGAAGTGTCTCTCCCAGAATTGCACCACCAGACGCTTAACTGGCGCAAAGTTCACAATGAGTAATATCACAGCACCAGTAGCCATGGAGATCAGGATTCTGAGCGAAAAGCTGTCATCTACCGCGCTGATTTTGGTGAAGAACACGAGTTTTGTGAGGATATAGTAGGTAAATACCGCTGCGGACATGGCAAGGTAGATGGGCTTGAAACGTAGGGAAAGCCTAAAGGCTATCTCCTCTACCAGCGGCAGTATGAAACCACCCACCAGCACCATCATCCAGGGAGAAAACCGATCGCTCATCCGCCCTGCCTGTACGTTTTCCGGATCATAGACCACGGCAAAAAACAGCACCAATGGAATCAGGCAAACCATTTTGAGCAGGTAGAGGCCAATGGTGTCACATATTTTGAGGTGTGTCGTTTTCATCAGGTTACGTTCGGGCTTTGGCTGTCTGATAAATTGCCACAGCTCATGGGCCAGTGAAAAGTAGTACCTGGGTTTTGCTAAGGGATAGTTCATCGAAGATAGTTCATCGGGGTTAGTTATTGTCATTTCTTTCCCGAATGACTCACAATGGTGCAGTTAGTTACAGGGTGGGTAGGAAAATTCTTTAATTTTGTGAAGTTACAAACTTCACTTTGTTCGTGGGCTTCAGTTGCAAACTTAAGCCAGAGGGGGTTTTACTCAAATTATCGCCATGAATGTTAGAAAGCTTCTAAGTCTGTCAGATTTCCTATCCGCAGGATTATTTATCTATTTGCTAAGTACTACCCACCCACAGTTTCTGCGGTACGCCATTGTCATCATTGCGATGCAAATTATTTTTGAAACAGGTTATTTCTCCTATGAGTATTTCACACTTTATAAGCCGAAGAGGATCTTCATCTTAGGCACCAGAAGCAATTACTTCAATCTCGATTCACTTGTTCTCAGCGTCTTGGTAATGACGACACTATATCTGATTGCCAAACGAGCACATCACTATGATTTAAGTTCCGGCGAAGGAGTCATTTTGGGGATGTTAAGTACTTCACGAGGACTGTTCTACGCCAAATTCAGAAGGGGCGCCAGACTTGACGAAGAGGGTATTCTATTCAATGACTTCTTCTTCAAAGACCTGCTTCTCAGGGAGATTAAATCCGTCAAGCTGGATATGGAAGCACAGGACATCGTATTGACCACCCTGGAAGGCAAGGATAAAAAAGTCCGACTCTCAGAAGAATTCTATGAGCATAACAAGGAGCATTTGTTAGGTGCACTGGAGTTGATAAAGGGGAAGTTGAGGGCTGGAGGTTAGGTTTTGGATATAGTTTCAAACTTCATCTTTGTTTGTGGGTTTTAGTTGTAAATTGAAGGTAGATGGTTTTTTTATTGCGATTCCAGTTTGAGGGAAGCTACAAGCTTCCATTTTATTCGTGGGCTTAAGCTGCGCTGCGCTAAGCTTAAGCCAGACTGGGTTTAACCTTTCCTATCTTTCTTAGCAGCAATTCCATTTTTCTTTTCGATGATCTCGATGGCTTCAATACAAGCTGCTTTAACACTTTTCTTACTTTTCTTAAGTAGTTTCTTCAAAGGAGCTAATGCCCTACGGTCTCCAATACTGCCAATTGTAATGATAAATCGTATTTTATCATCCTTGTCAGGACTCTTTGAAGCTAAATGAATTAAAGGCAATACAAATAATTGATCACTCAAAATAAATCTATTATTACAAAAACCAGTAATTAGGTTTGAATCGAATTTCTTCTGTTTCATTAATTTATTTGCCAAATACAGTTTAAAGTCAGGGCTTTCCGTAAAAAGTACCCATTCTTCGCCTCTCAGTCTTTTGTGAGGCTCTAACTTCAGAAAACTCAACAGTGCCTCTGTTTGAACTGAAGTCACTGTATCCTTCATCATTTCATGTAAAATTTCTTTGTAGGTTTCCTTTTCGATACTTGAATGGTTTGCACTACGTAATGCTTCCAAGCGTATATCAGCCTTTTTGTCCCGAAGTCCAAGTTTGATATACTGTACTACAGTTGGAGAAGCGATCCGACCAAACGCCCATTGAGCTGCCGCCCGTATTCTGGTGTTGCGATGTTTGGAAAACTCAATCAATGCGTCTATACCTGCATCTCCCTGAAACCCCAAGTTTCTAATTGATTCTATTTTTAATTTCATGTTAGTCGAATGAAGACCAGGTTGCAGCTCTCTTAGAGAAAAGTAATCTCTTAACAAGCGATGTGTAAATTCAAAGTCACCAGTTGAATACTTCAACAAAAGCCTTTGCTGACAATGGCTATAAAACCGCTTATCCCAGAGTGGCTGAGCAGTAAAAATACCATTTAACTTCCTTAACATGGGGCTGAGAAAATAGGTACTTTCTCTATCGCTAATCAACTTGATCAAGGGTACATAAAACTGAAAATAATATTTTGCCTTCCTTTCCTTTTTGAATTCTTCATCAGGTTTCAAGACATCCTCTACCAAGTAAATAAACGTTATATGTACAAAAGCCGCCAAAACAAGCCCTGAAAAACTACCTAATGAAAAGCAAATGATAGAGCAAAGAAACAAGGTCAAAATAGGCGACAAAGAGAACCTGTATACTGAGGCTAGAATCAGCATATAGAAAATGTGAAAAAATAACGCTGAGAATGATTTGATCTCTTCTATCAAATAAACTCCATAATTAGCAATCCCTACCAGGACAGTCAATCCAACTAAGACGTAAATGGAAATCTTAAAACTCTCTATTTCTCTTATATTTTCATCATAAAAAACAACCAATAGCCAGTTAAAAAAAATCAGGCCAATCATAAGACAAAAACCTATCCATTCATTAAAAATCGAATATTGACTAAATAAGATGAAAATAGCAATCAGAATGCAATTAATCAAAATTGAAAGAAAGGACTTTCTCAATAAATGATCAACCTTACCACTTTTCAAACTGTCAATCCCAAGCCAAAACCAAAATGCGACTAAAAGGAACAGCGTACCGTAAATCGTAGCAGGTAATTTTGTGGGGAATAACTCAGCAAGACTTAATGAAACCATCACCATACCCCCAAAAAAGCAAATCAGGAATACAACCAAAACAATTCCTACACGGAGCACAGTGTCGACACCAGAGTTAGAAAATCGCTCATCAGCAAAAACTGAACGAACCCATTCTCCTGTAGCAGCTCCAACCCCTATCAATCCAGCTAATTTGCAGATAGTGAAGACATCATGAAATCTCAGAAAATCCAAAATGTAAAATGTCATTAGTACAAATAAAAATACCAGTACGCCTCTTGTTAGCGCAGTAGTCCACCAAATCGAAGACTTTTTATCTCGGTACAGATCAGCTATAAGAAAATCATAGTACTTATCGAAGGAGAAAGCCGTTTGCATCCTAGTGCTCATACGTAGTGCCAGCCAACCAAGGTATTGATTGACTTTTGCCTCGGAGTATTTATATTCCGTTTGCGGCACGTCATTGTCAGGGTTGTCGTCGAAGGGTATGCCTCGCTCCCGTCGCTGTCCTCTTTGTAGCATCTTTCGCACATAAGCTTCCAGCAGCTTATGTCGGCGTTCAGTCAGGGTTAGTTCTTTATCAAAAGTGTCAGGAGTAGTAGAACCATAGGCCAACGTCATCATACTGAGAATCAAAGGGGTTCTCACCATCTCCTGCAGGGTTTCATCTTCAGGCAGTGTCTTTAAGATACCCGTACACTCAGCGGCTACCAAATAAGACTTTATCTCCTCATCTGTCAGTTTCTGCAAAGTGACCGCACCATCCAGCTGAAGTCGCTTCTCTTTTACTTCCTGGAAAGGCAAATACTCATTGATCCGGCTACAGACAATGGTCTTGGTTTGTTGATATCTGCGGAGATAAGTATCATTCAATAAGTCTACTAGTTTGGCCCTCCGCTGGTCATCTACTTCGTCCAGTCCATCCAAAAACGCAGCTACTCTTCCTTCCCTGATCCATTTACTGGCGAGTGTACTCGTGATATCTGGATATCTGATGAATTCAGCAACCAGCCAGCGCTCTATCTCAGTTGAATCTTGCCTGTCGCCGGTCTCCTCTTTACTAAATCTGTGATTGAAAAGAGACTTACGGAGATCGAATTTGAATTTTGACAAATTGACAATCAAGGGTATCGGAGCAGCAGGATCAGCTAATGCAATAGTGATTAACTGGTCCGCAATATGCAACATTGTCGTCGTTTTACCGGCCCCCGGTTCCCCCAGCAGGAGCATCCTGCCATTGTATGCCTTGAAGGCCGCCTCCAGATCAGAAAACTCCTGTGAGTCATTGGAGTCCTTATATCTCCACGGCAGATGTGTAGAAATAGGCGAGTCACTGATTCCCAAATCAATGAATCTGGCTGAATGAATGGATGATTTTATCTTGTTTTGAATGTCTTTTTGCAGGTTCTTAAGGTAGGCTCGCCTCTTACTTTCTTCAATGGAGATTCCTTCTTCTTTGACTTCTCTTGCCGTAAAAAACGAAATGAACTCCTTTCGGTAATTGATAAGAGCGATGATTGCCGTAACTAAGACAGTCCAAGGTTCCCAATTCCCTTTAGGATCATTGATCCAACAAATGGCCAGATAAGCAACCACCAGGGCCAGGATTAGATTAATAAGGGTGACAATACTTTTCTTCATATAAGGTGGCACTTACTATTTCGGTATGCAGAACTCAGTCGCAATTATGGTATTCTTGGAGAAAAAAATTAACCTGCCTGATTGATGCGAGCATCCTAGTGATTAGTCTCCAAATTGCATAATAGTTGAAGTGTCTTACTTTTTCAAGTCTCTGGGAAAAAAATGGTGGTTTTTAGTATTTTTAATTGGAATAACATCGGTAGACGGAAGGAAGCTACAAGCTTCCATTTTATTGGTGGGCTTAAGTTACGCTAACGCTAAACTTAAGCCAGACGAACAAACTGAAGCCAGAGGGGATAATTACGGTATTCCGGCATTACTCCATTCCGGTATTACAAAGTCACCCCGTCTTTCAGCAGCTCTTTCTTGATGGCGGTGAGTAGGTCGTATTCTGTGAGTTTCATGTCATCACGGATGGCCGCCTGGATGGCGCAGTAGCGTAGTACGTTGATGATGCTACCGCCCGTGATCTCATGGTCCTCGGAGATTTGCTCTATGTCCACATCAGATAAATCAAACTGTGCAAAATACTTCTTCCACAACTCAATCCGCTGTGCCTGATCTGGTTTTGGGAAATAGATGATGCTTTGGAACCTCCTCAAAAAAGCCTCATCGATGTTTTCCTTGAAATTGGAAGCGAGTATGGCGATGCCGTTGAAGTCTTCTACGCGCTGTAGCAGGTAGCTGACCTGCTGGTTGGCAAAAACGTCGTTACTGCTCTGCGTTCCCAGCCGCTTGCTGAACAGGGAATCGGCTTCGTCGAAGAAGAGGATCCATCGTTTGTTCTCGGCCATGTCAAACAAATTGGAAAGGTTCTTTTCCGTCTCCCCGATGTATTTAGAAACCACTGCCGAGAGGTCTACGCGATAGACTGGCATGTCTTCGCTCTTTCCCAGCATGGCCGCCGTCATGGACTTTCCGGTACCCGGAGGTCCGTAAAACAGGGCGCGATAACCTTGCTTCAGGTATTTCCCCAATTTCATATGGTCCATTACCTGGGTCTCATGTGTGATCCAGGAACGGATTTGATTGATCTCCTGCAACAATGAAGGCGCATAGACCAGGTCCTCCCACTCCAGGTTGGAAGTGAGCCTCTGCGCAGGAAAAGCAGATGAAAAACGTGGCTCATAAGGCTGATTCCTCGTTACATGCGCCAGAAACTCCTGGCTGATGATCAGCTCCCCGCTCCAGACAGGCTCGTTGTTGTTGGTCTGGCCCAGCGTGAGGATGTTTTGCTTATGCAGACCATGTTCAGGATCGAAACTGGGCAACAGGTCAAAACGCGCATTGAGGTCTTCACCGGCGATGATGAAAGCAGCCGTTTCCGCAGTTGGGATAAAACCACTGTGCTTGATTCCTTTGATGCCGCCAAACTCTGTGTAGACACGATCTGACCGATCGTTCTTGGCAAAAAAGACATCCAGGATCGCTGGTCTCACATGTGGGGCGAGGGTGGTGAGGATGATGAGCCGGTCCTCCTCATTAAAACCGCTTTCCCGGATCATCTGGGCATAGAAGGACTCGTCTTCCGTCAGGTCCGGTGCAGGGGGTCGTTCCGGATCACCATTTTGGTGAAAATAGATCGCTATGCGATAGTTAATCATGGCTCCCAGCCAGTCCATTTCCCGTTCCAGGGTCGCGATGCTATTGATCATGTTCATATCCAATCTACCATTAATGCTTTTTCCATCCAGGGCAATCTGATGTTACCAATTGCCCAGGGCATGCTTTTCATAAGAATATCTACCGTCTTTTTTTCCACTTCCAGTTCCCAGACCCTCTCCGTTTCGGTGAGGTAGCCGTCTCTGATCAAAAATCCTTCCCGCAAGGCTTCAGGTGATGATTTACTGAGCTTTTCCCAGTTCTGCGTCGCTCCTTTCATCATCATCAACGTCACTTCCTTCTCTCTTTCCGACAGGTCAAACTCCATAGGCACCGGTATGGCTGTTTTCATGCCGCACAGTACCTTGCAAAGTAGCAGCTCATGTTCTTCTGCCTGCTCTTCTGCAGTGGCAAGATAGTACAATAGCTGTACACCCTTGGTCTGTGCCTCCCGGGACTTGAACTCCCGACCGTCCGACAATTCCAGCAACTCAAAGAACTGCCGCAGATATGGCCAGAAGATGACAATCCCCGCAACGGACGTGTTGACAGTTCTGTTCAGCATGGCATCGGTGTCGGGTTCCAATGGTGCAGGCACCTGACGTGGCGCTTTGTCCTGATAGGGGTTTTGCAACAACTTGTAAGCCTTCTGATAGGTTTCTATGAATGTATTGCCGAACTGGGCCTCCTTCATTTCACGCTCTGAAAACGGGGCCTGTCGCCTGGAGGATTCACTTGTAAACCTGATCAGGATCACAGCGATCAACTCGGCTACCGGTCTTCGGGCCTGATCGGGCACAAGTAGAACGGATAGGAGAATTTGATAGAACTGTTCCTGAAGCAGCGTTTGTGACACGCCGGGAACACCTTCACGCCATAGCGAAACCACCTTGCGCTGATGGTCAAACAATGACGCGGCCGCTGTTGGTGTCAACACTTTGACCAGCAACCAAAAAAACCGCGCTCCCCGCTGATTCAACACCTGTTCCCTGATAGTCGCATTGGCCAGTTGCTGCATCACCTGCTCCTTGAAATCACGGTCATTGCGAACGATCAGTTCCTCCGCAATGGCCACAACGTCCCGGTAACTGTTCACAAAGGTGGCTGCTGCGGCAGGGATGGCTCCACTCCTCAGGTAATGGATAAAAACTGCCTGCCTGGTCCAGACAACGGGTGGCTGTCTGGTCTCCTCTCCATCAGCTTCCTGTGATGGAGTTGCCTCCGTATCAGTAGTCGCTTCACCGGAAGAAGCCAACATAGCAACCAGCGGAATGTACCTTGGCTGTTGCGTCACCCTGGTCTGTGCCAGCTGCTTCAAATCACTTTTGACCGCCTCCTGATCAATGCTCAGTTCTTCGGCCAGGTATCGAATGGCGGCCTGAATGAATGAAATCGTTGTGACGACTTTTCTTTCTGCCAGATAATGGATCACAAAGGCCTGCCAAGGTCTGACCTTCAGGGTGTTTTTCCAGGCAGTCACCAATAAATGCATGGTGAGGACGAACCCTCCCTGGTTGGGGCTGAGCGCGATCACCAGCTTTTCAAAGCCATCGGGCTTCAAATAACCCAACAATCGCTCATAGCTTTTTCCCGGATTGGCCTGCCGGCTAATGACAGCCAGCGCCTTTACCGATTTGTTTTCAATCAAGTCCTGTACCAGATCCTGCAACAGCTGGTGAGCCGATTTTCTCCGATCCTGCTCAGGAAGCTGATACCACCATGGCAGCTGCTGATGTAAAAGCAAGTGTTTCCACAGTTCTTCCTGGTACTCCTCACCATCGGGAGACACATCTGCTACGGAAATTCCCGACGCCACATCCACGTAGTTCTGCTTAAGCGGCGAGTCCTCCAGTAAGTTGACATAATCCGTTTTCGGGAGTGAAAAGTGCTGCTGAACCTCCGTCATCAAACTGATGGTAGCCGACTCATTGTCTCTGATCCCATCAGTGAAAAACAACTGGTAAAACTGCACCTGAATAAATGACCTGAGCACCTGCTGATCTCCAAACTGCTGATGGACTTCCATCAGGCTGTCCGTCAACTGGGTCATCTGCTGATGGGCAGCCGGAAACAGTTGTCTGAAAGTGTCCCGAAACAGGAACTCTCCCAGTATGCCAATGACTGAGGGCACCCTTTCCCGCCTGGCTAAATGTCTGGTCAACATCCCTTTTAGCTGATCAGGCAACTGACTTCGCACCTGAATGAAAACACTGTGGATCGTCACATTTGCCCGCAATTCAGCGTAAGCTGGAACACTCCCTCGAACCAATACTTCCTGTATCAACTCAAGTTGCTGATCCATTGTCTGGACCCCTACGGAATCACCACCAAACTTTGTTGACTTGTCTTCGATTGCTTCATCAGAAGGGTCCACAGCTTCTTCCATTGCACGCTGCACCTCTGCGTTTACCTTCTCCTCTGCTTCAACCTCCAAGGTTATCCCCGATGACTTATTTGATATATCTACCCTGCCTGCAACGGGTAGCGCAGCCAGCACAGCAATGACACGGGCGGTGTCTGCCTGAGGTTGTTGCAGATGTAGCAGCGACCAGGTAATCAATGCCTCCGTCTGATGGTCTGCAAACAGTACCGGCAACTCCTTTTCCACCAGCTGCATCGTTGCCGAGTCCGTGCCAAATAGCTGACGAAAAGCGATGAGTTGTTGCGTCTGCGGCAATTCGTTAAATAGTCGCTCCAGCACGATACGAGGCTGATGATGCGATGCAAGGATTTCTGTGAACGTTTTGGGCCAGTAAGTGAGTACTTTGTCGATACCCACCTTCACGCCATCCTGTTCCAGTGGAAAATAGGTGTATCGCTTATGCAATAAATATGTGACCAGCGCCTTCACATAGACCCGGTCAGCCACCTCATCGATACTATGCTGCACATCCATCGCCAGGGGGACCTGGACTTCAGGGATCAGTTTTGTGAGTAGCTGCCAATAGGGATTTTGGTGGAATACGGGATTTTGTAGAACAAAGACCAGTGTCACCTGCTGTATATCCGATTCAAAATCAGTATTTTCTTTGATCAGAGATGCTACAAGTGTTTTGTGTGCTGTACTCAATAGCTGCTTTTCCAGTAAATGCTCCCGTGCCTTTTCGGGTACCTGTGCGATAAATATCAGCAGCGTTTCAGGGGTAACCTGTGCAAACTCAGCACGCACTGAGGGGGTGTTGAGCAGCGCCAAGAGCGTTTCCAAAAACGTTTGACCAGTATTCAACCGGAAGTCTATCCCAAGAAAATTACTATGCTGAATCAGGTGCCGCAACAGCTGCGGGAAATCTGTAAAACTGGCTATCAGTGCAACATCAGGTGCTTCTTTGTCTTCTGTAATCTGATCTGAGAGTACTGGCAATTCTGCAGTAGTTGCTTTATCGGCTGGTAAACCTAAAAAAGTAGCCAGCTGAGTACGGGTGACTTTGGACAATACATTCAATGCAGCGGTCATCGTTTGCCCGTCTATTCCGGTAAAAATGTTCTTTGGAAGCAGTTTCGCACTCAGCAAAACCCTGACTGTCTGATCGATGCGCTTTAGGCCAGGGGCTCCCAGGTCTAACAGCCCTCCGATCCTGAGCTGCCTGTTGAAGACTACGAGGAAGTGATCCACATAGGCTGCCTTGAAGTAATCAAACTGGCGATCAGAAAGTATGACTGTGTCAATCAGGTTTAATGTATGATAGTGCTTTCGCACAAAAATATGCTTCAATGCATCGATTGAACTGGCAGCGGTCGTCAGTTGATTCAGGTCGCTGAAGTAGTCGCGGATGACAACCTTCTGAGTACTTTCTTTGATCCTATCGGCATGCCATATCACCTGCCCCAGGAATTCAGCAATCTCCTTCTTTTTGAGAGATATCCCAGACGGGAGATAAAGCATAAAACCCAGGTCGCGTAGTTGTGCCAGCGAATCACCTTGCCAATCAATCTGATCACGTATTTTCATCGGTAGCTCAGTCGCCTCAGATGGCGAAAATAATGTGACCACATCGATGATCATCACCTGTTCTTCCACTTCATCAGTCAATGGCTCTTTAGCCTCAGGCGGCCCGACCGGGTGCGGCCCGGAAGTTGAGTCCGTGGTTGTGTCTTTGGCATGTTCCTCAATATCGGGAGTCTCTTCGGTGTCTGAGTCGACTTTGTCCTTCCTTTGCGGATCTGTCTGCTCCGAATCGACTAGCTCTTCAGCGGCCTCCAGGATATCGGTAGCTGTTGCCTCAGTTGGATTGTCTTCATCCTGTTCAGCGGATGTTGGCGGCTCTTTTTGCTCATCATTCTCTACCGCTGCAGCCGCTTCTGTTTCCTGAGGTTGTGATATGCCGCCCGCAGGAAGTTCTTTATCTAGAGTGCCTCCTGGCTGTTGCGCTTCCGGGGTTTTCCATTCGTCTGATAAAGTCTCCGCCAACGCCTCTGCTGTTGTGAACGTAACTGACAAGAGCGTAGCCATTTGTTGCAGGGTATTGGCTGTTAGTCGCTCAAAGAACAACGTCAAATTCTTCGGTTTTAGCTGCTGAAAAACATAGAGATGTTCATCGCTTTCCCTCAGCAACTCCTGCAAGACCGTTTCTATCTGGGCAATCTCATTGTCCCGAACCAGGTGGACCTGCCCACTTGAGATCATCTCCCTTAGTTTCCGACCAAAAACGATGACGAAAGTCTGCTTGAAGTAACGTACCTTTTGTTCAGTGACGATCACCATGCCCACTGATGGATAAGCTGTCACAATTTCCTCCAGAAAGACATAGGTCAGCTGCGTGACGGATGATGTCTGAGGAAGCAGCCTTTGGACCACCTCGAAAACCTTACCGCGTGGAATGGACAACACCGAGGCAACAACAATGTCTTCAAGTCTTTGTAAAGCCTCCTCAAAATCCTGCATGGCCTGCGACGGAAAAGCAGCACTTATGGTCAACCGACTCCCTTCATCCAGAAGCTGACTTGCCAGCATTGAAAACGGCTCATTGGAAATCCATTTCGCTGCCTCCTCCTGATGCGCTTCCTGATAGTTGCCCCAGGCAGTTTGTAGCAAATGGATCACCTCAGCTTGTGCTCCTCTTTGTGCATAAGTCAGTAGCGCTGCCAGTACGTCATTTGCCAGCCACGGGGCCAGGTCGTAATCCTGCTCGATTTGAATCAGCCTCATGACCCGGACTTCCGGCAGTATATAGGTCAGCACATGCTCCAGAAACCGGATCAGGTCTTCCCTTTTCCATTGATCGTAGATGACTTTCCACCGCTCCACCTTAATACCTGGGTCCTGTACCGCAATAAAAAAGCGATGCGGTGCCGTCAGCATCTCTTTGGATAGCACCTGTAAGTCAAAAGGAGCCTCGGCAGTTGGCTCATTCCGCAAAAAAGTCACCAGTAAATCAGGTAGCGCTTCTTCGGCAGGCGAGCCTTCTCCTGCTGTTGTTGTCTCCCTGTCGGCTTGCGCAAGGGATTGTTGTTTTTGGAGATTCCAGCGCAATATCAGCAATTCCTCCAGCGGCTGGTCGGGGTTGAGTTCGTGGTCTCTGCGGGCGTAAAAATAGAGTTGTAACAACTCTTTGCTGAGTACCTCTTCGTCTTTGATGGCTCCTGCCACCTTGAAGAGGTCTGTCACCTGCGCATATTCTTCTTCGCCAAAGACTACTTCAAATACCTTAAGCAATATCGCTAACGGTGTTTGATAGATCAGTCTCAGCCAGATGGTCTCAGACAGGATATTGGCCCGCAACATCTGTCTCAGGTGTATTGGAGAATCTTTGACAAGGGTTTCCAGGTACTGCACCGGCGTCATCTTATCCAGCGTCCAGATACCTGTTTGTAAATACTCCCAGTAATCTTGTGTGGCCCTGGTGACATCGCTCTCCGGAATTGTCACCTCCTCCTCTTCGGTGGCCGTCTCTTTATCTTTCCGATCAAAAAGGTCTGTCACCTTCACTCCTGTGGTGACTTCGACTGCCGCTTCCAACTGCTCAGCAAAAGCGGTATCGTCCCTTCTGCCACTCACACGGAGGAAGACCTGTAACAGGTCTTTGTACACTTCTCTGGTTCTACGCGGTCTACGGAGCTGATTGACCAGTTGCACCAGCACCTTAAACTTAGGTTCTTGCCCAAATACCTGTTCAAAAACCTGGAAAGACTGCGACGGTTCATGCACTTCTGCCAATCGGTGCAATAACAGTCGCTTATCCGGGCTCTTGCCGATACGACCAACTAGTATTTTCCCGGCTTTCCTCAAAAGTTGCCTCAGGACCTGATCAGGCGTCATTTTAGGGAGGGCCCAAATACCCGTTTGCAAATAGCTGATGTAAATCGAAACAGGGTCTGCGAGGCCGTACGATTCCCCGGACTGCGCTTCCCGGGCTTCAACCTCCGGTTCTTCTGCGATAGACTCGGGAAGGTCCTCAAAGCGCATTACAGACATCTGCTTCAGCAGGGTTTTCAATGCCACTTGCCACCTGAGGGCAATAGGTCCAAACGATGCCGCTACCTCCCTGAGCATGGTTTCCAGTATCTCTTGTTGGGCACCACCTTCACGGGCCATTGCCTGTGTGACATAATAATCGATTACCCGTACCTCACCTTGGGAACGCGTCAACCCAAGGATCATATCAGCCCACCTGAAGCTATCCAACTGAACAGCAATACCCGATGGTTGATTAAACGCTAATTGGTGAAAATATAATAGCGTAGCCACCGCATCGGACAGTGCATCTGCCTGCTCTACAGCCTTGTAATGCAGTATTTGCTCTCGTTTTTCTGCCGATAACAAGCTGAATAACCTTACCACCGCCAGGCGTTGTTCGTCCGGTGTGTCCCGTTCAAAACCGGTATCCAACCATGCAACCAGGGCCTGCCTGGAAAGCTTGCCTAGTTTTTGCTGCCATTGCCTGACCTTCTTTTCTCCCGGTTCAAAACCTCCCTGAAGGTAAGCAAGCAACTCATGTTCAAAACCTCGCCGACGCCGTGGCTGGTCCTGTTTATTTTTCTCTACATATCTGGCCGACAACTCATCTTTGATACTGGCCACGCTTTTACCATCCTTGCGGCGTCGCTTTTTGGTTTCAGGAAAACGCTCGGTGAGCAATTCCAGATAAACACCAGGCGTCTTTTCTTCAGACCGTTTAACCATGAACTGCAACACCAGTTCTTCCAGCACTTTTTCGGGTGCGCTGGCGCTCATGCTGCGTTCCTCCAGCGACTTCAGCCCTGCCAGCAGTGTCTGATTCATCGACTCAACCGTCTTGGAAATCTCTGGAAACTGCGTTGACCAATATTTTTGCAGCAACCGGTATTCTACCTGATAAAACAATCGTTTCATCACTATCTTAGAACTGGCAGCACGCATCATGATCAGGTGAATTGACTTGATATCGGTCTGTAACAGCTGCTCAAACAGCGATGAAATACCTTCGTCTTTGAAATGACTAACGCCCGTTTCCAGGTAAGCACTGAGGGCGTCATACAGCGAGGTGATCCGGGCCTCTTCCAGGTACTGATTAAAGTCTGACCGGGCAAATAATTTTTCCAGCTCCTGGGTGATCAGGTAGGTCAGCCTCACCCTCAATTCTTCTCCCAGCGTCTCCCGGCTGATATCCCCCAGGTCCAGTTCTATTTTTTCTATGTAGAGTGACCTGTTGCCCAGATTAAACCGGTCAAAGCACTGCTCAATGATCTGTGGAATCATCGGTTTCAATTCCTGCTCAACATAGGCATCGTAAAAACCATCAATTTCTACTTCGAGGCGTTCGATATGGTGAGCACTGTCCGGCATAGGTTACGGGCTATCGGAACAAATATACCGAACCTTCCATCAGCTCATCTGTTCCATTGTTGAGTTGAAGCTTGTAACGGTATTCGCCTACCGGCAGGAGTTCGCCATCCAGGGTGCCATTCCATGGCTTGTCATAGCCCTTAGACTCAAATACCAGCTTTTCTCTGGTGTCGTAAATGGCAATTTCTGCGGCTGGATATCTTTTTATATTGGCAATAGACCAGTCATCATTGATGCCATCTCCATTGGGCGTAAAGGCCGGAGGAAGGTACAACTTATCCTGGTCTTCGAAAACATTCTTGAGGTGTCCCGGCACATGCAGCCACATGATACACTCCTCTACTGAATCAAAAATATGATTGGAATCGACCATTTTGGGAATGATCTCTATTCCCTGCAGCAAAGTGAGATTGACCTCACTGAGGCCGGAGAAGCATACATTCACCTTTTTTTCATTCAAAAACTGAATCACTTCTATGAATGTCTTCACACCGGAATAGTCCATGTAAGGAACCATAGACAGATCAAAGATGACTGCTTCATACTGGTCAGAGAGATTGCGCATGGAGGTGAGAAAGCGGGAAGAAAAACCAAAGAAGACAGGTCCTCTGATGGTTTTGATACAAATCTTCTCCCTCAGGTTCTGATCGGGCTCCATGGTGTTGACCACCTGCTCCACCAAACTATCAATCTTCGTTTTTTCCGTGTCTGTCTCCACCACATCGGCCATTCGCTTCATAAAGTAGAAAGAGGCAATTACCAGACCGGTCAAGACCGCGTACAGCAGGTTCCAGCAGACGGTCAGGACCAGTACCGTCAGCATGACAATATTGTCTGACCTGGGGATGACCTTCATTTTACGAAGTGTCTGCTTATCGATCAGGGCGATGCCCACGTAGGTGAGGATACCAGCCAATACAGCTTGTGGAATCAGCGCGGCCACTTCTTTACCGAATAACATGACCAACAATAGCAAAGCAGTGCTAATGAGCCCGGAAAGCCTGTTACGTCCTCCGGATTTGATATTGGCCACTGTAAAGGCCGCTGCTCCCCCACCGGGGAAACCACCGAAAATACCAGCCACCAGATTCCCCAGTCCCTGCCCTATCAGTTCTTTGTTACTGTTGTGTTCGGTAGCTGTCAGTTTATCGGCCACCACAGAGGCCAGCAAAGTATTGATAGACCCAAGTATCGCCAGTGAAAAAGCGGCAAATACAATCCTGAGAATAGTGCCGCTGTCCTGCAGCAATGCCCCAAATGCCATGTCAAACTTTGGTAGTACCAACTCAATATTCCCTAGTCTTTTCACGTCCATGTCCAGAAAGTAGGACGCAGCAGTGACCACTATCAAGGCCACCAGACTACCCGGAATGCGTTTGTTGAGCAATGGAAAAGCATAAATGATGACCAAAGAGGCTGTAGCCAATATGAGCGTGTTCCCATGAATGTTTTTCAGAAAATAGCCGATGTGCATGATGATGTCCGGCACACTTTTGAAACCGCTGTCATATACACCGGTAATGTCTTTTACCTGTAATACAATAATGATGATACCGATCCCACTCATGAAACCGCTGATAACACTGAAAGGCACGTATTTGATGTTCCATCCCAGTTTAAAAATCCCCAGCAGCATCTGAAACAAGCCTGTGAGCAAAAAGATCATGATCAGCACGGGCATGGCTTGTTCAAGACTACCATTCTGAATTGTTACCTCTTGTGTCACGATGAAAGCTACCACTACGGTCATGGAACCAATAGGTGAGCTGATCTGTGTATTGGTGCCGCCAAATAGGGTCGCTAATAAACCCAGAATAATGGCCGTCACAATACCCGCTGTTGCTCCCAGCCCTGTGGTGAGGCCATATGCCAGTGCTGCCGGGAGTGTCATGATCCCGGCAGTGACACCTCCCAGTATGTCTCCTGATAGGTTCTTCTTCGAGAAAAAAGTCATAGTCAGTTCTTGAGGTAATAAGTAAAATCGAGGAATACTGAGCGTCCTTCAGCAAATTGTCTGTTAAGATTTGAGACAGCAGAAGGGAGGAAATACTCGGTATCAAATAAGTTGTAGGCAGACAGACCGATGGACGTAGATCCAATTTTAACCCTGGCCAGCGCATTGACTACAAAGGCAGAAGGTATCGTATTCAAAGTTGAAGTAGATACAGGCTCTCCGTTATCATCGAAAGAGAAAATATTGTTTAGCCGCGTTTCGCCAATCAGTTGTGTATTCACGCCAAAAGAAACACTGTTTCGGTCTTTGACTTTATCTGTATTTCTTTTGGACTCTCCCAGATCTATCGCTACGTTCAAAGCCAGCTTTAACTGAGATCTCGGGAAGAGCAGCAAACTATCAGCAGCGTTGAAGGCATTGGAGTCAAAAACCTTGAAATAACTGTTTTGCTCTACCACTGCACTATCCTCTCTGGTCGTGGCAAAACTGGCAAGCCCATACCAGGAGACATCTCCCTCTTTTTTGTACTTCAATTCCAACTCATAGCCAGATCTTCTGATCTCAGTGTCCTGGTTCTTGAAGGCGGTGCCGTCTCTTACAATGTTGTTGTCAATCTTGTTGACATAGGTCAATGCGGAATAGCTGAGGTTTTTATTGATTTCACCATAGATGACAAACTCCCCACTCTCAATAATCTGTGACTTCAGTTCTTCACTTGCTGAAAAGAAATCAACTCCTCCACGTCTATACAGGAATGGAGGGGGTAAAAATGCGGAGTTGTAAATCAGTTTAAACTTCAAAGGTTCCAGTCCTTCATCTGTCCTGACGGGCTGATAAATAAATGCCAGACGAGGTGAAAATGATTCTCCCCATACGAACCTGTCTAGTCTCGAAAATTTGTTGTGGTAATTAAACCGAAGCCCGAGGGTCAGGACCAGTTTTTCTGGTATCAGGTACTTTTCTCCCTGGGCATAGAAAGCCCCAATGAATTCATTTCTACCTCCATTGTCTGTAGAGTCAATAAAGTGATCTCCCACTTTTTGAAGCTTTAAGGTGTCACCTTGTTCTTTGAAATACTGGTAGAACCAGTTGTTGACAAAACCTTCTACCCCCAGAAGAATATTATAATTGTCTTCTTTCCTGTTGATGTAGTCCAGGTTGAAAGTAGCCCGAAACTCATCTCCTCTTAGCACGGAGTAACGGCTCACTCCCACTGTATCCGTAGAAATGGGCGTAATGTTCAGAATCTTCCTGAAGTGGTCTCCACTTACCTTCAGAAGGAAATTGGACGGCAGGTCATATTCTACATGCACAAACTGTCTGCTGTCCACCCGCCCCCGCGTCAGTTGTGCACTATCGCTGTGAGATTCCCACAGGTTAAAGCTACCTGGTCTGTTGTCCACAAAATGACTGGATTGCGCATTGGCTGTTAACGAGAGTCGTTCCGTATTGTAAGTGGCCAGGAAATTATAGCTTGGCTTGTACTCATTGAGGAACTCCGTACCGGTAAATGCGGGTGCCCGCAGCGTATCTGTTGTGCTACCTTCCACAAAATCAGGGCGTGCGGCCTTGTTTTGGAGGTTTGCCAGGGATCTTTCGTTCCCGGTGGATTGATGATAACTGGCCGAAACGTACAGCAGTTCTTTGTTATTGAAAGTCTTGGAGGTCTGATAGTTCAACCGCACGGCATAATTGTCGCCACTCCGGAAGTTATTACCATTGCCCAGGTTGACGGTAAATTGGTTGATGTTCTTCGTGGCATCTTTGGTGATGATATTGACCACTCCACTGAAAGCACTACCGCCATAGAGTGCTGAGCCCGGTCCTTTCACAATCTCTATCTGCTCTACATAGTCCAGACTGATCCAGTCAGGTGCGTTGGTATTGGTCAATACATCCGTCAGCCGATGACCGTTGATGAGGAAGAGCACGTCCTGCACGGTCGTATTGGAGCTTCCTCTGGTGCCAAAGACCCTTTCATTGTTATCTCCCAACTCTGCAAATCCGGTCGTCATCCTTAACAAATCCAACAAATCGCGGGCGCCCAATCGCTGTATATCATCTTGTTTGTAAACCGTGATGGTAGCCGGAGCCAGGTCTATGTCCTGAGGATGCTTATTGACATAAACAAGATCGGCTCTCTTCTGCGAAAGGATGTTTTTGATGTAGCGGTTCAGTTGGTCAGACTGTTTGTCGCTGAGGCGGTCAATGGAGAAGTTGCTGTCAATTTTATGATAATCTTTGATGTATTGGTCCAGCTTTTCCCAGTCTTCAGACAGAAAGCTTAACCGGATTCCCAGGTCAAGGTAAGCGCGATAATTTACCGGACTCCTCTGAATGGTCTCCAGTTGTCCTTCTTCTATTATCTTAAACAAGTCATAGGCTGTTTCAAACTCCTCATTGTCATACCTTCGTTCCACCTCCTTAAACGGACCATCTTTCTTCTTCTGATCGTCAGGCGGTTGCTGTCCGTAGGCGGAAGTTCCTGCTGAAAACAACAGTACGGCAGCGATGATTGCCACCCAAAGTTTAATCAATATCCTACTCATTGTGTGTTACTTAAAATTTTATCCAGCTCATCCCCCATCAAGTTGAAATCCAGGATGATCAAGGTAACTTCTCCCTGGCTGGAACCTTTCAATCCTTCAGTAGATGACGCCGCCAACAAGGTCTCGTTGTCCAGAAAAACCACATCCCTGACGGCATCACCCAGTTCTAGCTTTACCGGTCTCAAGCTGTTTGCCATCTGTTGGAGATCCCAAACTTTGACTACTTTATCTCTCCCTCCTGAAACTAAAATGGAGCCACTATCATTGGTTTCCAACACATTGATATTGATGGCATGCGCCTGCCGGAATGCATACCGGACCTTAAGCCCTGCATCAGTGAGCTCACACAAGTAAAGCTGTCCCTCTCTGTTCCCTATCGTCAGCAGGTTTCTTGATTCCAGGTACTTCAATGCAGTAATCTGAGCAGGCGCTATATCACTGCCATTGACCGGAATACTGGTCCGTGTAGCTCTCCCGATGTCTACCTGCACCAAGCCGCCTTTTTCCAGTGCCATGTAAGCGGTCTTTTGATCTGTGGTAATCGTCACTGCCTTGAGTTTATCGGGTGTCGCAGCGGATTGATTGTCGTAGACGCTTACCTTGTCTACGTTTTCATTGGTCAGACTCTTGAGTATCCAGAGACTCCCATCCTGTGTCGCCAAAAGGAAATCATCTGCCCGATACGGGAAAACTGCTGTTACCGGACTATTGAAATTGGTTTTACCTACATAATTTCCCCTTCTGGAGTACCATGAAACATCACTACGAGATCTTTTGATGACCTGGTGACTGATAATAAAATGCGTTCCAGACCGGTTGAATCGTATGCGGTCTACTCCACCAAGTTCCGACTTTAACTCCGATCCTCCGACGGTAGCCAGCCTGCTTTTACCTTTCTCAAACTTCTCCAAAACAATGGAACTTTCATTGGTGGCAAGCAAGGTGAATTTTTCTTTTCTGTTGAAGGCCATGCTGATCACCATATTCTTAGTACGCAGCCGTTTGGCGTCGTCACTTACTTCAGTGTAAGCCCGCTGCATGGTAGAGAAAAGCCTGTTTTTCACGCTGGCAGTTTCCTTTTCAAATGTTTCAGCTGTGGCTGCCGTATCCAGGAACTGTTGATGTGCAACAGTGCTTTTCTCGAATTCGAGGTAAAGGTCCTTTATTTCCCGCGCGATGGAGTCTTTTACCTCTGCCTCACTGCTGTTTTTCATGGTCTCATTGAAAATATCCAGGTTACGGGCGATCTGCTGGAGGCGATCCAGGTATTCGTTTTCTTTTTTGGAGACGGCCACTGAGTCCTGCGCCCGCCCTATGAGTTGTTTGGCATCAGTCAGGTCTGACTGTGTTGCCTGGTAATCCCTTTCCACCTTCTTTTTCAATTTTTCTGCTGCCTGCTTGTCAGCTTCGGCTTGCTGTTTCTCTACCTCGGCCAGCTTCAGGTTTTCCTGGGCGGCTTTTGATAACCTGGCAAGGCTATCCGCCGCTACCTCCATTTCCTCTGCTCTGAGGTCCAGCGAGTCGATCATCTTGGTCGCTTTCTCTACCCTGTCCTCTGCTTGCACAGCCTTCTTGGTTTGCTCATCGGCGTCGGTTCTTGCACTATCTGCATCAACATAAGCGATCCCTGCAATGACAAACAGAATTACCGAAAATGCCAAAAAAGCGCCGATGATGGTCCTGTTACGGATGGCTTTTTGTTGTCTGGCATCTTCCTTACTGCGCAGGTCATAGTCCTGTTCGGCATATTTCTGTAGGCCACTGGCATAAAACCGGTGCACCTCGTCATAGTCAATTCCATACCGGTCTGCCCAGCCCCTGCTGGGCCTCACAGACTCATACCACTCCTGTGTGGCACGAAACTTCTCCCCTTCATAAGGAGGTTCTTTACTGATGGCACTTTTATGGAGGTCGAGGTAAATGAGTTTATTACTGAACTCCTCCTGTACCCACTCATTGAGCAACTGCACCTCGCTGAGAATTTCCCTGCGTGCCATGATGATCTTGGAGTAGATGTTCAAGCCCTCTGTTCGGCTATCCTGAAAATTGAGGTTCTCCAGTCGCTGCTGGATGCCATTGATTTTGTACTCTTCCAGGATCCCTACGTTAATACCAAAAAATGGGGTCACTAACCTGATCACCTCATCGGGACTGATGTCTATGATGTAGGCGATCTCTTCTATGGTACGCAATATCTGGAAATGATCATTGGATTTAGTAGTACCGGTAAGGGCCTGAAAAATCCTTTTCATGTAAAACTGATCCTCTCCCGGAAACTGATCAAAAATCTCTTCCAGCTGCTTCTCTACAGAGCGCTCCAGGCCTCCTATAGCTTGCAAATGCTCATATTCCACGGTCCTGGACTGCAGGAATTTACTCTTCAGAATACTCTGGATCACCGCGTGTTTGAAAGAGCCCAGTGTAATTTCATTGTATCTGAGGTATTGATTGACTTCTCTCAGATACTCAGGTGAAAAGATGACCTTATTGGCCTGCGCCACTTCAGTGAAAACGCGCATGAGGTCCTGATCACTGATCTCTCCCAGTATGAACTGATGTCTGTTGACCCACTCTGCCAGTCGTGGAAAAGAGGCAAGCTTGGAAATGACCTCTATGCGGAGCGTGACGATGATATACACGGGATAGGCATTCTGGCGTGCCACCTCCACCAGCCTTTCGGAAAACAGTGCCGCCTCGGTTTGATCGTCTTCGCCGTGGTAGATCAGGTCATCGAGGCTATCTACGAATAGCAACAGGTTTTCATCTTCGATTAACCCATACTTTTCAATGATCTCAATGATGCCATATTTTCTGGACATGAGCGTCTCCTGAAACTTCATACTGAGGTTGGGATCTACCTCGCCATATAGTTCCTCTTCGTCTACGTCCAGGACAGAAAGGGCATTGGACAAAGCTTCCAACGGGCGATCTCCCGGTCGGAAATCCACAATTTTCCAGGACCTGGTACCCCGGACATTGTGGCCTTTTTTCAAAGCCGGAATCACCTCTTCTCTCACAAAAGAAGTTTTGCCTGTCCCAAAATCTCCTACAATGGATAGAAAACTTGTACTCTGCAAAGCATTCAAGAGCTGGTTTAGCTCACGTTCCCTGCTCGCAAAAAAGTCCGTTACTTCATACTCTTGATTGCCAGAAGGCGATATGGCCGGATACGCTGATAAGTTTTCCTCTTCTGACATGGCTAGTTGTTTTGGTTTGACAATATGAAATCTAACAAATCCCTGGCCACGATATTGCGATCATGCCCTTCTATGGCTGAGTCCTCCGCAAATGTCTCCTTGTATTGAAAGTAAATGTCTTCAAACGCTTTCATTTCCCGATAGCGCAGCCCTACCAGGTGTACTGTGAGATGGGCGGGCACTACCTGATAGAGGACTTGCTTGAAGAGTTGCAGAAAAGCCTCATTGTTGAAGCGGGCTGTCCAGTTGGGATAAACAATACTCAGCTGATTGTTCAGGTCTTCTGCATTGGTGGCCTTCACCTCCTGCTGCGTCGTAATGTCATCAAAGTCATAGGCCGTCAGAATCTGCTCAAAGTAGTCCAGACATTTCTCAATGAAGAGGTTGGCATAGTCCTCGTTTGGAAAGGATTGCTCTGACTGAAAAACAGCGTTTCCATTGTAATCATTCACCTTGACCAGCAAACCTTCTTCTCCTTTTTCTATCTGATAATTCCCTTCCATCAACAGGGAGTTTTTAAACTGATTGAGCTGTTGCTCAAGCTCATGTGATTTATCTGGTAATATGCTTTTGAAAAGTGTTTCTTTATTCTCATCCAGTAATTTGAGGTGATAGATCCTCTCATCATCCAGTCTGATCAAACTACCCAATAGGTCACTCTCTTTGGCTTCCTGGTAAAAAACCATTGCTCTGTCAATGAAGGTTTCTGCTTCCGTTTCCGAATCGAAGCGGTCCAATGACCTGGCAAGTTCCTTTCCTGTTAGGCTCTTGATGATTACCGTAAAGAGCCCATCTTTTTTCACCAGCTTGTAATTTCCTTCAAAGCATGCCAGCAACATGGTATCCAATGCATTGTCTCTCTGCTCCTCGGCCTCAAACATCTGGACACTTTTGAAGGTCTTTTTTTTGTCCAGCTGTAGGTAAAAATGAAACTTATTGTCAGCCCTGGATCTCAGTAAAAGATGCTCCAGTACATAAAACCCCTCATGGTGGTCATTGAGCTTTTTGAAATGTGTGATGATCTGTTTGATCTTCTTGCGAGCCCCCTCCTTGCTGCCTGCTGCCGTCAACAGCGACGTACCATCGGGAACCGGTGGCTGGAAAAACACTGAGTACTCTCCATCCCTGAAGAGCACCTTGTAGTTCTCTTCTTTGAGTCCGTACTTGAAAAGGTACCAGAAGTACTCTTTGTTTCGCACGATGAACCGAACCTTCCTGGTTGGTGCGGCCGATCTCATGTGGGCAGGTGTTTCTTCACTTTCCACTTCTTTCTCCACCTGCTCTCCCGTTACTTTCTCTATGGAAACTTTCACCTTGCCCAGCGGTGAAGCAAGGCGCTGGTCAGGTGCATGATCAATGTCCAGTAACAGCGATACCTTTCTCTTAAGCGGCGAGACCGCTACGGCATCCTGAAATACCATCCCCTTGGCTCTATCCTTGTTGAGGGACGTGATTTCTCTCAGCAAAGAGGCTTTCAGCTCAATCAGTCGCTTGCGTATCACTTCTTCTGACTCATCGGAAAACATGGTATTGAAGCGCAGGTGAAAGTCGTTGGTAAACGCCTCGCCAAACCTGGCCAGCAGATGCGACAGGATCTTGTCTTTGCGTTCCGGGGCTTCATCAAAGTTGGACATGATGGCTTCCAGATCCGTCTCCGTAAAATCCATCGTGTGTTCCTGCTCCATGTACTCGCTAAACAGCAGGTCTATGATCAACCTGGTTTTGGCGGTGATCATGTCATTGATCTCATCGATGTCATCAGGTGGATCGACAGGGTCTATTCCCAGCGGCACATCGGTATCTGGTCCCGCCTGGTCCTTTGCCGCCTCCTTCCGTCGCATCAACTCCTGCCACGCAAATACCTCTTCTACAAGCCCCTCAATGCCTGCCAGCGGATGATTGCGTAAATCTTCTTCCGTTAAAGGGATCAGCTTCCTGAAATCGTTATCTGCCTGTTCCAGACAGAAAGTTTTCTTTTGTGCAAGATCCCTGGTAAGGTGGTCAAGTTCCATCGACTCTCTGTCAGACAACTGCTCCGCAGGCTTTATACTGAGTAATGCCACCTTTGCCCTCAGCTGTGAAGCAGGCATGATGGTCTTTTTCAGCAACTCATCAAAGTCATGTGCACTTGCTACCAGGTTCTGTGCATAGTAGGTCTTAAATCGCTTGACATCGGGTTCTGCAATGGAAAATAACCTGGCCACCCCTGCGAGCTGCGTGAGGTGATTGGCCATGATCTGATCAAAAAACAGCAGGTAGGATTTGAGCTGCGTAGACTGGGCAATTCTTTGCGTCCCTTCCTCTGATACCGGCTGATAGTTACCTACTCTGTAGATACTTGGAAAGGTACGTTGAATGGACTCATAGGCTGTCAACTGATCCGTTCTCGACAGTTCCTCTTTGTACTTTTCGGTAGTGGTGAGGACCTCATAATTGCGATGGGCCTTGCTGGCTTTGATCGTGAGGGTATAAAGCACCGACTCCTTGTGATAGTTATGTTGTACGCCTCCCTTGTACAACGTCACATTAAAACCTGCCATCGGGTCTTCCGCGTCGGGATTGAGTAAATCCAGGGTGAGGTAGTTATCTTCTGACACGGTAATGATGTCCCCTCTGACGGCGATATTGTCTTTGAATACCTCCAGATGGCGAAGGTTCCTCACTCCGGGTACATCAAGAATGTAATCCGCGATCTTGGATACATAAAACTCCCTCCTCTGCCCGTCCAGCTGGTTTTGATCGATAAAACCATGCTTGAAAGAACTAATGTCATAAATCTCGTGATGCGGCACACCTGCTTCTACCAATTCCTCCAGCGAGCGGAAGTTGACAGGCGCATTGAAGTAGTTTTCCAGCTGAAAGAAGATTTCGGCCAGCACATCCTGTGGAATCTGATCCTGAAAGATTTCTATGTCTGCCGTCAAAGTGATTTTCTCGGAGGCCAGAATCGTGACAGTATCCAGGTCTTCGCAAAGGTTTCTATGCTGACTGTACAGTTCCCTCACTTCTTCGCTCAGTTGGTCAAACGCTTTGGGAGACAGGTGATTCTTGGGGATCAGTTTGATTTCCAGCAAACCGCGAAAGCCTTTCATGTGATGCTTCACCTGATTGACCCAGCAATTGGCAATCTTGTCGGGGAACTCGTCCAGAATCCTGATCCGGTAATCCTCCAGGGTGAGAACACCTGGCACAAAAACCTCGGCTGACGGATACAGTGCATTGCTCCGGATCACCTCTTCTTTACTGCCACCGTGGAAAAGCAGTGTTTCAATATCCAGGTTGGTCCTGTAGGAGATGTCTGTGAGCGCATAACAAAACTGCTCCAGCATGGTAATGCCCGGATCGTGGACATTGTAGTCTGTCCAGCTGTCACCAGATATCTGCTGGGTAAGGGCAATGGCTTCCTTTCTCAACCATTGGAAATCCATGGTTTGAGGAAGTTCTTTGTCTCTTATTACCTCTGGTGTGCTTTCTTTCATTGATTAACCTGATCTATCTTTTTCTTCCCTTTTATCTTTCTTATCCCAGTCTGTCGTCCCACAGAGAGGTAACATGGTACTTGATGAGTATGGTCTTCTGGTCTTCATCTGCACCATAGTGGCTACTGGTTTTCACCTGCAACATCGCTTTGTCATCCTGAAACCGCCATCTGAACCTGAGGCGATGCCAGAACCACCCATAACAAGCCTGGGTCACCTTGACCTTTCCCTTCCTTTGGGCGCACACAGCCGTGCAATGTGCCATGGCATACTTACCCCTGCTTTCTTCCCGGTTTACTTTACAGACAACTTCAAATGCACGGCAGCCTTCTTTGGTGGTGAACAGGTTATGCCATTCAGCATCAGCGGGTACTTCAGACTTTTCCTGGAAAGTGCCAATCCGGGTCTTCATGCCGATGGATCCGTTGACATCCAGCTTGTTTTCCGGGATGGAAGTGTCTACACCAATGTTACCTCCATCCTGAAAGAAGAGCCTGTGCTGATGCTCGCCTTCAGAGATACTGAGCCCTTTTTCAGACTCCTGCAGATTAACAGAAATGTCCCATAAAGGCTCCTTCTCCTTGATGTCTTCGTAAAAGCTGATCAACTTTTTGGATTTTCCTACCGGAGACAGTTTCAGTCCATGCTCAGACGTTTTGGCAAAGCCGTCATCTATCTTATTCACCATAGAGTCAATCATATTGGCAAAATGTACCTCGGTAGGTGCCTGCCCTTTCTGAAAAAAACCCTTCAATGAAGTTCTGTTAAATATCTGCATACCTCTTTTGATCTTCGTTAGTTCTTAGCTCAGCTGCTTTTTACTGATGTTATCCTATTTGATGATATCCATTCCATCTCACAGTTCAAGGTCTATCATATAGTAAGTGTCATCATCTATGTTAAACATTGGGAATTCCAACTCCTGTTCTTCTTCCTCCATAATGATAAAATCAGTTCCAATTTTCATGGTAGAAATTCTGGTTTCTTCCGGATATTCGGAAATCGATCTGTCTATCAGTTCTATGTCATGGTGTGAGTCTGCAATGAGCACACTCCACGGTGCAGTACTGATCAACTCATTGACCTTGCCACGGTCTCTGGCCGAATCAGACATGCTGTACTTCCCGTCATGGCTATGGATGACGATGACGGATAATTTGGTCACAAACCTCACATAATCCAATGATTCGAGGTAAGACAGGATATCGTCGCGCTCTATGCTACCGCCAAAAACCATTTCCTGTTGTTCATTGCCAAACCAGGGACACAGGTACTTCCGCAAATCATTTTCAATTTGCTTGATGTACTCGCCCGACATTTCATTGTCCCGCAAACGGATCTTACAACTGATCCTGATCTTCTCATAGACCGGGTTCATGACTTCAATGACTGCAAAAGGCGAAGCTTTCTTCCGGACAAAAGCCGCAATTTCTTCCAATTGGTCATACCCTACTTTGGGCTGGTAAAATTCGTTTTGGTACTTCAGCTTCGGTACCACAACCACTTTCATGTGTCCCGGGGTAGCCACATCGTCCGGGTGACTGAAACTCGTCAGACACTTTACCTGAAACAGATCGGAATAGTGGTGAAGAATGAGTTTTTCAAAATCTTCCGGTACAATGCACCTGTTTTTATGTTTGAGTCTTTCACTGACCCTGATGTAAAACTCTTCAACGGTTTCCTGTATCCGTCCTCCAAATGACGGGAATGGCTGTACGATACCACTCACCTCTGGCCTGGTCTCCACAAAACTGGAAATCGTATTGGCCTCCAGTGGCATCTGCCAGTGCTCATCGGGTTTATGAGGGGTCCATTTGGCGCGTATCCCATTGGTCTGGATAAGGGCTATCTGAGAAAGCATCTCTGTATTTTTCCCCACCGAAGCAGAAAGCCAGAACTTACCGCTGTCAAGTATTTCATGCTCCGTGTTGATTCTGGCCGGTACCTTTAAACGGATGATGCCAGAAGTAATGAAGTTATTGGTAGAATCAGAGATAAAGTCCTGTTCACTGAACCGCTCCCAGGAATTATTGACCAGGTACTTCCATTTTATCTGAGGAATATCAGTATGTATGGATCGGTTATCTACTTTATTGATCAACTCTATGTAAAACGAGAGTTCCACAGGAGGCTGCAACCCTTCTAATCCAATGTACAAATATCCTTCATTGTTGAATTGCGGAAGCAGCTGTGACTTGATGGGCAGCCCATTTTCAAACACTTTCCTTTTGCCGAAAGGATACAGGTGATAAATCTTATCGCCGGATTTCTGGTCGTTTTCGGCAAGGTCATTTTCATGCATGTTGATGGTCACAGATGCTTCATAGTCCATGGAAATAGACCTTATCTGTGGAATCAGTGGCTCGTTGGGTAACTCCAGCGGGTTTTTGGGACCTTTGGAAAGAATTCCCATGGAAACCTTAGAGTTGTGCATGACTGTTTCTGAAAACAACCTGGGGTATTCAGACTGGCCAAAACCCATGGCCGGTTCGGTAATTTCAAACTTCAGGAAGCCCGATCTCGTCTGACTGCTGTAGTCTCCAAATTCTTCGTCCTTGAAATTGGGCTTCAGCTGTAGCTTACCGATTTCCAACCCTTCAATTCGGGAGTTTTCCAGTAAAATATCTTCTTCGGCGTCAATCCTAAACAAACTGGCCACTTCTGCATCGTCTACTTCCTGGGGGTAGTACTCAAACTCAGAAAGTCCACGCACTGCTACTTTGAAGTCATCAGATACTACGTCTTCTTTGTACTCTTTATAATAAGCCTGCAGTCCCCCCTTCAGCCTGGGCAGGTTGTGCCACTGTATGTCCAGCGACAAGTCAGTCACCCGCTTCCTGAATATTTCTTCGTTGCCCACTACAAAATAAGAACCTACTTCCTGTGTTGCTCCAAAGGGTGTAAAAGGCTTGTGGATGTCCAGCAGTCCCAGGTCGTTGTAGACAATGAGGTTCTTCAGCTTCTCTACCTTCACATCTATGGTACATTTCTCAATCATCAGGTCACGGAGATAGGAATAGGCATACATGGCATGTTCGGAGGTGAGCTCAAAAGATGCTACAGGCCATTTTGTCTCAAACCCCTCCCCATGGATTTCTTCTTGATATCCGGTCACTTCAGGATCGGAAATATCCAGCAGCAGGCTAATGTAAATTTCCCCATTGGTCCACGACTCGGAAGGTTGCACTTCATAAGCATCGGTTTCAAACCAGCCGTCTGTGGTAGTCAGCCTTACCCTGAAGATGTTTCGGAAAATCTGATTGAAGACACTGAGCGGTGTCTTACTGTTCTCTTCCCACGCTACCCCATCTTCCTGCTTAGCCCTGGAGTTGTTTTTCACCATTGCCTCAATGAAAAGGATCAGTGATGACATGGACCTGAGGCTAAATTTATAGCGGATATTGATGCTTCTTTTACCTTCTTTGAGCAGTAGTACGGAAGAAGTAATGGCAAACCCCACCGATGCTTCCTGCATGGTTCTGTTGACCATACTGATCTCCGACTGATCTTTGCCAAAGGAATCAAAGGCTTCCTGATTATGGTACTCATCCAGTGCGAAACCGGCGTCGTCAAGCAGGACCGTTCTGGAATAAATATTAGAGACCGACCTGTAAGGACTTCCCAGTCCAATGAGTGGGTTGGAGGCAACGTGTAGCACCTTGAGGTCTGTGATCCTGCCGAGATTCAACTCCAGCGGATGTGTGGTCTCATAGGTATAGTCCAGGCCGTCCTCATCTGTACCGGCAATCAACAACGTATTTGCTGGGATCTGCTCTTTGATGATGTGGTCACCCGGCTGCAGGAAAATGTGTACACTGTCCGGTACCGAAGGCCTTAGCGACTGTTCCAGTACGTCTTTGTAGTAATAGTCAAGGTGACGGTGCGTAATCTTATTAAGGTCTCCCTGCACGTGCTGAAACAGTTTCAGGAAGGACAAATACAAAGAAATGTGTGGCGAATGATAAGGGTAGTTCTCCAGTACGTCATTCAACAGGGTACTGGCGATGCTTTGCAGGTAGGTAATGACAGAGAACGTAGATTTATGTACCTTGGACACTGCTGAAAATGCCTGTGCATAGGACGTAATTTCTGCTATCAATACGGTACGCTCCTGCTTTTCAGCGTCTACCGTCCACAATTGATCAAATTGGCTAAAATAGAACGACTCTTTGATCAGCCCCAATTCTCTAAAATGCTCCAAAAGCGCCAGAAACGTCGTGAATTCAGCACTGAGCTTCAGCTTGATCGCATTGCGAAGATTCTCTGCCAGCCTGTTTTCCTCCAGGTGCACCAAGTCAACTCTCGATCTTTTAAACCACCCGTCTACCATGTCGAAGGCCTCCCTGGTCTGGATGATCAACTGGGTCAGTTTGTTGGCGAGTTCTTCTTCGTCTATGTAACGGTCCAGGCTTTTGATCTCCCCTTTGAATCGTTCGTTGAGTTCGTCCAAATCGGTACGGGCGACCTCCGCCAGCAGGAATGCCAGGTTTTTTTCGAAGAACGGACTCCAGTTACCATTGATATCGTTGTCAAGATTGGTATACGGAACATAATGCGCAAAGTGATTGGTAAACGCCATCAAGTCACTCAGGGAGCGTTCGTCTATGCCAACATAGTGATAATGCAATGCCTGCTGCTCCCTGTTGCGGACAGAAGTGCCATTGGTATATATCGTACTATTTGTCTTTTTGGTCATATCCTATCCATTCACATATCCACCACATTGGTTCCTTCCTTGAAGTAGTAAGGGAAGACAATGTTGGTTCTGATATTGATCGCTCTCACAGTAAAGTGCAGCCTGATGTCAAGTTTACCCATGTGTACATCTTCAGTGCTCACTTCAACGCTGTTGAGTGTCACGCGGGGCTCAAACTCCAGTATTGCCTGCCGAATGTTGTCTTTCAAGATATTGACCGCAACACTGTCCATACTTTTAAAAACAGACGCCTGCAGGTTGGAACCAAAATCAGGTCTCATGATCCTTTCTCCATAGGAAGTCAGCAGAATGATCCGGAGACTCTGCTTGATATCATCTATTTCGGACACCATTTCCGGTGTGCCCCGCTCCTGATCAAAAGTGGGAGGGAATGCCCATCCGGTACCTAAAAATGATTTCCTTTTCGCCATTATCCGCCTATCTGTACTGTAGGGCAACCCAACATAATCTTTCCTCCGTGCGCTGTGGTATCTCCCATTCTCGCGGCAGGTTTCTTGCTGATCATCACGGTAGATGAACCCTGTACGATAGAATCAGGTGGGCCTACACAGACGCAACTATCCCCCATCACTGCTGCGGGCATCTTACCAATCAATACAGTGGGTGCGCCCGGTCCTACGATGGGTCCGCCTACATGCGGTATGGGTGGTGTGCCCGGTGTCTGCATCGGGCATTGGTGAAAATCTGTCAATCTAGCTGCTGCTGGCATAGTTTTTCAATTAATTTAACATGATCATAGCGCCTTTCACGGTCACAGTGCCGGAGGCTTTGAATTCTGCACTGGCAGTTCCCTCGGCTTTTAGTGCCATTTTTGCTTTGCTGTTTACATTCAATCCTTCTATGGATACATCCTGTTTACTGGCGATGGAGGCCTTTCCTGTGGCATCCAACTTGATTTCTCCTTTGGCAGTGATTTTGACATCTTTTCCGCTGTCGAGCACGATGCCATCACTACTGAGCTTCACTTTATTCTTATTCTGATCTTCCAATGTGAGGGACTTGTCGTCATCGTCGAGGGTGACTTTTTGTCCTCCAGGTGTCTCAATGGTGATGATTTTCTTATCTTCATCAAAACTCACCTTCATCTTGGTTTTGGTAATAATCGCCTTGTTTTTATTCTTGTCGTCCGGGGTGAATGGCGGTGCATTTTTCTTCCCGTAGAGTGATCCAAGAATCACCGGAAACCTGGGATCACTGTTGAGAAATCCAAGTGCCACTTCATCCCCTGTCTCGGGATAGAAGTACATCCCAATTTCTTTGGAAGCATACGGCGACAATAACCTGGCCCATACGCCTTCTCCACCTGCATCGTACGTTTGGATGTCTACCAGTACCCTCTTCTCTCCGGCTGGATCCTCGTGAATCTGCTTCACCGTGCCGATGTGGACACCGCCAATGGCAGGTAGCAATCCAAGCGCATCAGGCCCTGAAATACCTGCATGGAAGCGATCCGTAAACGTCTTGGCATCCAATCCAAAATAGACCGTAGTTTTCCACTTCCCTTCTGCCACATGGTGCTTAACGCCAGTGACATAGGCAGTTCCGTTGATCCGGGCACCAAAACCTTCCAGCTTGATCAGTTTCCCAGGCAAAGGATCTGTTGCCCCTACAAAGGTGACGTGCCCCTTGATTTTAGAGAGTCTTGAATGCAGTAAATGGGCATTGGCCCACTCCTTCAGCATACTCTGGTCTACCGGTGCTGCGGTAGTGAGGTCCAGTTTGGGCTTACCCACTGTTTCCGACAGCTTTTTCCCTGTAATATTTCCCTGCGAATTGGCCGTGGGCTCCTGGCCTGCACCATTGGTTACCTTCAGGGTAGTCCCATCCCAGGAATTGAAGGTCGCCGATTCCAGCTGGGAGACACTATCCATCTTGGCAGATATGTCAATGATGTTGGTGCCATAATTGAGATCCAATACCTCTGATCCACTGACCACTGGCTTTTTTATCTCCAGTTTACCGGCATCGTTGGTGACAATGAGCCCATTGGCATCAGCCCGTGCCAGCACAAAATCCCAGTCGGTGCTGTTGTACTGGATGAGGTTGGCATGTTTGTAGGAAGTGGCATCCACGGTGGCGGATAACCCTGCATCACTTACCAGACTGGAAATGACCTCGCTGTCTTTCTTATCTTTGAAATTCTGGTTTTTCCTACCCACAGTCATCTTGATGGCCTTGTCGTGACAGTGCACCACCAGCAATGACTTTACTTTGTGAGAATAGCTGGCCACTTCTATCTGTTGGGAGGTCACAATTCCTTCAAAGGCATCGGTTTCCGTACTGTGATAACCTAGCTTAATTTTAACCGCTTTACCAGGCTCAAAATCACTGCCTTCGCTGATCTCAAAATTCTCTTCTGAAGTGTCTCCATCAAAAATAACGATTTTGGCGGTAGATACTTTACTTACCCTTTTCTCAATGCTAATGCTCTGAACCTGATAGGCTTCATTGATCTCCTTGCCTTCCATCAAAATGCTGAAAGTGACCAGGTCTGATTTGCTATGTAAGGGTGATTTTCCCATATGTTATTTCCGCATCCTGGGAAAGTGGATTTCAGTCCCGGGAATGAGTTGCTTAAAATTCAAAATATTGTTGTACTCAGCCACCTGAATGTAGAGGCTGGTATCGCCGTAAACCTGTTGGCATAGTGCCGGTAAATTGTCCCCTGCCCTGATGGTCTTGATGTGGGTCATGTCGGGAGAGTTCGTATTTTCTGCCTTGGCATTGGTAGCCGCATCCACAAACTCCTGCAGTTTGGCCTTTACCTGCACACGGACCGGTTCACCATCCGGCTTAAACATCAGGTAGTCTACCGTCACGCTCTTGAGCCTGCAGGGAAAGGCCAGACCCTCGCCCCAGTAAACTTTGAGGTAATTGGCCGTATGAATGGCGCCGTTGACTTCTGTGCAGATCTTATGAAACTTATCCAGGGAGTCCGGCACGCTGGTGCAACCAGGCACTACTCCTGTGGAATCGAGGTAAAAATTCAATTCCAGGTTCTTTAAGTCCGGCTTTAAAGCCTTGTCATTTGGGGAACTATTGGCCCCCACCTCTGGCTTGCAATTAATCGTTGAGACCGTAAACGAATAAGTCTCGGGGTTCATTTGCATGGTGAAAGTACTGGCCTCGTCACTCCCAATCATGGTCTTGAACTCGGCGTCTTCAAATGCCACTATTTTTAATTTGGTCAGCTTACCAGACATACCTGATCAATAGTGATTTTGTGTTTTCTCCAAATAGGCAATGACGCGTTCCATGCAATCATTGATAATTTCTTCTTTCTCTGATTCTGAGATGCACGATGAGGAACCGCCGCCACTGCTCTTTTCGCTCTCTTCATCTTCTGCTCTCTGTATTACTTTGGACTTAATGACAAAGTCTCTCACATTGATAGGCATAGGCTTAGGTATAATTTCGTTCAAATTCTGAATAAGAGAGTTTGATCGTCTCTATGACAATCGCAGAATCCCCGCTGGCACTCGCATTAAAGCTACTCACTGTCATCTTGATAGGGTATGCTTTACTAAAATTCCATGAGACCAGGGTATCGCCCTCGTTATTCAACAGTTTTACAATGACTGTCTTGGTTTCAATGGGATTGGTGAAATTGCCGGACAAGGAGGACTCACACCATGTAAACAAGGGAGAGGTTTTAGGAACCAGTCCCCTTTTCAACTCCAGGTCTGCATAATTGACTCTTCCCGGTAACTTGTGCGTGTAGCTGTTGTTACCTCCTTCTTTCACCTCTACACCTGTGCCCAGGTCCACTTCTATGCCCGATACCTCCGAGAAAAGACAATCTACTCCTGTCATGGTGTCCACTGACACCTCAAAATAGTAACTTACCGGTGGATAGGCCCAGGTGTTGTCTGCTTCTAACATAAAAATAATTTCAGTAACGGGCTACCTCATCAAGGCAGTCACCGGGTTCAAAATATCCAATTCTTCATACGTCAGGGTCACGGACTCTACCGCTGCGCCGCTGTCTGTTGAGTTGAGCGTAGGGCTTTCTATCTTGATAGGGAATGCACTGTACAATACCCAGATAATCTGTGGAATATGGTACTCATCCAGTAATTGAATCGTAACATCCTGCCGTTCCACTTCCGTCATATTCTTCCGAAACCACTCAAAAAGCAGCGTATCGCCTTTAAAGACTCCCTTTTTCAACACTGCATCTGAGGTAGAGGGTCGCCCTGGCATTTTAAATGAACCAAGTTGTTTGCTCTTGCCATGACGGTACTTCAAGACTTCAACTTCGGTATTTAACCCAGATACTTCCTGAAATCTCCATACTTCAAATCCTATCGTTACGCGGAAGTAGAATCCGGGTAAGGGATAGGTATTAAACAGTTGTAAAGCAGTCTTTAGCATAATTCTCGGATGTTATGTTTTCACAACAAAGGGTATGATGAAGCGCCATGGACGACTTAAACAGCAGGGCTTTTTTCTTCCAAAGCTACTCATCTGCTTAAGCCAAATAACCCCGACGCTATTTTCATCTATAGCGCCAGGGTTTTATGATAGGCTTCATCAAAATTGTATGTATCTGTTAAGGCGTGGTGACTTCCATTCCCTCGTGTGCCAGCACAATCGTCTCGATGGCCGCGTCACTGGTTTGGGAGTTGAGGTCTGTACCTTGTACCTGCTTAGGAAATGCATTGGTCAGGGTCCAGATGATCTCAGATTCACCTTTCTCATTGAGCAACATGATTTGTACAGTCTTACGCTCAATGGTGTTGAGTTGTACCTCATTGAACCACATGTACAGGTCAATGTCTCCGGTAAACGTACCTTTCTTCAGGGTTACATCAGATTGTTTTCTCAGTCCCGGCATCTTAATGGTAGAAAAATCGGGGCTGTCTCCATGTCTGTATTCAGTCACATCATACTCTGAGTCCAATCCTGAAACTTCCTGGAATGATGCTGCTACTCCGCCCTCTACTTCAACTTTAAAATAAAATTTCGGTAAGGGCCATATATTGTCTTGTACTTCTCCAGCCATAATATTATTTCTTTATCTGAATTATTTCTTTATCTGTTATTCTGTGTCAATTAAGATTTTTGCATTTGTTGTTGGAAGGTGATGACAATGAATTCCGCAGGTCTTGTCACAGCAAGTTTCACCGTTACATTCATGATACCATCCAGGATGTCTGTAGGCGTCATCGTAGAACCTAATCCAATGTCTACACTAAAGGCATCTTCTGGAGTAGTTCCTGCCAGAGCACCCTGCTTCCACTGATCTTTGAGAAAATTGGTCATCATACCTTTAATGGCTACCCAGGTATTGACAACATTTGGCTCAAACACATATGCTTCTGCAGCGATTTTAAGCGATTGCTCAATCATGATCACTGTTCTTCTCACACTGATATATCTCCAGTCCTGGCTGTTTCCATCCATTGTTCTGGCACCCCATACAAGCACTCCTTTACCAGGGAATGACCTGATCGCATTGATCGCTTTTCCTGTCAATGGCAAGTTGAGGTCTTCCTGATCTTTTGAAGTAAGGTCTACGGTAGGGCTCACTACTGATCCCATAGATACATTGGCAGGAGACTGGAATACACCTACTTCACCATCTACCATAGAGATCACACCGGCCATACCTCCACTGGGTGGCAGTACATTCATGTCCTTTGTAATTTCCGCAAGGATCGCTTTATACAATGGTACTTTTGCCAAAAGGGTCTGGTGCAAGCTGGTATCTACCGTTTCGCCATCGCCAACTGGTGCCAACTTCGCAATTTCATCTTTGATCACCTGTGCATCATCACCATAAAGCGCGTCTGCCTGAGCATCCAACAATGGCGTCATTGCCGCAAAATCATTGATATTGGCATAACTCACCTCATCTGACTGTACAATGGTTGTATTCAGGAAAGGATAGTACATGGCACTCCACTGCAGGAATTCCATACCCACACCTTCTCTTGAAGCATTGATGACATCATCATCTGCATAGTTTCTGGCAGTATCGCCATTGTATACATCCAACAGTGCCACTCTGCTCTTCATGTCTTTTCCACAGTGCATCAACATGTCTTTTTGCAGCTGATAGCAGTTGTTAGCATCTTCCAGCAAAACAGCATCAGGAATGACCAGCATGGTAGGCTCTGGGAACTTTAACAAGGTAGGGATACCTGCTCCTGCTCCCGGATCGTTCAGTGGTGCATATTCCACACCTTTTTCATAGTCATACGTTCCTACGGATACGATGTAGCAAGTACTACCACCGTTGGAGAAGAAAAGGCGCATACTCTTGTACAAATTGAACTTTGTCTTAGGATCTGCTTCTATCTTAAATCCTGTCTCAGCATCCTCGGATACACCGTACTTAGTAGCTGGAGCTCCACCAAAAAACTGCAGAAATTCTCCCAGCGATGTAATCCTGGTAGGAACGTTGATCAATGATTTATTGTCTCGGATTGCCATTTGTGTATATCCTACGAAAGCAGGAACAGCAGTCGCAACCTGCACCGCGGAACTGGGGAAAGAGCTTTCCTCCTTTATATAAACTCCCGGTGTCGCTAATACTTGTGCCATAATTTAGTGTTAAAATGTGTTTAATTAAACATTTATAAATAGACATACATGTCTGTGAAAAAAATCTCAGCTTCACCTTCGCGTTTAGCCTTAATTTTTCTTGAATCGGGTTTTGGTAAATTAATCTTCTTTTTGATTGTCAGGTCATGTTCATTGACTGCTGGCAATTTATATTCTGCGATGAAATTCTTCTCGCATTTTTTTCTCAGTAAATACGGTTGTGTCACCATCACTTTGGTCGCCTCCTGTCCATTGGAAAGCCTCGTCTTCTCCGGCGGTTCTGACGCTACTTTTTGCTTCTCAGAAATGATCTCAATCGACTCAAAATCTGATTGCTCTCCGTAAATAAAATAGTAGTTGGACAATACTTCTCTGCTGGCAATTCTGGCGTAGTAGCAAGTACCGCGTACCGTGTCAAAGGTCATGCTATCTCCTACTGCAATGTCAACGATGGCCATGGACTGCTCCAGGTTGTCGGGAAGGAAATGAAGTGCCTGTTCCTCGCCGGTCTCCTTATTCTGGAAGGTGTAGGTCCCATAACCGCCGCTCAGAATGCCTGATGCACTATCCTGCTCCTGTAAGACGCCTTCAAATATGGTACCATCAGCATGACTGATCACAATCTCCTGGTCTGACAACAAGGGTTGCAATTTGGTCCCAGCACTACAGGTCAGTTTCACGGTCTCTTCGTTGAGCCATGCCTCCGGATGCAACAACACATGTTTCTCCGGTTCGGGATGTTCTCCCTCCAGCAGCGAGGTACTTTCCATGTTGGTCAAAAAATGCTTGTGGTAGGATACCCTGGATGGAATTTGTGAAAAATTGACATAAAACCTGTTGGAAATCCTGATCCCAAACTTGAAATTGAAAGCAGCATGTGGTCCTTCCAGCAAAAACTTCTTTTGCTCATTGTAAAGCACAATAAACCCTTCTGAGGTCTTTTTACAAATGAGCTGCAAACCAGCCAACTGCTGAGAAGTCTCCGGCAACAGAAAAAGTCCGAGGTCTCTCACGTCATGACTGCCGTAGAACTCATGGTAAATTTTGATCTCAAAAAGTATATTATACTTAGTCATTATATCCAAGTCCACTAATTGGAGGAATCTCATCCTCTATGTTATCACTGCTAAACGTCAACATTCTCACCTTATACAGCACAGAAGGAGCATATTTCATCCCCAGCATGTGAAAAACACTGTGCAATTCATTGAGGGGCATGGTCATGATGTCAAAACAGACTTTCTCTACACTGGAAGTCAATCCAGTGGTATTGCTGCTGTTGAATACCGGTTTTGACTGGAAGAAATAGATAATCCCAGACAAAAACTTCAATGACTCCACGTAATTCTTTCCCTGGAAAATGGCTGAAAACATCACCGTCAGGTTCAGATGTATATCCGGACCACCAGATGAAAAGGAACCTCCGTTGAAAGGGGTTCCTGTTTTTGCTTTCAGTGTTCCTTCTTCTTCCACGTTAATCAAGGAAAACACTACTTTATTACTGCCTTCTATCGCGCTGGTCCCATCCTGATTCATCACATTGGACAAAACCAACCTATCCTGATCCAAATCAAATTGGGATTTCAGGTAATTATTCAATTCCGCTCCTACAACAGGAAGTACATTTTGTATCATGTCTATCCTTTTGTTAATACCGTTATGGCAGCCCACATGACTGCCCTCATAAAATAGGTCCCGATGAACCCAATGATACCACCAATGACAAAAAGCTCCATTTCAAAAACCTGCTCGGTTTCCGAAGCTCCTTCCAGCGGTACTTTCACCATCATGTAATTGAACAATACGGCTATTGGAACTGCCACAAGAGCCGCCCCAAAAAACCACAATAGTTCCCTCGCCACTACCTCCTTCATTTTAGATTCTTTCTATACCTGGAAAAAACTAAATTAATGAGAAAAATCCCTACCGCTGTACTCACCGGCAACAAGACATAGAGCCACGGAGTAGAATCCAATAGTAACCACTTTAGCGCAATAATGATCAATATCACACAGGACATACTGTAGACAGCCCTGAATGACTGCTGTTTAAACAGGATTTCTCTTACACGCCAGTCTCGTAATGAGCCAATGAGTCCTAAGATAAAAAATCCCGAAAATATTAAAAAGGCCGATCCAATGGCTCTTTTGTTTTTCACTATGCTTTTTGTCAACCCGTATGGACCGCTGTAAACCGTTGCAATAGGTGTGATGATCTCCAGCGAATCCTTGCAAAAGTTCTTTTCTATCGTTTTCCAGATCCTGTTATCTCCTCGGGCATAACCCAGCGCCCATATACCGGCTCCTTTCAGGCCTTTTTCTTCCATCAGCCATTTGAACTTCAAATCAAAACTGGTCTCATTTTCAAACCAGCACATTTTTCTTGCACCTCCCTCCTCTGTGAGGTAAAACATGCTTGCGCTAAGCGGATCGTAAAATGGATTGTATCGGTTGTCATACTCAGCCAGGATATCGTAATAGGGAATACTCGCGTCAAACACAGCAGACTTCCCTTTGTCCAGGTTACTGATGTCCCAGGTCACACCGTAAAGCGGCAATGTCAGTATCACCTGCTCACCGGGTACCCCTGTCTTTAAGATGTCGTTCACAGCCGTTTCCAGGCTTGGTTTGTTTTCCAAAGTCCGCAGGGGTGCCACAGACCCGGGATAATCAGAATACTCACCGTGGAAGTCATAGCCCATGATATTGAAGTACTCCACATGGCCCTGGAGTTCGGCAAAATCGTAGACCTTCATCTGATCAAAAAACGGCACATCCAAAATGAGGCTGAATCCAGCATTCTTCAGTTTAGCACTGAGGGTGATGACGAACTCCGTAAAAAGGTCTTTGTCTGCTTCTCTGATCTCTTCAAAATCCAGGTCAACACCGGCCAGTACCTCCTTCCTTTTATTGAGTATCCCAATGATATTTTCACCAAAATCGTACTGGGCTTGCTTGTTGGAAAGGAATTGTTTGTTGTTATCTTCTGTGTATGAAGTGACTGAAATGAATACACGGGTATTGCTGGAGTCTGCCGAGTCGAGCAATGCTGACTTGAAAAGATCATCCATGATTTCCTGCTCCCAAGCCAGCCCAGTCTCGGGGTTGATGTCATAGGAGTAGTATGAAATGATGCTGAGCAGGTCATAGTTGTAATATTGATAAGCGTCTTCCATCCAGTAAGGATGCCAGCCCATCACTTCTACGCCTTCCTTCAAAACCTGACTATTGGCGCTGTTCTTATAAAAAACATTGTTGAGAGAATCCCATAAAATAAACCTGGTACTTGGGTCTTTGGAAAAAGTCAGGGTTTCTTCTTTGTGCAGGAAAGAGAAGATATAATCGTAATCATAAATCAAGCCACTATTGGGCGTGAAAGAACCTTTCTGCCACGTGATGATTTCAGAGGTATCATTTTTATTATCAACCGTCCTTTTCTGCGAGGCAAGTGCCTTTTTTGCGCGGTCCAAACTGCGCTTACTACGTCTATATCTATTGCGATATTTTCTTAGCTGATTCTCTACCTTTCTGATAGGGTCTTGCGCATGAACATCGTTAACCAACAACAGACATGGTAAAAAAACTATGTAAAATGCTAAAATTTTTAGCATATGAGAACAAATCTTTATTGTGCGCTTACAATGAAGCACTGATTAGTAGTAATTAAAAAAACAATAGTTAGACTTTCCGAGCTTTGTAGATGGTGTAATGATAATGAAGACCGCCAAATTTTTGAAACAACATTGAGATTATTTCTCGTTTTTCTTGAAAACAACGGCTTTTAGGTAGACACGCTGCCCTATGCTTTCACATTCGTTGTTAAAGTACAGATAATTAGTGCCTATGCTGGGCTCAATTAAAGCATAGTTAGGCCTTGTTCCAGTAAAGTTCTCGCGGATATCTGCTGAGATTTTCACTGTCAGACATCTGGTAGTTGTCCCCGGCAGTACTTCCAGCAAACCAAGTCCATAGGCAGATAAAACATCGGTGGCTCCTACGGCTTGAAATGTCTCTCCTGCCAATACGGGCTCAAACTTTTCCATCGCAGTTTCAAAGTCTTTGCCAACACCATATAAGATTCCCCAGTACATCACGTTCGTAGTATCTGCCAACTGTACGGGAAACTTCTGCTCATACCTCCTTAAAATATTCCTCCGTGCGGCCAGGTGTAGGACTGTATCTATAAAAACTTCGGGAATGGTGTCGTACAACACTACAGCGGGATCTTCTTGTACCGGTTTTTCAGCAACTAAGTCCTTGAGAATCGGAGCCCGGTATTTTGTAGGAGTAACCTTATCCAGAGACAATTGATAGGGATGCTTTAACAAAGCATCTGTCGATATTTCAATGGTATAAGTATCGTCATTGAGTACCGGTATCGTCACACGTTGAGCATCTTTCTTTCGCAGTGACGCCCATAATATTTCCTCTTTGCCACTCTTAATCTGCATCAACGGAGACCGGCCTTTTAGCGGCTTGAGTACCACATTGAGGGTATCTCCTTTTTTTAAATCCACCGGATAACTTTTAGGATTGGCCTTGATGATGTCCGACTCTGCTGTCAGCAGTTGCACGGCATCACCCGGTATCTTCAGTGAATCGGCATCTGTTGGGTACCCGATGCTAAAATCCGGTCTTGATAAACTAACATTCAGGAAGGCCCTGATGGGAAGAAACTTGTTGGTATTCTCAAGGACGACGGTGTAATCACCGCCCTGCTCCACTTCATAAGACCATTGTTTCCTATCCTTGATCAATGCTTCACGCAAGACCCTGCCATCTGGAGAGATCAATTTGAAGTTGGCTTCAATACCGGCGCTGGCCACAAGCTTGAGGTAATCCAGCGAGTCGGCAGCGATTTTAATCTCTCCCAGTTCTTTGCCTTTAAGGTATAGCTCTACCTTACTTTCCCGCATAATTTCTATGGGGTACTGTGCTTGCGCCTGATGACACCACAGCAGTAAAAAAATGATTGCAGGCCAGGTTAGTTTCATAGTTTTTGATCAGAATCCGTCAGGTTTTGCTTAGCTTCCAATCTGATCCGTTTTTTCTCTTTTTCCGTCCAGATCCTCAGTTGCTCTTTTACCAGTTCCAGGTGCGCCTCCCCTATCAGTCGCAGCGCCCCTTCATTGTTTTTAAGTTCTTGCTCTACTTTGCGATGTTCCATACCGGCCATCACCGTCAGTTTATTATTGAGTTCCTGATTTCGTCTGTTGATGGCCACTACTTCGTCAATTTCAAAATTGTATTCTATGGTTTTCAGCAAATGATCATACGGTCCGTATGGAGAAAGCAGTTTCACCAGTATCGGGGCGATTTCTATGGCAATCAGTAACAGGAGAATGGCCCACTGAGGTCCGGCCGGCAACTTCCGTAGCGCATTGAGACGGACCATCAAACCATCGGCGAAGGAACGTTCCAAACTGGCCCTTTTCAGGGTATTCTGTTCCTGCAGATCAGCAATCTGACCCTGTATGGCCGTAATCTCCTGGTCACCGGCCTGTTTCAGGTTCCTGAACTCTTCGTCACTCTGTTCATATTTTTTCTGCTTCCTTTCACATTCGCTACCCCTGCCCTTCTGTCCGGTACCGCAAGTACCATCGCACTCACAAACATATTGCTGATAAAAGACATCCCGCAACTCCCGCTGCTTCTCTACATCGGCTTTGATGACATCTATCCTGGTACGCTTCACTGCTACTCTCTGCTGATAAGCACTGTCCAGCCGGTCTATCTTTTGTGCACCTTCATAGAAAATCTGCTCATTGATTTCTTCTTCAAAAATCTTCAGCTCCAGCGGTGTGGAAATGACAATGGCCAGCAATATAGCCAGCAGGAACCTTGGGGTAATCTGAACGATCTCCCGCGTGCGCTCCCTGCTTTTTTTCATGGTAGAGACCAGGAAACGGTCCAGGTTAAAAACCAGCACGCCCCAAAACAACCCCAGAAAGATCGACATCCAGAGGTTTTCGAAAACGGTGTACAGGGCATATCCACCTGAGAGACACGCCAGCAGTCCGGTAAAGAACACTGTAGCACCAATGCTTGCATACTTCTGTTTCTCAGATCTTGGACACTGATCCAGTACATCGGTGTCTGCCGCCGAACAGAAAATAAAAAATTGCCTTATAATATTGGTCCGCTCCTTTTCCACCTCACTCATAATAATCTTTGATATTCTTGATCAGCCTGGTTACGGCTGTATTTTCTTTGAAATACCGCAACAGCCTTTCCTTTACACTTAACTTTAGTTTTGGTATGGAATTTTCCTGATAGAAAGTGCTAAAATCCAGTGACTGAAAGCGTTCCAGTAGCGCGCCTTCCTCTTTTCGACTGGCTTCCAGGGCCGCACTGGCATATTCGCTGGTCATCATCCCTTTGTCGGCAATGTATTGATACGCCTGTTCATGCAGGTCTGTCACTGAGAAGGTAGTGCTTTGAAGGTACTGTTCGTCTATGGAAATGAATTCCTGTTCAAATACCGGTACGGGAAACTCCTTGACATGAATGATCTTTTCTAATGCTCTTCCCAGCGCGTCTGCGATGATGGTGATCTGCAGGTAATCCTTTAGGGTAAACTCGTGAGCCCCGCTTTTTTCAGACAATCCAAACGGCAGAATTTCTACTGTACCATCTGTCCTGACGTCCCAACACAACTTCAACCGGCTTCCCTTCATTACCCCAAAGACATCCGATCCTGCCGGCATATCAAGGTCTTCAAATTGCTTGCTGGCTACGTTAAAGAATTGTAGCTGGTATTGCAGTTCCGTCCTTTTAACTGCAGGAATAAAGAATGAGCGGGATTTGACCTGATGCCGGTTACGGGCCCGCACCGTAATGATGGTATCTTCCAGTATTCTAAGCGGCTGCTGACCTGTCATCGAGACTTCTCCAAACCCTGAAATCTCCAGTGAGTCCGCATTGGATACCTCCCAATTAAAAACTACTTGCTGATGTTGAAACAAATGTGTTTTATCAATGGCGGCCCATAAAAGAATGTCCCCTTGCTGCGTCAAAATCTCCCGGCTTGCCTCTGTATACTCATCCATCCATTCACCCGACTGCAATGGGGCTTCAGCGATCCCGGCAGCAAATTCACCGGTCTCATCCATGCGGAATTGCAGCGCTCTCCTAAAATCGACTTCGCAGACAAGTAATTCTGCCCTGTCACTCACCTGGAAGACATTGCCTCCATGCGTCTTGAACTGATGAAAAAGACTGAGCAGCACCGCATCCTGCGCTATGATCCTGAAACAAGGCTCGGAACAAAGGATGTCAATGGACACATGACGCTTCAGTAGTGGCATGCATTGCTCATGCAACTGCCTGAGGTCCACACCAATCCCTACATACAGCCTGACCGATGCCCTGGCTTCGATGACAAATTCAAATAAGCGATGATATATATTCAATCCCTGATGCAAGTAATTAGGAAGACCTGTCAATAAATAAACCAACCCCAACCTGACTGTACGAGGCAACTCTACAGGCCGAAAGCTTTTTGTCGGCTCAAGAGCAAGAGAGATAGTTATCCCTCAGGGATTAAAGCTATAAAAATACGCCGAATTATTTAGTTGTATCAACGGAAAGTTGATTTCTATACAAAAACAGGTAGATCCTCACCCGATATGTGCCACGGAACAAAAAAACATCACTACCCGTTATACAACCACGCTAGTTCACGCTCCACGAAGAAAGCCGTGGGGGTGGATGAGAATAAATTAATTACAAACTAAACCAAATTTATTATGAAGTTTACCAACTACGCAGTAGTGATGTTACTACTGTTATTCACCGTATCTTCCTGTGAGGAGCAGGAATTAGTACCAGACAACGGAGGCGATAACCTCGCCACCATCAACGAACCCGGGGCGTACACCCCGAAACCCAGCAACATTCCCAGCAAAGCTCCTAAAGCCGTTATCTGCAGTTACTTCGCCAACAACGGCGGAATCCCAGGTTTCGCTTTCAGTACTTGTGGCTGGTCCTGGTCGGGCAGTTATGGCCCCACCCCACAGTCAGTCATTGACATGCTGAACGCACAACAGTTTAGCAGAAATACCAGTAACTTATACATCAGGATTCGTTATTGGTATGACACGTCAGGAACGATTTATGAGATTCCATTTAGCCAGTTCAACTCTTCCATCAAGAACGATTTCATCACGTTTTATAAATCGGTGGACGACAATGGCTCAATGCTGGTTCCCAATTACCTGAACCCAAGCGGGAATGCGACGGAGACTTATCATGTGCACAAGCAGGCTTTCCTGGATACTTTCCAGAACTGGTTGTACCGCACGAAGGACACAGCGCCAAACAACTATAATTACATCGTGAACAACCAGCAGGTGTTCTCTGATGTATTCTGGATGCTGGCGGATATCCACCTTGGCGCAGATGCAGCCGACGGTGTTTACATGGAGATACCCTATGGGATTTACTCTCCTAATGCGGACATCAGATGTCTCTCCAACAGGGCAAACTACCTCCAAACAGCTGCAGGTTTAACATTGATGCAGCAACTGGGCTCCGGCGCTATTTCAAATCAGCAGTTCTTAAATGCATTGCCGACTTGTAATTAAAGAGTAACCGACCCATCCACTCCGGTGGTGCTTTTGATGGGTTGGTTCAAATCCTGATGGCTTACGATGCAAGATTTCAGAGATCAAGCAGATAGACTACTTGACCCGATTTCAAGTCATGAAGTAACCAATGAACGGACCACTGTCATTAGTTGGTCATCAACTGCAATGAAAGTAGTCCGTTCCTCTTTTAACTTTTGAATAAGATTTCCTTCTCCATGCTTAAGCAGGCTTCTTTCACGAGTAAATTAGAAAGGAATAAATTGAGGAGGTTTTGTTTTATCTTTTTATCAAAGCCTAAAGCGGAATAATTAATTCATGCTACCTGGGAATGTGGTGTGTACTGGTCAGATTAATCAGAAGTTGGTGGCAATCTTTAGAGTATTCAGTTGACTTAAAACGCTACATTCTACGTAACCAATACCTGCCTTTTTTCCGGCAATTTCTCTACGACCAAAATCATCCCCAAAACTACTGTTATACCCAAAAATCGAGGGGTCTATTCGATCTGACGACTATTCTGAAACATTATTTACCTAAACCTTTTGCAAGAAACCCTGTTCTACATGTCAAACAAACTATATCATATCTTATGAAAAAGATTAATCTCAAATCGCTCAAAATCAAAAGTTTTGTTACTGAAACTCCTCGATCAAAAATGAAAACAGTGAAAGGAGGATGGTGGGATTACGATTACGACTATCACCAGAATTGTGGAGGAAGCGATAGCTGTTGGGAACCTTATACAGACAATTGCCCAACAATAGTTTGCAGTCGCAACCCTAACTGCTAACACATTTAACTGCCATCTGATATGTTTTTTATCAGATGGCAGTTCTTTTTTTCAACACAATTTTTTAAACTTTATGAAGCAGTTACTAGCGCTGGTAGACAAATACTACCCTGGCTGTCCTGTATTGTTGGCAGGGAGTCATGCCATTGGTAAGGCAACAGTAGACTCTGACGTTGATCTACTTGTATTCACTAACGATGTTCACGCTCCAGTGATCACTTTTCAAGAAATCGATGATTTCAAGGTTGAAGCGATTGAAATCCCCATGCGGAACACCTTATTCTTTCTGGAAAGAACGGCTAACGATTCGGGGGCTTACCTGTTTATGATCGCAATGGGGAAAATCTTGCGGGATTACAATGGCTTCCTTGCCGAACTCAAAAAATGGGGCGATCAGAGATATTTGGAGGGTCCTCCGAGGGAGGGCAAGAACCTAAGGATACATCGCACATTGATCGATATTTCTAATCTACTTACTGACCTGGAAGGACAGAAACTGGCAGAAGAAAAAATGACCGCCGCAACCAGGCTCCTCAATGACCTGATGAATCTCTTGTTTTTGATCAACGATTTATTTCCCATGTCAGGCAAATGGACTTATCGGAAACTGGACCCCTTGTACCCGGGAATCATTTCAGCACTATTCTCCGAACTAAAAGCGTCTATCGGAGAACAGGACTACAGTGGGTTTATCAAGATTGTAGATGAACTTTTGATGCCCGTGGGAGGTAGAATAGATACGTACAGCACCAAAATCTCGACTGACCGGCATCTTAAAACCAACATATTGCAAATCGTTCTTCCCGGGACAAAACTTACAGACATAGCTCCATCGGGCATTGGGTTATTGCAGGCGCTAAGCCATGCATATCCCAACCTATATCTGAAAGATTTTGAAGAAGGTGGAATAGGAATTGTAATACCAGGATTAACCCATAAAACCGCAGAGGTTTATCAGATCATGGAAAAAATCAGTGAGAACAAAGTAGCGAAGTACAACTATGAACCCTTACTGAGAAATCTTTATGGAGGCACTGACTATTACCCTGTTGCCAACGAGTATTTTAGACTGGTGACTAAACTGGTATTTGAAATATCACAAAAGTTCGCTGCACCCCTTCAACGCGAAGATGTCATGGAAGTATGCGCCTATGTTATTCCTATTTTTTGTAGCTGCATGGAAATACCTTCAAGTGAATTGCCAAGGTTTTCAGCGTATCTCACTCAAAAGTGGATTTCTCAAGCCATCCCTTCCACCAATGAGGTGACCTCTGATCAAAGAAAGCAGCATGCCATTGAGCTTGAGGACAGCCTTACCAAAGAAGTAAGCTCTTGTGATCCTGAGCTAATGGAAATCCTATCAGCAATCCTATCAGACCATTCGCTGCGTTTTGGTGAAAGCCTATACGACAGTTGGGCAAATGGAGTCACTCAAATCAGTGACCGATTATCATCCCTTTTGGAAGAGAATCCTCCATCGATCTCTAAATTTCAATTATTGTCATCTCTTCAACAGACAGCAATTAACAGGCAATCTTTGTTGTGGCCTGTCTATGAACAATACCTTAGCTTTCTTTTTGATGTACTGGATGTCTATCATAAAGACAGAGTTTTCTTTGCACTGCTTCTCAAAGCTATCGGTGTCGGAAAGAACACTAGTGATTACAAAGTAAGTCTTCATGTAGAGTAAGAAGATGATATGATCATGAGTTGAGGCAAAACGAACGAAAGGGCTTCTTCATGTGATCCGCTCAGGATTCGAATCGCTCCGGCGACCCGTCGGAATGCCGACCCAGCTGAAACCTACTGCTGAGAATACAGTTGCTCTATCCCGATAATACAATAAAAAAAGCCCCAAAATGGGGCTTTAACGTGATCCGCTCAGGACTCGAATCGGAATGCCGACCCAGCTGAAACCTACTGCTGAGAATACAGTTGCTCTATCCCGATAATACAATAAAAAAAGCCCCAAAATGGGGCTTTAACGTGATCCGCTCAGGACTCGAATCGCTCCGGCGACCCGTCGGAATGCCGACCCAGCTGAAACCTACTGCTGA
>ERZ1740068.118-NODE-118-length-50325-cov-6.733081_pt1 | contig 50325 bp, 52 predicted proteins | sample MGYA00581735_ERZ1740068 | MGnify/ENA primary metagenome ERZ1740068 (study PRJEB43018, sample SAMN04849740) | marine metagenome | isolation source: floating plastic debris | place: Pacific Ocean | collected 2008-08-30 | study: EMG produced TPA metagenomics assembly...
CGAAAGGCCACAGCTTCTGCGGCGGCGGACCGTCCGCATAGGCCTCATGGTCGATGAGATCTGCGAACCAATCTGTAATCGCCAATCGCTTCACTTAGCAGCCTCCGGGGTTTCGGTGTCGGTGAACGCGCCCGACGGACGGTTCCAGTAACTGGCATATAGGCCGTTCCGCTCCAGAAGCTCGGAATAGCGGCCGTCTTCTACGATGCGACCCTGATCCAGAACAATGATGAATTCGGGCCGGGCGATGGTCCCGAAGCATGTAATATAGGGCGTGACTTCGCAGCGCGGCCCGGTTTGGTCGCACGACAAAACAGCACCGGCGGGAGAACCGTTCTTGGCCGCATCACAAAGCGCGGAGTGGGACACTGGGGGCGCAACCAAAAAAGAACCTTCTTCTGCTTCGGGCAGCATACCGCGCTCGGCGTTGGCGGTGTCGATAAAAAACCAAGGGGAAGACGCAGACGCTGCACGATAAACCGATTTACGTCGGTCAGAAACCGGTGGCGCAAGCTTCAATATGCCAGACGCGGACGCCTGTATCTCGGTGGCCGCGTCAGGAATGACGTGACAGTCTTAGCATCATTCCGCCTGCAGGCCTCAACGTGAACCACATCTGCGGCTTGGGTGTATAGCCAGGAAGCAAAGTCACGGTGTACCGCGCCAAAAAGGACGCCATCAGCATCTTTGCTTCCTGCAAGGCAAGAGCCGCACCGATGCAAATTCTTGAACCTGCACCAAACGGCAAGTAGGCGAAACGATGACGCGTGGCTTTGTTCTCTGGCAAAAACCTGTCAGGGTCAAATGCGTCCGGGTCGTCCCAAATCAGGCGATGACGATGGACCGCATGGATCGGGAGGATCACAGTCATTCCTGCCCGAATGCGTTGCCCTTCGATTTCGTCATCCTCCAATGCAACACGCGTCAAGAAGCCAGCCGGGGCATAGAGCCGAAGTGCCTCGTCTATAACCCGACCCACAAGCTGCAAGTTCTCAAGATCCTCAAACGACGCCATTTCTCGATCGCCCAGTGCCGCCTGCACCTCCTCCTGCGCAAGCTTTTGAACCGCAGGGTCGAAAGCCAAAAGATAAAGAGCCCAAGTGAGCGCCAACGCGGTCGTCTCATGACCTGCAAAAAGAAACCCCAAAAGATTGTTACGCACCATGAGCGGATCGAGCGGCTCGCCCGTCTTCGGATCGCCACCCAGCATGAGATCCAGCAAGTCCTGTGGCTCAGAAGACCCTCGCCTTAATCGCGTTGCAATCACATCATCTGCCATGCGGTCCATCCGCACGCGAGAGCGATCCGTCAACTCAAAGGGGCGAGGGATGGCGTTAGGCACACCCAAAAGATCAAATATGGATATGCGACCCTGTGTTGCCACAAACCCATCCACGGCTTTGCGCAAAGCATCGCGGTCTAAGGTATCACGACCTGAAAGCACAAGATCGCAGATGATGTCACAGGTGGCAGATTGCATGTGCGTAAAAACGTCGACCGGCTCACTGTCGTTGCGCGCGGCCTCTAGTCGGTCCAGCATAACCCTGGCGGCATCTGTCATCGCAGGCGTGGCATTATTCAAGGCGCGCGCGGCAAACACGGGCGCGAATGTGCGTCTCTGCAGACGGGCCTCTTCTCCCTCAGAAACAATCAGATTGGTGCCACGCCGAGGTTTCATCAGCCGCTTCAGGATGGCGTTTTTGGGATACGCATCTACGCGCGATTTCAAAACGTGCTCAAGCCCGCGGGGATCAGCAACCATGACCCACCCGCGGCCTTTGCCTCCACAGAATATGGGTTCGTGATACGCACGCTCAGGAATAAGCTCGAGAACATTTTGGCGTGCAATTTTGTAGCTTTGCCAAAGGCTCGGCTCAAATGTGAGCCCTGGCACTGCGACGGGTTTGGCACTTAATTTTGTCTTAGTCGGTTGGGTGTCTAGCACAACAGCAGCCTCCTGATACCTAAACGACAATTAATTCGGTAAATGTTTGGTCAAACTGACGGATCAAATGATCACGATTATTGGTACAAACTGATTACGGCGCTCTAGGTGAGAGCATCTGCCACTTGGATGACGTTTTGCGTCGTTTCTCTACGTGGCAAAGATAAGGTTTTCGTGGACAGATTAAATCCACCCCGCCACAGCGGCAACGCAAGTTTCCGCATGAACCATCAACAGTATTGACGCCTACCCACCTCTCGATCAACCCCTTAACCACACACGGATGAAAGCGATTTTAAACGCCCGCAGTGTTAAAAACATGAGATGTTCTTGATGCACTTAAATCACGAGGCCGTATGTCATAGGTTGCAATGGTCCTTAGGTGGCCCCCACAGGAATGATCGCGTGGCGCTTGATTTGGACCGCGGTTTCTGACTTTCCAAAACCTGCAAACTGGCCGTTCAATCCGCATGATCTCACGTCATCTGGCAGATTGACGCCGAACCGCGCCAAAACAGGCACTTTCACAGCTGGGGCGGCATCTTTATACAGATCGCGTCGCAGGGGTAGCGATTCATCGGCCAATAAAGGCTGCGCAGACGGGGAAGACGGGCGATTATGTCAATTCTGGACAAACTTCCGGGGCTTTTTTCTTCGGATATGGCCATCGACCTCGGCACGGCGAATACGCTCGTCTATGTGAAAGGCCGAGGTGTCATTCTGTCAGAGCCATCTGTTGTGGCCTATCACGTGAAGGATGGGTTGAAGAAAGTTTTGGCCGTCGGCGAGGATGCCAAGCTGATGCTGGGGCGCACACCTGGCAGCATTGAAGCAATCCGGCCGATGCGCGAAGGCGTGATTGCCGACTTCGACACCGCTGAGGCGATGATCAAGCATTTCATTCGCAAAGTGCACAGGCGGTCCACGTTTTCAAAGCCAAAAATTATTGTCTGCGTGCCCCATGGCGCCACGCCCGTTGAAAAACGCGCCATCCGGATGTCTGTTCTATCCGCCGGCGCGCGGCGCGCTGGGCTGGTGGCCGAACCGATTGCCGCCGCCATTGGGGCCGGCATGCCGATCACGGATCCAACCGGCAACATGGTTGTTGATATCGGCGGGGGCACCACCGAGGTGGCGGTGCTCAGCCTTGGCGACATCGTTTATGCCCGCTCAATCCGCGTCGGTGGAGACCGGATGGACGAGGCCATCATCAACTACCTGCGGCGTCAATTGAACCTGCTGGTCGGTGAAAGCACGGCAGAGCGGATCAAGACGTCGATTGGCACGGCCCGGATGCCTGATGATGGCCGCGGGACATCGATGCAGATCCGCGGCCGTGATCTTTTGAACGGCGTGCCCAAAGAAACCGAGATCACACAGGCGCAGGTGGCCGAAGCCTTGGCCGAACCTGTGCAATCGATCTGCGAGGCGGTGATGACCGCGCTTGAGACGACACCGCCCGATTTGGCAGCCGACATCGTAGATCGTGGCGTGATGCTCACGGGCGGCGGCGCGTTGCTGGGCGATCTGGATCTCGCGCTGCGGGAACAAACCGGTTTGGCTGTTTCCATCGCCGATGACAGCCTCAATTGCGTGGCTTTAGGCACTGGCAAAGCGCTAGAGTTTGAAAAACAACTCCGACACGCGATAGACTACGACAGTTGAACCACCTTTCGGTGGGAATGTTAAGCGATTGTAACGCCTAAAGGGGTGTCCTTTGGCCAGAGACCGCGCTCAGGACAATGACTATTTTGGCCAGCTGCGAAAGCTGCTCTTGGCTGTCCTTGTGTTGTGCCTACTGGCCATCTTCCTCGTGTGGCGCATTGACAGCCCAAGGGTGGAGCGGTTCCGCGCGCAGGTGATCGACACGGTGGTGCCCAATTTTGACTGGGCCATGGCCCCGGTGACGGGTGCGGTGAACATCCTGCGGGATTTTCAGAGCTACCAGAGGATTTACCAGCAGAATCAGGAATTGCGGCGCGAGTTGCAGCAGATGAAATCTTGGCGCGAGGCGGCGCTTCAATTGGAGCAGGAGAACGCCCGCCTGCTGGATCTCAACAACGTGCAGCTTGACCCGCGTCTGACCTATGTGACAGGCGTTGTGCTGGCCGATAGCGGGTCCCCCTTCCGGCAATCCGTGTTGATCAATGTGGGCGCGCGGGACGGCATCGTCGATGGCTGGGCCACGATGGACGGGTTGGGCCTTGTGGGACGCATCTCTGGGGTAGGGGAAAATTCGGCGCGGGTTGTCTTGCTCACCGACAGCTCAAGCGGGATCCCTGTGACGGTGCAGCCATCGGGCCATCAGGCGCTTGTGGCAGGGGACAATTCCGGCTCTCCACTTTTGACATTTCTCGAAGACGATGACGGCGTGCGGCCCGGCGACCGGGTGATGACATCGGGCGATGGCGGGGTGTTTCCGGCAGGTCTCTTGGTGGGGCGCGTCACGCAGGATCCAGGCGGTCGTCTCAGGGTGCGCCTGTCCGCAGATTATGAACGGCTGGAATTCTTGCGCGTGTTGCGCAACTGGGCGCAGGAACGGATCGAGGATCCTGGCAGCCTTGTGGAGCCAGACACGCCCGCCACAGAAGAGCTGTCTGAGAGCGCCGATCCCTTGGAGGAAGATGAGATAGGACCGGAGCCTGCCGATGGCTGAACGGTCTGCGACATTTCTCTGGTCCATGCGTTTCTTGTACCTTGTCCTTTGCGGACTGGTCATGTTCATCCATCTTCTGCCGCTGGAGCCGGTCACGACCTTTTGGGCGGCACCAGATCTGATGATCGCGCTGACATTTGCCTGGGTGCTGCGTCGCCCGGAATATGCGCCTCTTGTCTTCATAACAGGCGCGTTCCTTTTGGCAGATTTCCTGTTTCACAGGCCACCTGGCCTGTGGGCGGCGCTCGTTTTGATCGGGTCGCAAACCCTTCGGGCCAAGGCGCCAGATTTGCGCGATCTGACTTTTCCGATGGAATGGTTGAGCGTGGCGACCACGCTCATTGCGATCACCATTGGCTACCGAATGGTTCTTTTGATCCTAGTGATCGATGCGCCACCCTTGTCGCTCTCGCTTATTCAGGTGCTGACAACGCTTGCGGCCTACCCGTTGGTGGTGTTGGCGTCGCAGACTGTGTTGCGCGTGCGCAAGATCGCACCCGGTGAAGTTGATGCTATGAGGACCAGCTGATGCGCCGACCAGCAAGGGACAACGAAGAAAGCTACCGCCGGATTTCGCGCCGCGCGATTTTACTGGGTGGGGGCATGTTGGGCATGATGGGTGTGCTGGGCTTTCGCATGCGGCATTTACAGGTGGATCAGGCAGATCAGTTCCGCCTTCTTGCCGACGAGAACCGCATCAATATTCGCCTGATACCCCCAGCGCGCGGGCGCATCTTTGACCGCGAAGGCCGGATTGTCGCCGAAAACATCCCCAGTTATCGCATCTCGATGGTGCGCGAAGAGGCCGGCGATGTGCGCCAAGTGATCGAACGCTTGTCCACGCTGGTTGATCTGGACCCTGATGAATTGGACCGGGCTTTGACCGATCTTGAAAGGTTGCGCGGCGACACGCCTGTCACGATCGCAGAACGCGTAACATGGGATGAAATCAGCCGCGTTGCGGTCAACGCCCCTGCCCTGCCCGGCGTCACGCCGGAGGTGGGTCTATCGCGACACTATCCAATGAAGAACGCCTATGCGCATCTGGTGGGTTATGTAGGGCCCGTAAGCGATCGCGATTTGGAAAAAATCGATGCGCCGGACGCGCTCTTGCTGATCCCGCGCTTTCAGATCGGCAAAATAGGGCTCGAGGCAGAAAATGAGGACGCGCTGCGCGGTGACGCCGGCACGAAGCGGGTTGAGGTGAACGCCGCCGGCCGCGTGATGCGAGAGCTTGACCGCAAAGAAGGCCAATCCGGCGCTGATATGCAGATCACGATAGACAGTGCGTTGCAGTCCTATACCCATGCGCGGCTCTCAGGCGAAAGTGCGGCGGCGGTGGTGATCGACTGTGAGACAGGCGATATTCTGGCATCCGTCTCAACGCCCAGCTTTGACCCCAACCTTTTTGTGCGCGGGATCTCTGTCACTGACTACAACGCGCTTCTCAACAATGAATATCGCCCGCTGCCCAACAAGGCGGTGCAGGGAATTTATCCGCCGGGCTCGACCTTCAAAATGGCGACAGCCTTGGCCGCGATGGAAGATACGCAGCTTGATCTCAACGAAACCGTCTACTGCCCAGGCTTTATGGAGATCAGCGACAGGCGGTTCCACTGCTGGAAGCGCGGCGGGCATGGAAACGTGGATTTCAATACATCCATCCGGGACAGTTGTGATGTCTACTACTATGAAATGGCGCAGCGTGTGGGGATTGAGAAGATCTCTGCAATGGCAGAACGGTTGGGTCTTGGCATGCGCTATGATTTGCCTTTGACATCCGTGGCGGCGGGTCTCGCCCCCACCAAAGACTGGAAGATCGTAAACCGTGGATCGCAATGGGTGATCGGCGACAGCGTCAACGCGGCCATCGGCCAGGGTTTCGTGCTGGCTTCTCCCTTGCAGTTGGCCGTGATGACCGCGCGCCTCGCCACGGGACGGGCCATCCTGCCAAATTTGGTGAAATCTGTTGGCGGCGTAGCGAAACCTGCGCGTGCGCAGAACAAAACCGCAGGCTCTCTGGAGCTAAATGAAAACCATCTGCGCGCGGTGCGCAGAGCAATGTTTGACGTGTCCAACAATCGGCGTGGCACGGCTTATGCCAGCCGGGTGATCTCGGATGAGCATCGTATCGCGGGCAAGACCGGCACCAGCCAGGTACGCAACATCACAGCTGCAGAACGTGCCGCTGGCGTCTCAAAAAATGAGGATCTGCCGAGAGAGCGCAGAGATCACGCGCTTTTCGTGAACTTCGCGCCCTATGACGATCCAAAGGTTGCGGTGGCGGTGATCGTGGAACATGGCGGCAGCGGGTCAGCAGCCGCCGCACCCATTGCGCGCGACATCACGTTGCAGGCGCTTTATAAGGGCGATCCTCCGCTTGAGGTTTACCCCAGCAAAGACCGCGCCAATATCAAGTCGCAACAGGAAATCTTGCGCAAATTGCAAGCCGCGACCCTGAACAGTGGTGATGACCGCGCGTGAGTTATCTTGAATACACCCTAAAGACGACGCCCACAGGTCTGCGTAAGGCGCTTTATTTCAACTGGGGTCTGGCGCTGCTTTTGACCACCGTGGCGGGCATCGGGTTTTTGATGCTCTTCTCTGTTGCCGGGGGGTCCTTGTCGCCCTGGGCCGAGCCGCAGATGAAGCGCTTCGCCGTCGGCTTTGCGCTGATGTTCTTTGTCGCCATGGTGCCCGTCTGGTTTTGGCGAAATATGTCGGCTTTGGCCTATTTGGCGGCTTTGATGTTGCTTGTAGCGGTGGAGTTCGCAGGGATTGAAGGCAAAGGTGCGCAGCGATGGATCGATCTAGGCTTTATCCGGCTGCAACCCTCAGAGCTTATGAAAATCTCGCTCGTCATGGTGCTGGCGGCCTACTATGACTGGCTGCCCATGTCGCGCGTGTCACACCCCGTTTGGGTGTTTTTTCCGGCAGTCTTGATTTTGACGCCTGTGGCTTTGGTTTTGCGTCAGCCGGACCTTGGTACATCGATTCTGTTGATCACTGGCGGGGCGATCCTGATGTTCATCGCGGGCGTGCACTGGGCCTATTTTGCCGTTGTGATTGCGGCGGTGATCGGAATGGTGGCGGCCGTTTTGCAAAGCCGGGGCACCGATTGGCAGCTTTTGGCGGACTATCAGTACCGACGGATCGACACGTTTCTCGATCCCGCCACAGACCCCCTTGGCGCCGGCTATCACATCACCCAATCCAAAATTGCGCTAGGCTCCGGTGGATGGACCGGTCGGGGCTTCATGCAGGGCACGCAATCGCGGCTGAACTTCCTGCCGGAAAAGCACACTGATTTCATCTTCACCACGCTGGCCGAGGAGTTTGGCTTTATCGGCGCAATCACTCTTTTGGTCCTCTACGGGTTGATCATTTTCTTTTGCATAGTGTCGGCACTGGGCAACAAGGATCGGTTTGCCTCGCTCTTGACCTTGGGCATCGCGATAACGTTCTTCCTCTTTTTTGCGGTGAATATGTCAATGGTGATGGGGCTCATGCCAGTTGTGGGCGTGCCGCTGCCATTGGTAAGTTTCGGCGGCGCTGCGATGCTGATTTTGATGATCGGGTTCGGTCTGGTGCAATCGGCCCATATCCACAAACCGAGGTGAGCCATGGCGCTTAGTGTTTTGTATGCCGGGCGTCCGGCGCGCTGGCCTGAATTTCAGCCGCCCCTCGAGGCAGAGTTCGCCAAGGCTGGGCTGGATGTACATCTAGCCACGGATTTCGCACCTGAAACGGTCGACTACATCGTCTTTTCGCCCACCGGTCCGGTCTCGGATTTTACGCCCTTCACGCGCGCCAAGGCGGTGCTGAGCCTGTGGGCGGGCGTCGAGAAAGTTGTCGGCAATGAAACCTTAACCCAACCGCTTTGCCGCATGGTCGATGACGGGCTGACGCTTGGAATGACGGAATGGGTCACGGGCCATGTTCTGCGCCACCATTTGGACATTGATAAAGACGTGACCCGCAGCGCAGGAAATTGGGACGCCGAGATCCCGCCGCTTGCGCCGGAGCGGCCGATTACGATCCTCGGTCTTGGAGAGCTGGGGCGTGCCGCTGCCGCCCCGTTGATCGGGCTTGGATTTCCGGTGACCGGATGGAGCCGGAGCCCGAAATCTGTGCCATACATGACATGTCTGCATGGAAAAGACGGGCTAAAAGACGCCCTGAAGACCGCGGAAATCCTCGTGCTACTGCTGCCGAACACACCCGCGACCGAGAACATCCTGAACGCTGACACCATGGGCTTGCTGCCCAAGGGCGCTGTGGTCATCAACCCGGGGCGCGGGCCGCTGATCAATGATGAGGATCTTCTGGCAGCGCTCGACGCAGGGCAGATCGGGCATGCCACGCTGGATGTTTTCCGTGTAGAGCCGCTGCCCGAAGGCCACCCGTTTTGGCATCATCCGAAGGTTACCGTCACACCTCACATTGCGGCTGACACGCGGCCGTCCACATCGGCCAAAGTGATCGCAGAGAATGTGCGGCGCTCAGAGGCAGGTGAGCCGCTTTTGCATCTTGTGGATCGCCACCTCGGCTACTGATCAATCGCCTGCGATGAAACTGGTCATTTTCCAAGCGCCCTCTTGCTTGGCAAAGTTCGCGCGGTAATCGACGAGAAACCTGGCGAAATCACGATGGACGAACCCAGTTGTGCCATTGGCCATCGCGATCTCGACAAACTGTGTGCCGGTCACCCAGTTCCGGAACGTGACCACGTCATAGCTGAGCCGCGCAACAACCTCGCCAAATCGGATCGGACGATCGCGCAGGGCCACACCATCTGCCGTGATGAAAAGCACCTCAAACGGGTCCATGCCGCTAGGGTAGTCGGCGACCCATGTGTACGGCGCCACGAATGCGTCCTCTTCGTTGAACACGCCGCCCAACCGCAGCACGGTCTCAAGCTCGGCCCAGTTGCGTTCCCGCATGGCGGGGGCTTCATGCTTTTGTTCGGGCGCGAGTTGTTCGGCGTCCACTTGCAAAAAGGCGCGCAAGGCACTCTGGCCACTGGCGCCCCCGAAACTGAACGTGATGTCCTCAGACGCCTTGGCCAGAATGGCGTCAACATCGCGGTCGGCCACCGCTTGGAGCAATGAGTTGCGATACGTCAGAAAACTTGCGTCTTCTTCGGCCTGATCAAACGGCGGCGCGGTCGGGTCCTGCGCCGAAAGGCCGTTCGCCAAAATCAAAGCAAGAGCAAGGATCACGATGCGAATGCGCATGGCGCTACTTTAAACGCGGTGGTTTGTCTGGGTCCATACCGGGTGGCGTGATCTCCTCGTGCACAACCGGCGCAGGCTTTGGCAGGTCAAACCGCAAGCCAACGCGCGCCAGCCGGGCAGCAATCTGATCTTCGGCGCTGAAAAAGCCCACATCGAGGGCCGCCGCCTCCAGCCCTGAAAACTGCAGCACTTCCGAGACCGCTTGGGCCAAAGCCGCTTCGGCCCCCGGCATGGCGTCAATGATGCCGAGCATGTGCCCGTCAGCGCCGTTTTCATAAACCACGCCCGCCAGATACGCGTTTTCTGCCAGACCCACAGCGCTGGCCAGCCGGGCATCAAGACCCTTCAACAAGCTTTCAGGCAACACGCCAGGCGGGCCAAACTCTCGCACCTTGGTTTCCACCTCATCCGGGCCTTTGCCAAGCGTCTGTTTCAGCCATTGCACCGCATCGGGCGGCATCAGCATCTCAGATGAGGCACCGCCGAGATTTATGCACCGGCCAAAACCTTCGGGCGCAAGCGCCCCCGCAATGGCACGACCGGACAGTGCAGCATAGGCCGCGCCTGCACCGGCAAATTCGGCAAGTCGACCTTCGGTGTCAAAGACCAGCACGAAGGAATGCCCTTCAGCGGGGAAAATTTTGGGCGAGATCTTTTCATCGTCCGCGTCATGCTCCAGCAGCATGAAAAGCTCTGTCCCGACCAACTGCTGGTAAAAGGCCATGCGCGTGGCCTCATCATGGGTGGCCTCCATCGCGGCGTGGGCGTGATCAAGCGCGGTCTCAGCCATGCATCACCTCTTGCACGCACGCCTGCAGAACCGGGAGAAGCTCTGCCTCAAACCAAGGGTTTTTCTTCAGCCACGCGGTGTTGCGCCACGACGGATGCGGCAGGGTGAAGACGTCCGGCGCCCGCTTGCGCCAGGATTTAACGGTCTCCGTCACAGACCCGCGGCACCCCAGATGGTATTTATGGGCGTATCCTCCGATCAGAACGCGCAAGCGTACAGAGCGCAGTTCTTCCATCACATCCCCATGCCATGTCTCACCACAGAGCTTGGGCGGCGGCAGATCCGAACCTTTGGTATCATAGCCCGGAAAGCAAAACGCCATGGGCACAAATGCCACGCGCGAAGTGTCATAAAAACTGTCCCAATCCAGCCCGAGCCACGCGCGCAACCGGTCACCGGACGGATCATCGAACGGACGGCCAGACTTGTGAACGCGCATGCCCGGTGCTTGGCCCGCAATGAGCAGGCGCGCACCTGGCCGAAACCAAACAACCGGACGTGGCGTATGGCTTGTATGCGTCTCGGCAAAGCGCTGCTTGCACAGCCGACAGGTTTGGATGTCTTGGTGCAGTCCCATTTGGGGGTCAGATAAGCCGGACCCCGACCGCGTCCATGGCTTCTTTGGCCGCGGCCAGAGAGCCATCAAAATCGATGCCACGGCAAAGATCTTCGCGCACGTCAACCGCATACCCCAATTTGGCGGCATCGACGGCAGTGTAATTTACGCAAAAATCCGTGGCGATACCCACCATCGTCAGCCGGTCAATTCCCCGGGTTTGCAGATAGCCATGCAGGCCAGTGGGCGTGGTGTGATCATTCTCAAAAAAGCCCGAATAACTGTCGATCGCCGGATTATAGCCTTTGCGCACGATCATATCGGCCGCGTCCGAATTAAGATCTGCATGAAATTCTGCTCCCCGCGAACCTTGAATGCAGTGGTCAGGCCAGAGAACCTGACGGCCATAGGGCATCTCGATCAACGTCATCGGATCGTGCCCGGGATGGCTGGAGGCAAAGGAGGAATGGCCTGCGGGGTGCCAATCCTGGGTGAGAATGACCGCGTCCACGTCGGACATGAGCGCATTGATCCCGGCAACGATCTCATCTCCGCCTGCCACAGCAAGTGCGCCGCCCGGGCAGAAATCATTTTGGACATCGACAACGATTAAAGCATGCATCGGCTCATTTCCCCACTTGCATCGCGCATTGGCGTTTTTGCATCACATTCCTCATGAGTTTCGATGCCTGGGCGGCAGGTTTCAAGCGCCTTCGTTCGGTTTTGTCACTGAGACGCAGGGGAGCCGGGGGCTTTTTCATGCCGCCAATCGCGCGTGGCCGCGATCTAAGCTCAATGGTAGGCCCGCGCCAGTTGGCATTTTGGCCGGGATGGTCCATACGTCCGGAAAGCCATGCACCTATGCTCAACTCATGTTCACGATCGCCGCACTCTATCACTTTACCCGTTTTGACGACCCAGAAGCACTCCAAGGGCCGCTATATGATCTGTGCCATAAAGAGCGCATTTCCGGCACGCTGATCCTGGCGCGTGAAGGGATCAACGGGACGATTGCCGGGCCCGATACGGGTATCCGCGCAGTGATCCGTGCTCTTCAAGCCCTGCCCGGCTGCGCCACGTTGAAATGGAAAGAGAGCCACGCCGAGGACCAACCATTCCGACGCCTAAAGGTGCGCGTAAAGGCTGAGATCGTCACGATGGGACAGCCGCAGGTGGACCCGCATGCAGGGACAGGGCGCTATGTGGCACCCAAAGACTGGAACGCGCTCATTCAGGCACCGGATGTGGCGGTGATTGACACGCGGAACGACTACGAAGTGGCGATTGGGACATTCATAGGTGCGATCGACCCCAAAACTGCAGCCTTTCGTGATTTCCCGGAATGGTGGGCGGCGCATAAGGACGCGTTTGAGGGCAAGCGCATAGCGATGTTCTGCACCGGCGGGATCCGCTGCGAGAAATCCACGAACTACCTGCTGGGTGAGGGCGTGGAAGAGGTGTTTCACCTCGAAGGCGGGATCCTGAAATATCTCGAGGATGTCCCAAAGGATGACAGCCTCTGGCAAGGGTCGTGCTTTGTCTTCGACAATCGCGTGTCCGTTGATCACGGCTTGGAGGAAGGTCAGCATATCCTGTGCCATGCCTGCCGCCGACCGATTGAGCCAGAGGATGCCAAAAGGCCGGAATTTGAAGATGGCGTTTCATGCCATCTTTGCGCGAGCGAGACGACAGACGCAGACAAAGCCCGTTTTCGAGAGCGCCAGAAGCAGATGGCGCTGGCAGAGGCCCGGGGAGAGCGGCACATCAAGATTGTTCATGAAGACTGAGCCAGTTCGACCATGTCGACACTGACAGGCCTCGTGCAATCTTCGCGCCGCAGTCCACGATGTGCCACAACGCTGATCAGGATACCCAGACACATACGCGCGATGTTTCGGCAAACCTTCCGGCCAGGCTTCCGATGGCGGAAATTGAATGCGGACGGAACACCCAGAGGCCTGATCCAAAGCAAGGCCGTCTTTTCGTGTGCTTGGACTGCTCTGCGAGGGCAAGGATTTATCCAGGCTCTGCGGCCAAAAGCTCCTGAAGCCCGGTTTGATAGTCGGGATAGATGAGGTCGACGCCCAGCTCTTCTTTGATCCGCGAATTGTCGACCTTTTTGGATTCCGCATAGAAACTGCGCGCCATGGGGCTCATTTCGGCCTCTTCAAAACTGACTTCAGGCGGCAGCGGCAGACCTAACAACTCTGCTGCGTATCCGATCACATCCTGCGGCGGGGCGGGATTGTTGTCACAGACATTGTACGCAGCCCCGGGATTGGGCCGTAAAATCGAGGCCGCCAGCACCTGAGCAATATCCTCAACATGAATGCGGCTGAAAATCTGACCAGGTTTGACGATACGCCGTGCCGTGCCGTTGCGGACTTTTTCAAACGGCCCGCGTCCCGGTCCGTAAATGCCCGCCAATCGGAAAATGTGCAGAGGAAGACCGGGGATCTGTGCCCATTCTCTTTCCGCCTCCACCCGCATCTGGCCGCGTCTGGTCGCCGGCGTCAGGGCGGCAGTTTCATCGACCCAAGCGCCTTGGTGATCGCCGTAGACACCCGTGGTGGAAAGATACCCCGCCCAGCTGAGGCGTTCCGCGATCTCAGCGATTTCCAAGCCGTATCGCGCCAAGACCGGATCACCCTCTTCCCCGGGGGCCGCGGACATCAGAATATGCGTCGCCGCGTTTAAAGCCTCAGACAAATCCCCATCCGGCCAAAGTATCGGGATCACCCCTTCCGCCTCAAGTAAAGCGCATTTCTCTGGCTTTCGGGTGGTGCCGTAGAGCGTCCACCCCCGCGGCACCAAAAGCCGCGCGAGCGCCTTGGCGGAATAACCGTGGCCAAAAGATATCAGGGTCTTGGTCATGGCATGTGTCTTACGCAAAGCGATGGGAGCCGTCCACCGCAGTTGATCCTTTCCCGCACGCATGAGATCATATGCACAAGGTCACCCAAACATGGCCTCAGACAAGAGCAGCCCCAATGCCGGACGACCAACAACCCATCGACACGCCGACACTGGCAGAGCCACAGTTCTATCAGGATGCCCCCGCCGCTGTGGATCGCTTGATCGCACTATACGATGAGGCCACAGATTTCCTGTGCGCGCGGTTCTCTCAGGCGCTGGCTGGTGGCGCGCCAGATCATCGCGTGCGCGCCTTCTATCCAGAACTTAGTGTCACAACGACAAGCTATGCCAAAACCGACAGCCGCCTGAGTTTCGGCTACATGACAGATCCGGGCACCTATTCCATCACTGTGACGCGCCCCAGGTTGATGCGGGACTATCTGGTGCAGCAGATCACTCTTGTGATGGAAAACCATGGCGTTCCGGTTGCGGTTGGTCTGTCTGACACGCCCGTACCGGTTCACTTTGCGGTGGCGGGCCATCCAGGGCTGAGCGTTCCCCAGGAGGGAGCGACAGAATTTATCCTGCGCGACGTGTTCGATGTCCCGGATCTGAGCACAACCAATGATGACATTGTGAACGGCACCCAGGCACCTCGCCAAGACGGGGTGAGCCCTCTGGCGCTCTTCACGGCGCAACGGGTGGATTACTCTCTGGCGCGGCTGTCGCATTACACGGCCACCGATCCCGATCACTTTCAGAACTATGTGCTCTTCACCAATTATCAGTTCTACGTCGCAGAGTTTGAGGCCTATGCCCGCGCCCAGCTCTCTGATCCCAAGAGCGGTTATGAAAGCTTTGTCGGCCCGGGCAATCAAGAGATCACAGTCGCAAACGGCACGCTCAGCGCGCCGGACAAGCTGCCGCAAATGCCGACATACCACTTGAAGCGCCCCGGCGCGGCAGGCATCTCGCTTGTGAATATCGGCGTGGGGCCGTCGAACGCCAAAACCGCCACGGATCACATCGCGGTGCTCAGGCCTCATGCGTGGCTGATGCTGGGCCATTGCGCAGGTCTGCGCAGTTCTCAAAGTCTTGGTGATTTTGTCTTGGCCCACGCCTATTTGCGCGAGGACGGTGTTCTTGACGCGGATCTGCCCACCTGGGTGCCGATACCGGCTTTGGCCGAGATCCAGATTGCCCTGCAAGAGGCGGTGGCAGAGGTCACGCAGCAAGACGGCTATGACCTAAAGCGGATCATGCGCACAGGGACTGTGGCCAGCTTCGACAATCGCAATTGGGAATTGCGAGATCAATCCGGACCGGTGCAGCGCCTGTCGCAATCTCGTGCCATTGCTTTGGATATGGAGAGTGCGACGATCGCTGCAAACGGCTTTCGTTTTCGAGTGCCCTATGGGACGCTCCTTTGCGTCTCGGACAAACCTTTGCACGGTGAACTGAAGCTGCCAGGCATGGCGAGCACCTTTTACACGCAGCAGGTAAAACGGCATCTGATGATTGGAATCAACGCAATGGAGCGCCTGCGCGAGATGCCGCTAGAACGGATTCATAGCCGAAAGTTGCGTTGCTTTGATGAGACAGCGTTTCTTTAGCTCGCAAAAAACGCATGGAAAACAGTTGAAACCCCTTCTTTTTCTACACTATCCGTTGTGTTGAACCACGATATACAGTTAAAATCAGGCAAGAGGCCCATAGAAGAGGGCAGTTTAGGGAGACCATGAAATGGCAAAACCAATGACAAAAACACAGCTGGTGGCAGCACTGGCGGAAGAAATGGACAGTGATAAGAAAACGGCAAGCAGCGCTCTTGATGCTATGATCGGTGTGATCACCCGTGAAGTGTCCGGTGGCGGCGCGGTGACATTGCCCGGCGTCGGCAAGATCTACTGCCGCGAGCGTCCGGCACGCATGGTGCGCAACCCTGCCACGGGCGAGCAGATCAGCAAACCCGCTGACAAGGTCGTCAAAATGACAATCGCCAAAGCGCTCAAGGACAGCGTAAACGACTGAACTTGTAAGTCAGATCAGTTTGAGAAAGGGTCGCCGTCAGGGGCGGCCCTTTGTTCTTTTGGCCGCGAATGCGCGAGGCAAAGGCAAAGGATGGACATTCGGGCAATCCTGATGGGCCTGGCATTCGCCTTTATGTGGTCGAGCGCGTTCACATCGGCGCGCGTGATCGTGGCCGCCGCACCACCCATCTCTTCGCTGGCATTGCGGTTTCTGATATCGGGTCTCATTGGGGTCTTGATCGCGCGCTGGCTTGGCCAAACCTGGCGGCTTACGCCCGCGCAATGGCGCGCCACGATCATTTTTGGGATCTGCCAGAACGCGCTTTATTTGGGGCTGAACTTTGTGGCCATGCAAACGGTTGAGGCCTCACTGGCGGCCATCATCGCGTCAACCATGCCCCTGCTGGTTGGGCTATCGCTTTGGGTGATCTGGGGCGAGCGGATTGGCACATTGGGGGTTATCGGCCTGATCGCAGGCGTGATCGGCGTGGCGATCATCATGGGCACGCGGCTGCAGGGGGGCGCGGATCTTTATGGGGTAATGTTGTGTCTGATCGGCGTGGTGGCTTTGACATTTGCCACACTGTCCGTGAAAGGCGCCACGTCAGGCGGCAACTTCATGATGGTGGTTGGATTACAGATGTTGGTGGGTGCGGCGGTCTTGGGTGTTATCGGTGCCGCGACAGAAACCATCAGCGTTGCTTGGTCCTGGCAATTGATCGTGGCGTTTGTCTACACCACACTGGTGCCCGGGCTGGCCGCGACACTGGTTTGGTTCATGCTGATGGATCGGATCGGTGCGGTAAAGGCCGCCACGTTTCACTTTCTCAACCCGGTCTTTGGCGTGGCTGTGGCCGCTCTGATTCTTGGCGAGGCGCTTGGCGTCTGGGACGCAATCGGGGTCAATGTCGTCACGCTCGGGATTTTGGCCGTTCAGCATTCGAGACAAAGCCAAACCACCAAACCCAGATCTAGTTTATGCAGAGCAACCGAAATTCTTGAGAAAATTTCGGACCGTTTTCTTTCAAAGAAAACGGCGCCTAGCCGATCACACCGCGCGGACCGGGGCCGACCTGTCCTCGGTGGAGCAGCAGATGGTCCAGCACAACACAGGCCACCATGGCCTCTCCAACTGGGACAGCACGAATGCCGACACAGGGGTCGTGACGCCCCTTGGTGATCACCTCCGTCGCGCTGCCATCTGTACGAATGGATTTTCGGGCCGTTAGAATGGAAGAGGTCGGTTTAACCGCAAACCTCACCACGATGTCCTGGCCGGTTGAGATACCACCCAGAATTCCGCCCGCGTGGTTTGAGGAGTATTCAGGCCCATTCTCACCCATGAAGATCTCATCGGCATTCGCCGTCCCGGTAAGACGCGCGGCCGCCATCCCCTCACCGATCTCAACACCTTTAACCGCATTGATCGACATGCAGGCGGCCGCAAGATCGGTATCAAGCTTGCCATAGATCGGAGCGCCACGCCCGACCGGCACACCGCGCGCGCAGCTCTCGATTTCCGCACCCACAGAATTCTGCCCCTTTCGTATGGAGAGCAGATACGCCTCCCAATCGGGCAACGCCTGCGGATCAGGCATCCAGAAATCATTGGTTTCGATGGCCTCCCAGTCAAACCGCGTGCGATCAATCTCCATCTCGCCCATGCGTGTCATGTACCCTTTGATTTCCATTTCGGGGGCCAGCTCTGCCAACGCAGCACGCGCCAGACCACCGGCAGCGACCCGCGCAGCTGTCTCTCTGGCTGAAGAGCGGCCACCGCCGCGGTAATCGCGATGCCCGTATTTGAGGTGATACGTGATATCGGCGTGACCTGGGCGAAACGTCTCGGCAATGTCGCCGTAATCGCGCGATCGCTGATCGGTATTCTCAATCATCAGCTGCACGGGCGTGCCGGTCGTTTGGCCTTCGAACACGCCTGACAGGATCCGCACCGCATCAGCCTCTTTGCGCTGCGTGGTGTGTTTGTTCAGACCCGGGCGTCGCTTATCAAGCCACTGCTGCAAAAAGGCCTCGTCCACGGGCACACCGGGCGGACACCCGTCCACAGTCGCACCAAGGGCCAAGCCATGACTTTCGCCCCAAGTTGTCACGCGAAACACATGTCCGAATGTATTCAGGCTCATCACCGCCTCCCTTGATCGCATTCCGCTTAGCGTTGCACACGCGAGGTCTCAAGGCCAATTGCTCAGATCCGGGTGCGCCCAAGCGTCCGAACCTGCGCACTCTTTCAGAAAAGTCCACGTTGATGCCGTGAAAATTTGTGGGAAACGAATCGCGAGCATTGACCGATTCGGAACGGCCTGGCTATAGTCGCCGGAAAGGTTCGACTTGCGGTTCCAAAGGCAAAAACAAGTCGTCCTTAGGAAGGGTTAAGGAGCCATCTGACGTCAGGATCACAGGGATTCTTTCTGAAATGTCCGGAGAATATGTCGCAGCACTTCGGTATCGCTTGCATCAGGGCGCGCGACAGCAACGTTAAACGTGGCGGGAAGGACTGAGGGGCCGGATCAACGGCCCCCTTTCTTTTTGCAGGTCAAAGTGCACCACGAAAGGCTAACAAGCCCTCGATTTGTCTTCATACATGCGTTCGTCTGCCAAACGCCGCATCGTCTCATAATTGAGTGCATCGTTAGGACAATGAGCAGCGCCAATCGCTGCTGTAACAGTCACTTGCGTCTGCCGCGTGGTTTTTTCCCCGATGTTCTCGGTGATTCCCTGCTGTGCATTCTCAGTGCTGAAATCTGAAAGATCGACAGGAACATTCAGACGGTCCCGAATGCCTGCGATGATATCGCAGAGGCTGGTTTGCGCGACAAAAGGGATCCAGAGCGCAAACTCATCGCCTCCAACGCGCGCCGTAGCGATCCAGGTATGGGGAAGAAAGGTTAGCTTTTTGGCGACGTGTACCAGAACCTTGTCGCCCGCCGCATGACCAAACTTGTCATTGATGGTCTTGAAGCCATTGAGATCCAGAAAGATCAACGCGCCTTTGCGACCGGGTGCAAGAGCGAGGGCTTGCCGCACGCGGGCGGCAAAGGCGCGCACATTGAGCGCGCCTGTCAGGGGATCTGTTTCGCTCAATCTTTTGAACTTGAGGGCCTGCTCCCGCAATACACCGACCGGGCTGGGGCTGGGCGCTTGACTTTGAAGGGGCGCATAGGGTGCGGGTTTGCGTACGGTTTCATCAGGGACACGACCAACCAAAAAAAGCGTCTTGCCTCTGGCAGATGTGCCGGGCAAAGGCACGATGAAGTAATCTCGGCTTTCGGCACAGTGATTGAGCGTCACCAAACCGGGTTCCGTGCCAAGAGACGCTTGAGCGACGGCTTGATCCAATGCGGTTTTGATCTCAGCCGTTTCCAGCTGGTCCACTAAATCATAAGCCAACCTGTTTGAGGCCAGCACCCTACATGAGGTGTCAATGACAATGGACGCTGTCGGCATTGCTTGAATGATAACACCCAAGCCAGCTTCAAACCCGGCTTCGGCAACCGATTTCAGTTCCTCGCCTGGGCAATGTCGATCCGCGAACAATAATAGCGGATCACGTGGATCTTCACGGACCTCGGGGGTCATACGGCAGCATCCATGATCTAAAATACCAACGCGTTGTAGTGACTGCGCTCATGAAAAGGGTCGTTCACATGTCTTAACAATTGGTTAACTTTTCAATAACGCGGGAGGGTCGGCGGAAAATGGAGCGACACGGACCTGATGGACCGGGTCGTGTATGCACTGTCAGACATAGGCGTGGTATTGTTGTCTTTAGTGCAGCTAGGAATTGATGTCGTCGATAGAGGCGTCGATCATGGCGTTGCCCTGTGCCGCAGTGATCTGTTTCGCGACCACTTCTTTTGCGACATCAACGGCCACATTGATCGCGCGATCCCGAACTTCACGCACTGCACTGGCCTCAGCAGAGGCAATTTGATCCTCGGCTGCCTTGATACGACGCGCGATGGACACGTCCAGATCAGCTTTCGCTTGTTCGGCCGCTTCTGAGGCTTCTTCTTTCGCATGGGCAACGATCCGGTCCGCTTGCTCCTGCACTTCTTTTTGCTTGCGCTCAAATCCCGCCAGCAAGGCCTGAGCCTCATCTCTGATCGCGCGGGCTTCGTCCAGCTCCGCTTGGATGCCATCAGCGCGCTTGTCCAAAAGCCCGCCCAAAAGGCCCGGCACCTTCAGGTAGAAAATGACCGAAAAGAACAGGATAAAGCCGATCGTCACGGCAAAATCAGTGTTGAAGAGCGAAAAGAATGGCTTGTCCCCAGCAGCAAGAGCAGGGGTTGCGAAGCTCGCGAGGATCATTGCGGGCCAGAGTTTCATCGTGCTCATCCTTTCACCCTCGCGCCGACAGCGCTGGCGATCGCCTTGACGTCGGATTTTGTGCCCATCGCGTCAACGAGGTCTGATGCAACGGCCTGCGCCACTTCCTTGACGCTTTCCAGAGCATTGGCCCGGATCTCGGCAATCGCAGCTTCGCCTTCAGAGGCCCGTGCAGCGATCTCGGCATCGGCTTTCGCCGTCGCCTTATCGAGTTCTGCGCGAATATCCGCCTTGGTTGCGGCGATGATGGTCTGTGCCTCTGCACGGGCATCGGCAAGCGCCTTGTGATACGCCTCTTCCGCTTGAACCGCCTTCGCTTTCAGGTCCTCCGCCGCAGCGAGGTCATTTGTGATCGTGCCTTGGCGGTCCGCCAGAATGCCCGCAATGCGCGGCAAGGCGACCTTGGCCAGCACGAGGTAAATGATCACCAGCGTAATCACCAACCAGAAAATTTGGTTACCGAACCAGTCGGTGCAAAGCTGCGGCATGCCGATCGCGCCACCTGCGAGATCAACGCAGGAGCTTGTCGTTTCCGCTGCTGTTGTTGGCTCGTCTGCCATGTCCGTAATCTCCCGAGGAAGCTTTCCGTTTACAGCGGGAGATGACCTTGCGTCATCCCCCGTTCGTAAGGATCAGGTTCCGCGTGGATTAAACGGCAAACATCAGCAGAAGGGCAACGAGGAACGAGAAGATCCCCAGCGCTTCCGAGAACGCGATACCGATGAACATGGTGGCTGTCTGACCGCCAGCGGCGGATGGGTTGCGCAGGGCACCCGACAGAAAGTTACCAACCACGTGGCCCACACCAACAGCCGCGCCGCCCATACCAGTACAGGCCAGACCGGCGCCAATGTAAGCACCCATTTGTACGACGTCACCTTCCATTTGATTGTCTCCTTACGATGGAATTTCAGTTGTTTCTTGGTTTCGTAGGCCGGGGATCTCCCCGGCATATCTCTTAGTGATGCGGATGAAGTGCGTCCTTGAGGTAGACGCAGGTCAGGATCGTGAAGACGTATGCCTGAATGAAGGACACCAGCACCTCAAGCGCGTATATCGCTGTGATCGCCAGGATCGAAAGGGGGGTCACAACAAGGCCAATGCCCGTGGAAATCAGCACCATTGGCGCAAAGGCCGCGAACACTTTGATGACCGCGTGACCGGCCATCATATTGCCGGCTAGACGAATGGAGTGGCTGACAGGGCGCACAAAGTAAGAAATCACCTCAATCAGCGCCAGAATGGGCCGCAGTGGCAGCGGTGCAGAGCTGATCCAGAAGACGCCCAGAAAGCCCAGACCGTTCTTTACAAAGCCCAAAATGGTTACCGCCAGGAACACGGCCATCGCCATCACAGCAGTGACCGCGATGTGGCTCGTCGTTGTGAACGACCCTGGGATAAGCCCGAGGAAGTTCGAAAAAACGATGAACATGAAAAGCGTCATGATGTAGGGGAAGTACGGCAGCGCGTCTTTGCCGGCCACGTCCTCCACCATCTTGCGAATGAACCCATAGGCCAGTTCCGCGATCGATTGCATTCGTGTCGGCACGGATTTTTTGCCACTCGTGCTCAGCACCAGCAGGCCGATGATGCACAAAATGCTCAGCACCATCCACATTGTCACATTGGTGATGGTGAAAAGCCCAACAGGTCCGTCACCGAACAAAGGCTTTACGATGAACTGATCCATAGGATGGAACACCAGTTCCTTGCCGTCACTCTCGCTCGCCATGCGTTGCCCTCACTTTTCGCCCAGTTCGGGCGTGTCGTCCGTTTCTTGCGTGAGTTCCTTGGCGGACCGCATCATCGTTTTGATCCCAGCCGCCAAACCCAGCAATGTAAAAATGACAAGGAATAGCGGAAGCGTGCCAAAGAGGCTGTCGAGCCCGTACCCAATGCCAAAGCCGATCAACAAACCGACCACAAGTTCAATCACCATCCGCCAAGCGAGATGCGCCTGGCTGTAGTGCTCTTCCATGTGGGGTTTCGGCGCGTCCTTGGCCTTGAGCTTTTCAATCCGGTCTTCAAGCTGAGCGAGACGCTCGGAATGATCAGGATCTGGCACGTTGTCCCCGTCAGAAAACTACCCTTGTGCTATGACGCAGCCCGGCATGAGTCAAGCGAGGTTTGGCCGCAGTGTAAATCGCGACAAGATGTTGTTTTAATGATATTTTTAATTCCACGCGCAACACGGAAATCTGCGGTGATGCCCCGTAAAGGACGTCCTGGCCCAACTTGGCTTCATTCAACCAATCAGTTGAGTTTTGCGGCAGAGACACGGCTATTGGCGCGGCGCGTGTTCGACATCCGGGCTGCGATCTCTTCGGCGCATTCGGCGTTTTCTTCCGCGAGTTTCCCAATTTCTTCCGCAACCACGGCAAAGCCGCGCCCCGCCTCCCCCGCACGCGCCGCTTCGATCTGCGAGTTTATCGACAGCATGCGGAGCGCACGCACCGATAGGACGATCTTGTTGGCCAGACCAAGAATATCGCGATTGGCCGTTTGCGCTTCGGCTGCAGTTTTTTCAATGCTCTCGCGCAGCAGGCTTTCTTCGGTCGCGTCGTTCACAAGGCCCTGAAGATAGACAAGCCTTCCCTCATCAAAAACCGCCGATCCACGTTCGCGCACTGGCATCACGGTGCCATCAGGATGGATAAGGCGATAATCCACATCCCATGTCTCACCCTTTTCAATGCAGGCATCGATTTTGGCCACCATCGGTTTGAGATCATCAGGATGGCAGAGCGATGTGTATCCCCGTTCGCGGTTTTCCATGATTTGCTCCGGGAAGTATCCCGTGATGTCGTGAAAGCACCCGGACAAAAAACGCATCGTGTAATCGGCGTCGTTCTCGCAGCGGTAAACAAACGATTTGGAGGTCTGCATGATGCTTTCATAAAGGCTGATCGTTGCTTTGGCGTTGTCCATGGTGTCCTCTTAGGGTTTGCAGGCTACATCTCACGCTTTCCCTGTAAATTTGGCGTTAAAATTGGTTGACCTCTCACATCTCAACGCGGTTAAAAAAGCCATGTCAGACCAGCTGGACGCCGTCTTTTCCGCGCTTGCAGATCCCACCCGCCGCGCCATTCTCATAATGCTGCTTGAGGATGACATGGCCGTGACGGATGTGGCGGAGCCATTCGAAATGTCATTGGCGGCGATTTCCAAGCATCTGGGCATCCTGTCGCGCGCAGGTCTGATCAGCCAGGAACAGCGCGGCCGGGTCAAGTGGTGCAAGCTGGAACCGGACGCGATGCGGGATGCCAGCATTTGGATGCAGAGCTTTGGACAGTTTGAGGCGATCAATCTGGACGCCTTTGAGAAGTTTCTGGAAAAAGAACTCACCGATGATTGAGGGCGATTTGGAACTCTCATCCAAATCCTTGCCGCCGGCCCATGTGGAACGCCTGCAAAATGCGCTTGTGCTGCCCATAGACAGGAAATCCTCCATGGCTTGCGGCGTTGTGCGCGCCGATGGCAGGTTTTGCCACATGTCGCGCACCCTGCTTTCGGGCGCGCGGCTGTCTGGCGTTCCGGATCTAGAAGATGAGCCCTTCGCAGAAATGCAAATGGGACGCTGGATGTTTGCCGGTGTGGGGCGGCATCATTTCGGGCATTTTCTTGTTGAGACGCTCATTCGGCTTTGGGCCGCGGGATACTACCGCGATGAATTGGATGGCATTGTGGTTATTCCCAATCGCGGCATCGATTTCTCACAGGCCATTGATCGGCGCTTCGGGCCGTTCTTGTCGCTCATGACGGATGGTTTGGCCGTGCATCTGCCGACTCACCCCACGAGATACGAAACGTTGCTTTTGCCCTCGCCAGGGTTTGGGCCACAAGGATGGATCACCGGCACGCCGATCTTTCGCCGTGAGATACGCGCCCGGGTGGCTGCGCGCATCAGACCGCAGGGCGACAATGACAAGGTCTATGTTTCGCGCACGCAGCTGCACAAGGATGATAAATTGGTGGATCAGGAAGCCGAGGTTGAGGAGGTTATGCGCAAAGCCGGATACGACATCTTTTATCCCGAGCAGCACAGCATCGCCGATCAGCTGTCGCGTTACATGACCGCCAAAACGCTTGTGGGCGCTGAAGGGTCGGCCTTTCATCTGGCCCCCTTCGCGATGCCGACTGAGGGGCGCGTGGCGCTTTATCAACGCCGCTACTGGACGCGGGCCTTCAATGCCTATCCCGCACAGATCGAGGCGTTTTGCGAAGGCGAGGTCACGTCGCTGCGCCCGCTTCAAACCCGGGACAAGAACGAGATCACTGGCGACAAAAGCCCCAAGCTCGATTTCGAAAAGTTGACCGATGGCTTGTCAGATGCGGGCTTTATATAGCGGTGAAAGCTGGCCATGACGTCAAACCAGCTATCCGGCTAAGGGCCCCGGAATACTCAATCAGTGTTAAGACGAAGCCTGTCCTGATCGAGCCTCCGCCCCGATAGCGGAGTTTCAGGACGCCGGTGATGCGGCCGAAGTGGTCGCGACCGTCCTGAAAATCCAGAGGCGTGACTTTGCGTTTGAAGGATGTTCTTCGCGCTTTGATGATCGACGAGCTGAAGAAAAACTGAAATGAAGGGCATCCGGGAACTGGTCGAGGTGTTCCCGACCGTCTAAGAGTAGCACCCTCCGAATTGCACCGAAGCTATTTGATCAAGCAGAGCCATCGCTCTTCTTTGTCTAGATATCTTCCCATGGATGCGCGCGATCCTTTAGAAAGCTCAGAAACGCCTGCACTTTGGTTGTCCTGTGCAAATCCATATGGGTCACAAGCCACAAGGGAGAGGCCCATTCTTCACGTGGTGCAAGCACTTCGATCAAGCCCGGCATTTCTCGCGCCTGAAGCCGGGACATAAACCCAAGCCCCGCCCCGGCCCGAATGGCACGACGCTGCGCATGCACATCGCCACTGCGAAACGTAATGCGCTCCACTGGCACATTCTCACGCAGCCAAATGGCAAACGGCGCACGGGACTTTGGATCGTCACTGCTGACAAACCAGTGCTGATCCAACTCGGCCTCGGTCTTGGGCAAGCCGTAACGCGCCGCATAGGCCTCGCTGGCAAACAGAGTGATCTTTTGTCGGTGAAATTTCTGCACCACGTTGTCGGGCTGATCCGGCGGGTTGCCCGCGCGGAGTGCGACATGCGCCTCACCGTATTCCAAGCGGAAAAGCCGATCACCGGTCAGATAGCGCACGATGATCCCGGGATGCTCAATCTGAAAATCTGTGAGGATCGGCACCAAAAGGTGGCTCAGCGCGCCCAGCGACGTGACCACCAATTCCCCTGACACATCATTGCCCCGTCCCTTGATGCGCCCGGCCAATTGGCTGAACTGATCATCCGTGGCTTGGGCCACGCGCAACAGGTCATCGCCGGCCTCTGTGGGCGTATACCCCCGCGCATGGCGCTGAAAGAGCTTCACCCCGAGCCGGTCTTCCAAGGCGTCGATGTGTCGGATGACCGTGGCGTGGTGAACCCCAAGAACATCGGCGGCGCCACTCACAGTGCCCACACGCGCCACATGGAATGCCGTGCGCACTTCATCCCAGTTGTCCATTATGCCGTCTCCTCGGGTTGGGGCTTTTGCCATTCCATCATGATCAGGTACGGCGCCTTGTTCATTTTCGAGCCATATGGATGTGCCGGATCCACAGCGGCTGGTTCGTCGAAAAACCGCAGCTCAAGGCCAAGACCAAGCAAGGCTTGCATGTAAAAAGACAGTGGACGGTGCCAGTTTTCGATCGAGATGCCATCCCATTCCGCGGGAAAGGCATGTTCTTCAAGATACCGATCCACCGTGATCCGGACAGCGCCATCGTCCAACCGGTCCCACCCTCCGTCGCGGGTCTGCGAGGCCGTGTTCCAAGAGGCCAGGTTGGCGATCAAGAGCCGCCCGCCGGGTTTGAGCACGCGTGACATTTCGCCGAGTCCTGCCTTCGCGTCGGGAATGTCGATCAAGGAAAGATAGGACACAACACAGTGAAAGGAGCCATCGTCGAAAGGCAACGCCTCTGCATGGCCTTCGACATAGGTCGCCCCGCCCAGAAGGCGCGCCTGGTCCAAGAGCTTTCTCGTTGGATCGAGACCTGTTACCAGCGGCACGTGCTCGGACATGATCCTGCAAAATCGGCCTTCTCCGCATCCCACATCCAAAACCGTCTGCGCTCCGGACGAGACGACCCTCTTGAGCATGGGTGCATCCAGCACGCCGAAACGGCTGAAGTCACCCGTCGACCCCATTACGGTCAACCAGGCCTCCGCAGATTGATCCCATCCAAGCACCATCTTGCGATCCAGTTTTCTTATGTGCAAATTCAAACAGTTTCTCTTCGCAAGCTATCGTTGTGTTCTTAGCGGCACAAGGCCATCTTCTCGCCAATCGCAAGAAACACCAACCACATAAGGATGCCTCCAATGCCCAACACTGTTTTGCACATCGACAGCTCGCCACGTTTCAACGACTCCGTCAGCCGTGACCTCACAGCCGACATCGTCTCTCGGCATGCGGGCGCCAAGGTGATCCGTCGCGACCTGTCCAAGACGCCCGTGCCCCAGACCACTGACGCGTGGATTGGCGCAAGCTTTACCCCAGCAGAAGACCGCACCGCAGACCAAAAACACACGCTCACCCTGTCTGATGAACTGGTGGATGAGCTGGTCGCCGCGGACACCGTCGTGATCGGCATGCCGATGTACAACTTCTCTGTGCCGAGCGCCCTCAAGGCATGGATTGACCAGGTGGCCCGCCCCGGACGGACATTCAACTACACCGAAAACGGCCCCGTGGGCCTGCTCGAGGGCAAACGCGTGATCGTCGCCATGGCCACGGGGGGCGTTCCGCAGGGATCTGACATGGATTTTGCCACAAACTACATGACCTTCTTTCTTGGGTTCCTGGGCATCACCGATGTCCAATTTGTGGCCGCAGATGGCCTCAATGCCGATGAAGCAGGCGCCCGGGCCAAGGCTAAAAACGCGATCAACGCGCTCTTAGCAGCGGCTTGATCAACCAAGGTGAGAATGCCTGTGACGGGGCCCACCTCCCTGCCCCTTGACACAGCGGTTTCATGGGCGTTGCCTTGGCCCCGACACCACGCAAGGCACGCCCACGAAAATCAAACGCAACACGCCCGACATTTTTGTTGCCGAAGAGGTGCCCTGGCTGATCGCGATCATGCTGATCCTCTTCATTTTTGCGTTTGTCGCGCCCGGTGTTGGCATGGCTTTTGACGGGTTCTGGCAGGGTCTGCTTTTTGCGCTCGCGGGCGGCGGCATGGGGTTCGCCGCGCTCTGCGTGTTTGTGGAACGGCTGCAGGTGATCCTGGATCGGCGCAGCGGGCTGATCACGTTAAGGCGACGCACCGTGCTGAAATATGAACAGCAGAAAGTGCCGCTCGACGCGTTTGTTCGCGCGGAAACGGAAGAGACGACAAGCCGGAAAGACGGGCGCACCCGGCAGCTCTATCGCGCCACCCTGGTGCTCGCCGACGAAGGGGGTGAGGCACGCTATCCTGTCACTCAGGTCTATTCCAGTGGTGGTGGTGCTGAGAGATTGGTCAAAGCGATCAATCGCTGGCATGCACAAACTACTTGAGCGGCGACCACGGCGCATCGTCCCCATCTGCGGCCCATTCCTCGGCGAGCGCCTCTAGCTCCAACTCGCGCAAGCGCTGTAGATCGGTGACCCGCTCCCCCTGCCCGCGCAAATGTTGAAGCAAGCGGTGAGAATGGACGATTGTGGGCACGGCATCGAGCGGTTCCCACGCCTCCAATTCTGTCACCCGACGCAGATTGAACTCCGGCGGCAGGACGTAGAACCGCAGATCGCTTTCCCAGAGCAGATCCTTCAGAGTGATCTGATCGCGCGCCTCTCCTGAGGCATCATAGCGGCGCTTCCATTCGGAAAAGAACGCGGCCATCTCGGCATCATTGCGATAGACCATGACGCCCGAATTCATTTGCGGGAAGGCATAGGGCGTCTGCGCACCATGGCCTTTCTTGATCAGCTCTGATCGGCGCCGCACGTCATGGGCGATGGAGAGCGGAAACCGGTCTGTCAGATCGAAAATATCGCCCAAAGGGGCGAGCACCAGCACATCGCAATCGAGGAACAGCACGCGATCGAACCGGGCCTTGGAGAAACATTCAAGCTTCACCCTCGGATGCGAGGATGGAACGGGGTGCACCTGATCAAAGATGGCGTTTCCAGGATTGTCCAAAAGATCGGTGAAGACGTCGACCGGCAAGCCTGGATTTGTGTCCCGCAACGACTGCGCAGCCTGCTGCGCCAAATCAAGATAGCCCGCGCCAGTGGCCACAAAGATCACACCATCGCGCGGATTTGCTTGGCCGGTCACAGGCACACCCTCAGACCGCGAGCGCCCCTTGGGCAGCCGTCCTGATCGCCGCAATATTCTCGCCGTAGACCTCAGGCGCGTCCACCGAACCGCCCTTGAAGACGGCAGATCCTGCCACCAACACATCCGCGCCCGCCGCGGTCATCAAAGGGGCGGTCTCTGGTGTGATTCCGCCGTCGATTTCAATGTGAACGGGCCGGTCGCCAATCATCGCGCGGAGCCGTTCCACTTTGGCGATTTGCGAGTGGATGAAGGACTGCCCGCCAAAGCCCGGGTTCACGGTCATCACACAGATCAGATCGACCATGTCGAGGAGGTATTCCACCTCTTCTATCCCCGTGCCTGGGTTGAGCGCGAGGCCTGCCTTTGCCCCATTGGACCGTATCGCCTGCAACGTGCGGTGCACATGCGGGCCCGCCTCCAGATGAGCGGTGATCACGTCGGCACCTGCTTCGGCATAGGCCTCAATGTAGAGGTCCACGGGGGAGATCATCAGATGGACATCCATCACCGTCTTCACATGGGGGCGGAAAGCCTTCACGGCGGGCGGGCCAAAGGTGAGGTTCGGCACAAAATGCCCATCCATCACGTCCACATGCACCCAATCGGCGCCCTGCGCTTCAATGGCGCGGATCTCTGCGCCAAAATTGGCAAAATCGGCCGACAGGATGGATGGCGCGATCTTGATGGAGCGATCAAAGGACATGGGCGGCCTCTTGCGGTTTTCGTGCTTGGCTTTGCGCTCTGCGGACGGAGAGTCAAGCAATTGATCCGCCTTTCCCTTTGTGTCACCGTCCTTGAGCGACGTGTGAGGGAGGAAAAACACGTATGGACGGACTGATGATGCACCGGGATCTTCGGATCATCGATATCCTAACCTATGCGGCGGAAGCTTACCCGGATCAGGGCATCACATCAGCACGCGATGAAGGAGATGTGCATCGGATCTCCTACCCGCAAGTCTTGCACCGTGTGGCCCAGCTGGCGCAGGCGTTGCAACGACTTGGCGTCGCACCGGGCGATCGGATTGCGACGCTGGCCTGGAACGGGCACCGGCACTTCGAGCTCTACTACGGTGTCTCTGGCACGGGGGCAGTGTGTCACACGATCAATCCGCGACTGCCGGAAAACCAGATGTCCTACATCTTCGATCATGCTCAGGACGGTTTGCTGTTTGTGGATCTGAGCCTTGTGCCCCTCATCGAAAGCGCGCCGCAGGTGCTGCCGGAAGGCTGTCGCATTGTGGTCATGACGGATCAGGCGCATATGCCGGACAGCGCGTTGGATCTGATGTGCTATGAGGATCTATTGGCGGCGGAAGACGGCAGGATCGACTGGCCCGAGTTTCCAGAAAACACCGCCGCCGGGCTTTGCTATACATCTGGCACCACGGGGAACCCAAAGGGCGCCCTTTACTCACACCGGTCCACCGTGCTGCACGCGCTTTACACGGTCACGGGTCATCCGCAGAGCCTTCAACCCGGCAAGAAGGTTCTGCCGGTCGTGCCGCTGTTTCACGTGAATGCGTGGGGGATGCCTTACATCGCGCCGCTCAAAGGCATGTCGCTGGTCATGCCGGGCCGGTTTCTGGACGGGGCGAGCCTCTTTGATTTGATGGAAAACGAAGGTGTGTTCTCTGCATGGGGCGTGCCCACGGTCTGGGCTGGGCTGCAGGCAGAGATCGAAAAGCGCGGTGCGCCACCTGCTGCCTTTAAGGACCTGGTCGTCGGAGGGTCCGCCGCGCCCCGCGCCATGATTGAGGCCTTTGAGACCATGGGCGTCAGCGTGAACCAGGCCTGGGGCATGACCGAAATGAGCCCGATCGGGACGCGAGGCATTTTGCCTGTTGCGTTGAAGGATGCGCCTTTCGACGAATTGGTCGATGCCAAGGTCGGCGCCGGGCGACGGCTTTTCGGGGTGGATTTCAAGCTTGTAGGTGAAGATGGCACGGTGCTGCCTTATGACGGGGAGTCCGAGGGCGAGCTTTATGTGCGTGGAAATGCCGTGATCCACTCCTACTACCAAAACGAAGAGGCCACGGAGGCGGCATTCGATGCGGATGGGTGGTTTGGCACAGGTGATGTTGCGACGGTGGGGCCCGATGGTCGGTTGATCGTGCGGGACCGCGCCAAGGACCTTGTAAAATCTGGCGGCGAATGGATCAGTTCCATCGATCTTGAGAACTTCGCGACCGCCCACCCGGACCTCGCGGCATGTGCCGTGATCGCCGTGCCCCATCCCAAATGGGATGAGCGTCCTGTCTTGGTCGCCGTCGCGGCCGGCAATACGCGCCCAAGTTTGGAAGACATGCATGACTTTATGCGAGAGGCCTTCGCCAAGTGGCAGCTGCCTGATGACATCTTGTACGTCGATGCGTTGCCGCTGACAGCGACGGGCAAAGTCTCCAAACTCACGCTACGCAAGCAGTTTGCAGATTACGTGCTGCCAGAATTTCGCGGAGCGGCAGGTGGGTGAGCTGGATCTCATGGCACTGGAACGTTGGGCCAAGACCCATGTCGATGGGTTCGCAGGGCCTGTCACGGCCACCAAGGTCACAGGGGGTCAATCTAATCCGACCTATCGGCTGGAGACAGGCAGCGGGCGCTATGTCTTGCGGCGCAAACCCCCAGGTGTGCTGCTAAAGTCTGCCCATGCTGTCGATCGCGAGTTTCGCGTGCAGACGGCGCTGGCCGATACCAATGTCCCGGTGCCGCGCATGCATGCGCTCTGCGAGGATGACGGCGTGATTGGGTCGGCGTTCTACATCATGGACTTCGTTGACGGCGTGGCCTTCGACCAACCCAGCCTACCGGAGCTTACCAATGAAGCCAGAGGGCAGGTGATGGACGCACTCAATGCAGTGCTTGTCGCCATCCATCAGGTGGATATCGAGACTGTCGGCCTCAGCGAGTACGGCCCGCACGGCCATTATTGCCAACGCCAGACGGACCGCTGGACGAAACAGTATCGCGCCAGCCAAACCGACGATCTGTCTGACATGGACGATCTGATATCCTGGCTGCAGACCAATATGCCCGAAGACGATGGCCAGCGCCGTCTCGTGCATGGCGATTATCGCCTCGACAACCTGCTCTTTTCGCCAGATGGGCAGGAGGTCTGCGCTGTGCTCGATTGGGAGCTGTCGACCATCGGCCATCCGTACGCCGATCTGGCCGGTGTGATCATGCAATGGGCAATGCCTGCCAACGGGGACGGTCGCGGTTTGGCCGGTGTCGATCGCGCGGCCCTTGGCCTCTGGTCCGACGCACAGTTCATAGAGACCTATTGCACCCGACGCGGCATTGCCGGGATCTCGGATTTCAATTTCTACCTCGCCTTCAGCTTCTTTCGGATGGCGGCGATCCTGCAAGGCGTGAAGAAGCGCGCGCTTGATGGCAATGCCGCCGACCCGGAGCGCGCCGCGCGGCTTGGGGCCTATGTGCCGGAGTTTGCGCGGGCCGGCCTGAAAGCCGCCCATCCGTAACGCCAGGTTTCTTTGGCGGTCTTGGTCTTGACCTTCTAGTCACTGGAACCTTTATATCCCCTTGTAAAAGGGGTCTCAGCCCATGACGCAACAGCCCATGAGGTTCGAAATAGACGGCATGTCTTGCGCCGGATGCGCAGGCCGTGCGGAGCGTGCTCTGAATGCCGTGCCTGGAGTCGTGGACGCGCGGGTGAATTTTGCCTCTCGGTCTGCGCTCGTGGAGGCGCCAAGCGTCGCCGCTGAAAGCCTGACGGACGCGCTCACATCGGCCGGATACCCAGCACGGGTGTCAGAGGCAACGTCCTCAATCGCGCCGCGCGAAGACGCAGAAGCCAAAGACGCAAAGACGCGGTTTTTCATTGCCGCCGCTTTAACGCTGCCCGTGTTCCTCACGGAAATGGGTGGGCATCTTATCCCCGCATTGCATCACCTGATCCACCAAACCCTCGGCCAGACAGTGTGTTGGACCCTGCAATACCTGCTCACCACAGCGGTACTGTGCTGGCCCGGGCGGGAGTTTTTCGCTCGCGGGTTTCCTGCGCTGGTCAAAGGCGTGCCCGATATGAACTCTCTGGTGGCGCTCGGCGCATCTGCGGCATGGATCTATTCCAGCGTCGCCCTGTTTGCGCCCGCGCTGCTGCCCGCGGGCACGCAAGCCGTCTACTTTGAAGCCGCGGCTGTGATCGTCACGCTGATCTTGCTTGGGCGGTGGCTTGAAGCCCGCGCAAGGGGTCAGGCGAGCGCCGCGATCCGATCGCTCGTCGAGCTGCAACCCAACCGCGCCCATATCCGGCAGGGCGATCAACTTAAAACCGTGGATCTGACCCTCGTGCGCGTGGGCGACATTCTGGTCGTGAAGCCAGGGGAACGTATTCCGGTGGATGGCATCATCCTCGAGGGGGCGTCTTTCGTCGATGAAAGCATGCTGACAGGCGAGCCCATTCCAGTTGAGAAATCGGAGCAAGACTTGCTCACAGGCGGGACGCTCAATGGTCAAGGAGCCTTGGTGATGGAGGCCACGCGCGTGGGCCAGGACACCGTGCTCGCCCGCATTGTCGAGATGGTCCAGGAAGCACAGGGCGCCCGCCTTCCCATCCAATCCCTTGCCGATCGCGTGGTCGCCATTTTCGTACCAATCGTCATAGCCATAGCGACGGTGACTGTGGCCGCATGGCTCGCCTTTGGTCCTGTCCCGGTGCTCAGCTTCGCGCTTGTGGCAGGTGTGTCTGTTCTTATCATCGCCTGCCCATGCGCCATGGGTCTGGCGACGCCGACATCCATCATGGTGGGCACCGGCCGCGCGGCGGAACTGGGCGTTTTGTTCCGCAAAGGCGAGGCGTTGCAACGATTGGAAGACGTCCGCGTGGTGGCCTTTGACAAAACCGGCACGCTGACCGAAGGCCGACCGGAGGTGGCTGACATGGTTGTGGCCGACGGTATGGATCGCGCGGAGGTGTTGCGACTGGCGGCCTCGGTGGAGCAACAATCCGAACACCCCATCGCCCAAGCCATCGTCAGCGCTGCTGACGGTCAAGCTTTGAGCACGCCTGACAATCTCGAAGCGCTCAGTGGCAAAGGATTGGCTGCGGATGTCGACGGGTACAAGGTCTTGATTGGAACAGCGCTCTTGATGCGGGAACAAAGTGTCGCCTTCTCTGATTTGCATGCAGACGCAGACATCATGGCAGGCCGTGCTGAGACACCTGTCTTCATCGCCATCGACGGCCAGGTTGCGGCCGTGCTCTCTGTAACGGATCGGGTCAAACCAACTTCGAAAGAGACCATTCTCGCCCTCAAGGCAAAGGGCCTGCATGTGGCTATGCTCACCGGGGACACCCGGCAGACGGGTGAGGCGATTGGCGCAGAGCTTAGCATCGACACTGTGCGCGCAGAGCTCCTGCCCGGCGACAAGCAGACAGCCCTCAACGGCCTTCGCCAAACACTCGGACCCGTGGCGTTTGTGGGCGATGGGATCAATGACGCTCCAGCACTTGCCCTCGCAGATGTGGGGCTCGCGGTGGGCTCGGGCACCGACGTGGCTCTGGAGGCGGCGGATATAGCGCTCATCTCGGGCGATCCGCGCGGGGTGGTGACCGCCTTGACTGTCTCGGAAAGGACGATGCGCAACATCCGGCAAAACCTCTTCTGGGCGTTCGCGTACAATGCCGCGCTCATTCCCGTGGCAGCAGGCGCGCTCTATCCTCTCTTTGGGCTCTTGCTATCACCCATGCTGGCCGCGGGCGCCATGGCGCTGAGCTCGGTCTTCGTTGTAACCAATGCGCTGCGCCTCCGGAGGATGACCGCATGAATATCGGCGAAATCGCAGGGCACACGGGTCTGCCCGCCAAGACCATACGCTACTACGAAGATATCGGTCTGATCTGCCCACAGCGCACCACCAACGGCTACCGTGTGTTTTCTCAAACGGACGCCCACAAGCTCACCTTTCTGGGTCGCGCCCGGGCGCTTGGTTTCTCGATTGAGGAATGCCGCAAACTCTTGGCCCTCTACGAAGACAAAGACCGTGCCAGCAGTGATGTAAAAGACTTGGCGCGTGGGCACCTTCAAGAGATCGAGGACAAGATCCGCCAACTGCAAGACATGCGCGCGACCCTGTCAAACCTTGTCGAAAGCTGCGCAGGCGATGACCGTCCGGACTGTCCCATCCTGATGAACTTGGCCAATCCCCCGCGAGGCACGCCCGAAAGGGAGTGACGAGCGGCTACATTTCCCGCCCTGCGTTCAGCTCTCCCCAGCGCATCACGGCATTGGCCCCCAGGAACGTCAACGGCACCGGCGGCAGCTTGACCGGCGCATCCTGACCCAGGAAATGCTCCACAATCCACGTGCGGTTGCCCGACGCGAGATCCGCCGCAGCCATCCCAAGCGTGGTTCCCTTTGCCGTACCAAGCCCGTTTTGGCAACAGGCCGAAAAGAGCCCGTCCTCGACCACGCCAAAGGCCGCAACACCGTTGCGGCTGAGACATAACTGCCCGCCCCAGCGATACTCCATCTCCACACCGGCCAGCATCGGAAAGCGCCGCTGAAAAGCCCGGTCATGATCCTTCGCGACGCGCGCAAGCCGCGCCTCACCCACATCCATGGACGGATCACAGGTGAACCGGTTGCGCACCACAAGCCTGTCTCCGCCGGTGCCGGAAATCCGCCGTACGGTCGTGCCCATCGGATCGGCTGAGGTGCCGCCCCATCGCGCATGCCCACCCAATCGCTTGACTTCCTCAGGCGTCAAAGCGCGTGTCATGGAGCCATAGGTGAACACGTGCAGGAGCCTGCCCTTGAACTGTCCAAAGCTGTTGGCATGCCCGTTCACAGCCAGGATCACCTTGGGCGCAGAGACAGAGCCATCGGGTGTCTCAGCCCGCCACACCCCTTTACGCTTGAGTCCAGTCACAGGCGTGTTCTCGTAAACACTGACCCGATTGGATCGCAGACCGGCTGCCACGTCGCGAACATAGAGCGCAGGCTGGATCATCGCGGTCCCCGGCGTGTAAAGCCCGCTTTCATAGTAATCCGTGCCTGTAATCTCTTGCATCTGCGCGGCATCGAGCATCTCACTGGTTTCCCCGATGCGGGCCAGATGCGCGGCGTAGTCGCGATTGTGCTGTGTGCCTTTGGCCGTGGCCGCGGCATTCAGCTTGCCTGCGCGCGTGAACGCCTCAGCACTCATCCCGTACTCCCCCGCCATCTCCGCGGCAAAGTCGATCCCAGCGCGGTTCAAAGCGATTTGCGTGCGGTCTCCTTCCGCCTCACCCCCATAGTCGCTGGACGAGAGATCATGGGGCAGATCAATCATGAAGCCGGAGTTTCGCCCTGCCGGACCTTCCCCGACACGACGCGCCTCAAGCAAGACGATCCGCGCTTCCGGATGCAATTGCGCCAGACGCCGCGTGGCCGACAACCCCGCATATCCAGCTCCAATGACCAGCCAGTCCGCTACCACATGCTCGTCCAGAACGTGCGGAGCCGCAGCCTTTGGCAAAATATCATTCCAAGCCGCTGGGCCAGGATCTTTGGGCAAACGCGTGACTTTCATGGCAGGCTCAACTGGGCCATGCGGCCGCCATCAATAGTGTAGACCTGTCCGGTGACAAAGCTTGCCGCACCGCTGGCCAGCCAACATATCAGTTGGGCCACTTCTTCAGGACTGCCTGTGCGGCGGACGGGATGAATGCCGCCAATCTCGCGCCGGAAAGCCTCTGGGTCGGTCATACTTTCGATAAAGTCCTCGTTGAGCTCAGTATCAATCCAACCGGGTGCCACGGCATTGCAGCGCACAGCGTCTTGCCCGTGATCCACCGCCACCGCGCGCGTAAGTCCATGCAGCCCCGCCTTGGACGCGCCGTAGGCCGGATGCCGTGGGTTTGAACCAAGCCCCTCAATTGAGCCCACATTCACAATCGCCCCACCGCCGTCTCGCAGCAGTGGCATCGCATATCGGATCATAAGGAAAGGCGCCGTCAGATTGACCTGGATCTGAAAATGCCAGTCTTCGATTGAGCTTTCCTCGACCGTGCCCTCGCGCATCACACCGGCATTGTTGACCAGAATGTCGAGCTGCCCCGCGCGCTCCGACATCTCACGGATCACGGCCGCCGGCGCATCCGGATCGGAAAAATCCGCCGCGATGTCTTCGTGCTCTGACGGTCCGCGCTGTGCGGCGAAAACCCGTGCGCCACCGTCCGCCAACATTTTTGCCGTCGCCGCGCCCATGCCGGAAGACGCGCCCGTCACCAAGGCCACTTTTCCCGCAAAATCTATCATGTGACCGGTTTCCCGCCGTTGACCTCAACCAGCGCGCCGCACATGTAGCGGGCGGCATCTGAGGCGAGGAACGCGATCACGTCGGCGATCTCTTCGGGCTCTGCGATATGGCCAAGCGGCACAGTTGAGTTGAGTTCCGCGACGGCCTTATCGGGATCGAACCCGCGCTTTTCAAACCCACTGCGGAGCATCGGCGTGTTCACCTCATTGGGGCACACAGCGTTCACCCGAACGCCCTGATGCGCGTGATCCCGGCCCAGGCATTGCGTCAAAGAGGCAATCGCCGCCTTCGACATTACATAAAGTGGATGGTTCGGCCCGGGGCGCAGGCCCCAGCAAGAGGACGTATTCACGACAACGCCACCACCGGCATCCGCCATAATCGGAATGGCAGCGCGGCAAATGCGGAACGGGGCTTCCACGTTCACGCCCATGGTCAGGGCATAATCAGAATCAGTGGCCTCTGTAATGTCGCCACGGGTGATGACGCCTGCATTGTTGATCAGGATGTCGAGACCTCCGAGCGCCTCCGCCGCCCGGCGGGGAAGCGCATCGCAGAAGGACCCATCGAGCAGGTTTCCATCGATATGCGCCTCTGCCTCAATGCCACTGCTATCGCGATCACTGACCGCCACGCGTGACCCTTCAGAGCGCAATAGGGCAACGAGAACGGCGCCTATGCCTCCCGCGGCCCCCGTCACCAAAGCGTTTTTGCCCTCGAACCGCATGGGTCACCCTCCGAACGACGCCACGGGCGCACCGAAACGATCAGTGTCGATATTGAGGCCGAGACCCGGACCTTGCGGCAGCGCAATGTGACCGCCTTTGATTTCGATCCCGCCGTTGCCGTCGTAGTGGTCTTCGATGTACGGAGCTGCGAGCCAGACGCCTTCCATCCGGCGTGGATCCACTGTGGCTCCAACATGGGTGCACGCCGCGGCAATGATATCGCCGCCCCAGCTGTCATCACAAGTATGAGGCAGGTTACGTGCAGCACAAATGTCCCGGAATGTTGTCATCGGCAGCAGCCCCCCGATGCGCGTGACCTTCATCCCAAAGCCATCCACCAGCTCGCGGCCGACGGCTTTGATCACCGAGGCCAGATCGACGCTGCTTTCATCCATATAGATCGCGTGGGTCACCTGACCCCGGATCTTCTCGAGGTCCTCCACCCGGTCACAGGGCTGTTCCATGATGAAGGGAATGTCGGGGCATTCCCTGCTGACGCGCAATGCATCGCGTGTGGTCCAGCCACGGTTCCCATCGACGGCCAGCCGCATCCGCCCGCCCACGGTTTCCCAGACCTTGCGTATCACCTCGATATCGATCTCAACCGGGCGGCCACCCACTTTGACCTGCAAGCGCGGATAGCCTTCATCGGCTTTTTCCTTGGCCTGGCGGGCGATGTCATCCGGGGTGCCGACGCCTGTCGCAAAGTAGCTTGGCACGTTATCCGTCACCGCGCCGCCGAGAAGATCGGCCACGCGCAACCCGGTTGACTTGCCCAGCAGATCATAGGTCGCGATATCAAGCGCCGCCTTGGCATAGTTGTGCCCATTTAGCACGCCGTCCATGGCCCGGCGCACGGGGATCGGGGCGACATCGACGCCGATGCGCGCGGGGGCCAAGTGAGACAAGGCTGCCCGCGCGCCACCGGCGTGAGACTCGGCATAGGTGGGGCCAACGGGACACGTCTCACCCCACCCTTCCAAGCCAGTCTCGCTGACCATACGCAACAGTGTGGTATCAAGCGCATATACCTGAGCATTGGCCATCTTGTAGGGGCCATTCTTCACCGGCAGGTCATGTTGGTAGATATGAACCTTGGCAATCTTCATGGTTTAGTGATCCTGGTTGAGCGCGTCAGCCGCCGGGATCTCCCGCTCGCGCCGCGCGATGTAATCCAGCAGCGCTTCGTTCACGCCTTCATCCAGCTTCGGCTCCTCGTAGGATTTGAGCAGGTTGCGCGTGTAGGTCAGCGCGCGCTCATTGGCCTCAACCGCGCCTTCCGCAACCCATTGCTCGATGGAGTTATTGTCGAAGAGCTCTGGCATGAAGAACGCCCGCTGGAAGTTTTCCAGGGTGTGCGGATGGCCCAGATAGTGCCCGCCTGGACCCACATCAGAGACCGCCGCAACCGCTTCATCAAAGTCATCCCAACGGATGCCCTCGGCCATGCGGTAGGCCATGGCGCATTGTTCGGCGTCAATCACGAATTTGGCCATAGAGCAGTGCATGCCCGCCTCGTTCCAACCGGCGGAGTGCCACATGTAGTTGGTGCCCGCCATCTGGAGCGCCATGAGCGTGGTTGCGCTTTCGTAGCCCGCCTGCGCGTCGAGAGTCTTGGCCCCGCCCAGCGTGTTGGAGGACCGCCACGGCACTTCGTAGTAGCGCGCCATCTGACCGATCATCATGTTCATCAGGCTGATCTCTGGCGTGCCCGCCATGGGAGCACCGGATTTCATCGAGACGGTGGAGAGGTAGTGCCCATAGATCGCCGGACAGCCTTTGCGCACGACCTGTGTGTAGGCCAAAGCACTCAGCGCTTCCGCGTTCAACTGCGCGACGGTCGGCGCCACGGAGGCTGGCGTATTGGCCCCGCCCAGAACGAAGGGCGAGCACAGTACCGGCTGGTTACGTTTGTTGAAGGCGCGCATCGCGCCGAGCATGGTTTCGTCCCACACCAGCGGGGAGTTTCCGTTGCAGTTGCCCGTGCAAACGGGGTGCGTTTCCATGAACTCCTCACCAAAGAGGATCGCGCACATGTCCATCACGTCTTCGGCGTTCTTGGGGCTTGTCGTCATGCCCATGAACGTCTTGTCAGAATGCTTCATCGACGAATAGGTGATGCGCAGGTGGCGCTGACTGATCGGATGGTCGTAAGGCTCCACGATGTGGTGCGCAGAGCTGTGCATCGCTGGCAGCATGTGCGCGAGCTTGTGGAAATTCGCCAGATCTTCCAGCAACGGGTTGCGGCGCTCATCATTGAGATCGCGCAGGTAGGGCGCGCCGGTCATGGGCACGAAGATCGCGTGCTCCTTGCCGAAGGGCAGATTGTTGGCCGGGTTGCGCGCGTTGTAAGTGAAGGTCTCCGGGATCGTCGCGATCAGTTCGCGCACGAGGCCACGATCAAGATGCACACGGTCGCCGTCGCGGATATCCGCGCCGACGCGCTTCCAATCCTCAATCGCGGTGTCATCGCGGAAGACAACGCCCACGTTTTCGAGGATATCCATGCTCGCGGCATCGATGCGTTCCACCTGCTCCTGGCTCATCGGCTCGGTCAAAGGCATCTTTCGTTTGAGGGCAGGCAGCATCGTGAAATCACGGGCCTGACGGGTGGCTTTACGTGCGCCGCGTCCTCGGCGGGTTGTGCCGACAGCTTCTACGGTCATGTGGTTTTCTCCATCGACTTGGAAATTGCGTTCAAAATATCTGGGACGGCGTCGAAGACACCTGTGTCGCGCAGACCGTCCATAAGTTGGAGGCTGAGCGTGTTGGGGGAGGCCAGACGATTGGCTTCCGCCGTCATGTCGGTGGGCAGGTCCTGGTGCATACTGGTCAGGAACGCCGTTGCGATCGGTCCGAGATAGGTGTCGGGTTGTCCGGTCTGCTCTGACAGCCATTCGCTGCCCGCGCCGAGAAGCCCCATCGCACCGACGACCATGGTGATGGCGGCGTAATGTTTCAGGAAGGTCTCTTCATCGGGTTGCGGCAGGATCGGGTTGGTATTGCCGAAGAACCGGGTCAAAGCGGCAGCGTCTCCGATCAACGGCAGGGGCGTGTGCCCGTGCTCCATGGAGGCCATTGGAATGGTGGCCGAAATCTCCTCGGCGGGCGCGCATATGGCTTCGAGTTCTGCCATACGAACGCCAGCCATGACCGAGACAACTTCCAGATCATCCCGCCACGGCAGCGCACCGCACACGTCCTTCCAAACGGCAGGGCGCAGGCAGATGAACACCGTATCGGCTTCCGCAACGACGTCGTGGTTCTCAGCAGCGCGAATGCCAAGGCCTTCAGCGACAAGCGCCGCAGACACCGCTTCATTGCGGTGGGACACGATCACCTCATGCCCGTCCCGTGCCACCTTCCGCGCCATGTGGCTGGTGATGTGGCCAGTGCCGAGAAATCCGACTTTGCTCATCCGACGTTGTCTCCGTCGGATGGATCGCTGAGGTCGACCCAGATGGTCTTCATCTCGGTAAACTGGTCATGGGCGTGAATGGAGTTATCGCGCCCTCCGAAGCCGGATTGCTTGTAGCCGCCGAAGGGGGTGGAGATATCACCTTCGCCGTAGCAGTTCACCGTGACCGTACCAGCCCGTATGTCGCGCGCGGCGCGCATAGCGCGGCGGACGTTGCCGGTGAAGACAGACGCCGCAAGGCCATACTCGGTGTCATTCGCCAGTTCGATGGCCTCATTCATGCTGGCCACTTCGATGACCGACAGGACCGGACCGAAGATCTCTTCTCGCGCTTTGGGATCGTCCTTGGCGACCTCATAGACTGTAGGCTCCACGAAGTTACCATCAACCTTGCCACCAGCGAGGGCTTTGCCACCGATGTAGCCAGTCACTTTCTGGCAGTGCTCTGTATCGATAAGCGCGCCGAGATGGTTTTGCGGATCAAGCGGATCGCCCGTCTTCCAGTCGCGCATGCGGGCCAGAACACGTTCGATCAGCGGGGCTTTGATGTCCTTGTGGACGATCAGGCGACTGCCTGCCGAACAGTTTTCGCCCATGTTCCAAAACGCGGCGTTCACCACGTTCTCGGCCACATGGTCGAGGTTTTCGGCATCCTCCAGCACCACAATCGGGTTCTTTCCGCCGCATTCCAGCGTGACTTTCTTCATGTTGCTGTCAGCCGAGTAGCGCAGGAAGCGTTTGCCGGTCTCGGTGGAGCCGGTGAAGCTGACCATGTCGACGTCAGAGTGCATCCCGAGCGGTTCCCCAACAGACGGGCCGTCGCCGGGCAGGACCTGCAACACGCCGCGAGGGATACCGGCCATGTGCGCAACTTCCGCCAGACGCAGGGCCGTGAGGCTGGTCTGTTCCGCAGGCTTCACAATCACCGAATTGCCTGCGGCCAGCGCCGGGCCGCTCTTCCACGCGAGCATCAGCATGGGGAAATTCCATGGCAACACGCAGGCCACAACACCGATGGGTTCGCGCACGATCATCGCCATGGCATCGTCGCCCGCAGGCGCGGTCTGGTCGTAGATCTTATCGATTAACTCACCATGCCATTTGATCGTGTGGATCGTCTCAGGGATGTCGATCTCTTCGCAGTCTTTGATCGGTTTGCCGCTGTCGAGGCTTTCCATCACGGCCAGTTCATGCCGCCGCCGGGTGATCAGTTTGCAAAGCCGGATCAGCACATCCTTGCGTTCCGAGGGGTGCGCGCGGGACCATTCCCCGCGATCAAACGCCTCGCGCGCTTTCTGCACGGCGAAGTCCACGTCATCGGCGTTGGCCGTGCTGATCGATGTCAGCACCTCGCCCGTGGCGGGGTTCACCGTGTCCATCATCGGGCCCGAGCCTTTGCGGAACTTTCCATCGACAAACGGGGTGGCTGGCAGATCAATCTCAGCGGCAATCGCGCCGTATTCCGCGCGTGTCAAAAGGTCCGTCATTTGCCTTCTCCCATGATCGCGGCGATGGAGGTGTCGAGCGTGCGGATCACCTCTTCCAATGCGCGTTTGTCGTCTTTGTTCAGCGGTTGCAGGGGTTTGCGCGGTGGTCCCGCAGGAATGCCCCGCATGGTCAGACCGTGCTTGATGCACTGAATGAACTTGCCGCCCTGCTCGAGCACGCGCATCAGCGGCATCATCGCCGACATGATTGCGCGGCCCTTGGTGTAGTCGCCCTCCAGCACGCAGGTTTTGTAGAGCGCGACATGCGCCTCAGGGGCAAAGTTTGACCCCGCGCAGACCCAACCGCGCGCGCCCCATGCGAAGAATTCCAACGCCTGGTCGTCCATGCCGCATAGCAAGCCCAGATGTGGGTAGTCGCGGGCGATGAGGTGCAGCCGGTTGATATCGCCAGAGCTTTCCTTGATGCCACAGAAATTGGGGGAGCGGCCCAGACGATCGAGCGTTTCCTCGTCCATGTTGACGCCCATACGGCCCGGGTAGTTGTAGAGCATAACCGGCATATTCGCGGCGCGATCGATGGCGAGTGCATGGAGCGCGATCTCCCGCCCCGTCGGCAGCGAGTAGGGCGGCGTCGCGACCAGCAACGCATCCGCGCCGATCTCTTTCGCAGCTTTAGCGAATTCGATGCTTTCTTCGGTGCGCAGCGCGCCGGTGCCCATCACCACAGGGACGCGTCCATCAATCATAGTCTTGATCGTCTTGGCCAGGTGGATCCGCTCGTCATGGCTTTGGGCGTAGTATTCGCCCGTGGTGCCGGCTGAGATAATGCCATGCACGCCACCATTGATCAGGTGTTCCACGGTCTGAGCCAGCGCCTCTTCATTGATCGAATGGTCGTCATGAGAGGGCGTGACGATGGGCGTCCAGATCCCTTCAAACTGCATGTTTGCGGTCCTTAATCGTGAGTATGTCGATGGGCAGCGGATCGGGAGAGACGAATTGCTCCAGCCGGTCACGCGACAGGTTCCAGTGATCAATGGTCAGCGCGACGATGGTGTCGGCATCGCGCGCCTCAATGGCGGTGATCATCTGGTCGTGATGGTCTGCGGCTGTGCGCACGCGGGCCTTATCCTCGGCGGAGGTCGGGCGATAGAAGGTCTGGCTGAGGCGCGTATGATCGATCAGCATCCGGTTCAGGCTGGGCAGCAAATACGGGTTATGCGCCATCATGCCAATCTGGTGGTGAAAGCGGTGGTTCATCAGGGCCGCTTGCTCTGCGTCGCCAGTCTCGGCCGCCTGTCGGAATTTGGCCTGGATCTCTTTTAGCGCCGGGATTTGATCGCTGCGCCGGTTTTCGGCGGCCAGGCGGGCGACATTGGCATAGATGAGGGGGGCAGTCTGAAAGAACATGCGGATGACGGACATATCCATCGAGGCGACCTTTGGCCCGCGGTTTTGCTCAAGCTTCAGATATCCCTCACCCGCAAGTCTTTGAAAAATCTCACGCATTGGCGTGCGGGAGAGGCTGTATTCCGCACAAAGCGTCGCCTCATCCAAATCACTACCGGGCGCAATATTCTGCCGCAGAATGCGCATGCGGATGCTTTCAATGCAGTCTGTTTTGCGGTCTGTGGGCATGGCGATTCGGCAAATGAATACAGATTGTATACATCGCGTACCCCCAAAAGAGCCATTGCGCCGGGCCTCATTGCGACATTTCCGGGCGTCTACGCGGCGGTTGTCTTGGCCGCGGTGGTTTCGAGCGTGAAGGGCTGGTCGCTCATCAGGCTGGGGATGCGCGCGGCAGTTTTCTCTACATCATCGAGATCAATCGTGGCCTGCACGATGCCCGGCTCCGCGCCGCCATCGCCCAGAACTTCTCCCCAAGGGTTGACGATCAGGGAGTGGCCGTAGCATTCGCCACCACCGGGCACATCCCCGATGGCGCATGCGGAAATGACAAAGCGCGTCGTCTCAATGGCGCGGGCGCGGTTCAGAACATGCCAATGCGCCTCGCCGGTTTTGCGGGTGAATGCCGCAGGACAAATCAGGATCTCAGCCCCATTTTGGGCAAGGGTTCGAAAGAGATCAGGGAAGCGTAGATCGTAGCAGATGACATGGCCGATGCGCCCGAAAGGCGTGTCATGGATCACCGCGCGGTTGCCGGGCTCAACGAAGGCGCTTTCGCGGTAAACCTCCGTCTCGCTAAGCTGGATATCGAACATGTTGATCTTGTCGTAGCGCCCGCGGATCCGCCCTGTGTCATCGAGCATGATCCCGCGGTTGATCACCTTGCCATCCGGGCCGTCCACCGCGATAGAGCCCAAGTTGATCCACACGTTGTTTTCCCGCGCGAGATCTTGCATGCCCTTGAGAAAGCCATGGGTCTCTTCTGGTGCAAAGGGAGGGCGGACGGCAGGGCCATCCGTATTCAAACCACCACAGTATTCGGGCAGAAACAGCATCTGCGCCCCGTTCGCAATGGCGGCTTCAGCCAGTGGGCACGCTTCGTCCAACGCAGTGGCCATGTCGGCTTGAGGTCTGGTTTGCAAACAGGCGACGTTCAACAGACGGGGCATCGCGGAACCTTTGATTGGGATTTCAGCGGCGAGCGTACCAGCAAAAGGGCAGGATTGGAAACGCAAGCCATTTCGCGACGATTGAGTATTTATTTCGACATTTCTCGAAATATATCTTGCCTTCGGTTTTAATTTCTATATTTCTCGAAATATGAAACAGACACCGATTCCCGATTTCGACCTCACTCTTGCCGCGTCCACATTTGCAGCATTGGGCAGTGAACAACGCCTGGCCGTCCTGCGCAGTCTGGTCCGGGCAGGTCCTGATGGCTTGAGCATTGGCGAGCTGGGAGAGCGCACCGGCGTGACCGGCTCCACGCTTACCCACCACATGAAAATCCTCTCGCAGGCTGGCCTTGTGCGCCAGGAAAAGCGGGGCCGCAGCATCATCTGTGCGGCGGTTGCCTATGACGAGTTGCGCAGCCTGTCTGAATTCCTCCTTAAAGAATGCTGCGCCGATGCAGACGAAGGGTATGACCATGACTGACGCCTCCCTCCCCTCCCCGCGCGACGCATGGCGCAGAATTGACAAAGTCTGGCTTTCGATCTTCGTGATCCCGCTGATCATCGCCGTGCTGGACCCGCCACAATTCTGGCCCACGATTGAGTTTGCAGCCAAAGCTCTGCTTGGAACGGCCCCCTTCATAGCGTTTGCCGTTCTGGCCGTCGCCTACATGAAGGCGACCGGGGCAGAGACCCTGCTGGCGCGGGCGTTCGAAGGCAACAAAGCCCGGATGATCATCATGGCAGCGTTACTGGGCGGGCTCTCACCGTTCTGCAGCTGTGAGGTCATCCCCTTTATCGCGGCCATGCTGGCGCTCGGTGCGCCGCTGTCGGCTGTGATGGCGTTTTGGCTGGCCTCTCCATTGATGGACCCGGCCATGTTTCTCATCACATCCGGCAATCTGGGATGGGAGTTTGCCATCGGCAAAACCGTCGCTGCAGTGTTCCTTGGCCTCTTCGGGGGTTTCGTCACTTTGGCGGCGTCCGGCACCTCGGTCTTTGCAGATCCGTTGCGGGAAAAACCGCAGGTGGGTGGATGCTGCGGCGCGAAGAAACCCTTTGAGGGCAAGCCGGTCTGGTCGTTCTGGGCCGAGAGCCCCCGCCGTGAGGTGTTCCGCGACACCACTATGGAAAACGCGATGTTCCTGCTGAAGTGGTTGGCCCTGGCCTATGTGATCGAAGCGATGATGCTGGCCTATATCCCCGCAGACCTGATTGCCACCGTGCTGGGCGGTGATGGGCTTGGCACAATCATCCTAGGAGCTGTCGTCGGAGCGCCCGCCTACCTCAACGGATACGCGGCTGTGCCTCTGGTCGACGCGCTGTTGCAGCAAGGCATGAGCAACGGTGCCGCGATGAGCTTTATGATCGCAGGCGGCGTCAGTTCGATCCCCGCGGCTATCGCGGTCTGGGCTTTGGTGAAGCCCCGTGTCTTTGCCGCATACCTGAGCCTGGCCATCACCGGTGCAGTGATTGCAGGTGCGGTATGGCAAGTTGTGGCCTGACACAAACGCCCGATTTGACGGTGAAGGTTGGCGCGACGCAGAGAAAATCCACGTCGCGCCAGTCTTTTATGCCGTTCCGAGGCATAAAATCGCCATGATTTATTGAAAATCTGCGTATAAATCGGACATAATGGCCGAAACACAGGGGGCAGAAAGCCTTCTTAAAGCCTCACGCACTAATAGGTGGGGCAAATGAGCAGATCCGGAGCTGTCGAATGCTCGAGTTCGAAAATGTCAGCAAGTCCTTTTGGACAGGCTCTCATCGCAAAGTGATACTCGATCGAGTGTCCTTTCGCGTGGAGCTTGGACGCTCAATTGGCATTCTCGCACCCAACGGCACCGGCAAGACGACCCTGATCAATATGATGGCCGGGCTGGAAAAGCCGGATGAAGGAGAAATTCGCCGGAATTGCCGGATCAGTTTCCCCTTGGGCTTTATGGGTGGGGTGATGACCCGGGTCTCCGCTGGCGAAAACGCCCGCTACCTCGCAAAGCTCTACGGCCTCGACCCCGACTATGTTGAAAGCTACTGCCGCTGGCTGTGCGGTTTGGGCGAATACTTTGACCAACCTATGGGAACGTATTCTTCTGGCATGCGGTCCCGTTTCAGTTTTGCACTGATGCTCGCTCTGGATTTCGACATTTACCTCATCGATGAGGGGATGCCGGGATCTGCAGATGTCGAATTCAATCGCAAGGCCGGTGAAATCCTGAAGGAACGGCTCGACACCACAACGATCATCATCGTGTCTCACCAGCCAGAGACGCTTAGGAAGTTTGCCAGCTCTGCCGGTGTTTTGATGGGCGGTAAAATGTACATGTTTGATACCTTGGAAGAGGCAAGACAGCTTTATGACTACGAAACCCAAGGCTAGAAAATTCCGCATTCGGCGGACAATGCCCACCCCATCCGAGATGGCCGCACAAGTTGATGCCGCTTTGGCAAAAAACACAGCAGACGGGCAACCGTCTGAGACTGTCAATCACCCGCGCCCCTCCGAGGCCGCGCCGGACAACGTCGGCACTGAAGCCCCATCTCACCCGACTGAGCCGACAGCCCGCAGCGGCCAGATCTCCAGCGCGGCAGAGGTGAATGCCTCCACCGAAATTGATGATATCCGCAAAGAGGGGCTGACGGGTCGTCAGCTGCGCATGGCACGACGTCTCGCGCAGAAACACGGGCTTGCGCCAACGTCCGATTTCGATGCTGTCAGGCTGCTGCGCGCGAAAGGCGTGGATCCGTTCCAAAGATCAAACTTTCTCGAGTTGGTGCAGCCGACAGAGCCTGCAACGACGACGGACGCCGCTGTGCAACTGCCACAAACTGTACCCGTCCAGCAGATACAACTGCCTTCGACCGAGAGTGTAAGCCCTGCCGAACGCCGCGCGCAGGAGATCATGAACATTCAGCGCGATATCGGCCGCCGGCGCCGTCGCAAGCTGATGCTGCTTTTGTCGCGCCTTGCAGCGTTCGTTTTACTGCCCACACTGGTTGTCGGTTACTATTTCTACTTTGTGGCAACGCCCATGTACTCCACGAAGTCCGAATTCCTGATCCTGACTGCGGACGGGCTGGGCACAAGCCCCTCAGCCGGGCTTTTTTCAGGTACCGCGTTCGCCACCGGTCAGGATTCGATCGCCACGCAGTCCTATTTGGAAAGCAAGGACGCCATGCTGCGTCTGAACGAGGATGTGGGCTTTATGGCCCATTTCAGCCAACCGGAAATTGACCCGATCCAGCGTCTGGAAGCAGACGCCACCAACGAAGAAGCCTACAAAGTATACCGCAAATACGTGAAGCTGGGCTATGACACCACCGAGGGTGTGATCCGCATGGAGCTGTCTACGGCGGACCCCGCGGTGAGCCGGCTTTTTTCCGAGACATTGATTGAATATGCCGAAGAGCGTGTGGATCAATTGAGCCAGGAAAAGCGCTTTGACGGCCTGGCAACCGCGGAAAAGAGCCTTGCAGATGCCAAGGCAGATCGCCGGGAGGCCCAGCGCCAGTTGGTGGCGCTTCAGGAGGGATCTATCCTGGATCCCGAGGGGGAGATTGCCAATATTCGTGCGCTGATCTCAAATGTTGAATTGCAGCTTCAGGAAAAGCAATTGGCGCTGAACACGCAGTTGAACAACAGCCGCCCTAACGCCGCGCGCGTCGAGGCGTTGCGCAGCGAGATTGAAGTTCTGGCAGCAGAGCTTGCCAAGCAAAACGCGCGTCTGACAGAGGCCACCGAAGGCGCCACGTCGCTTGCATCGCAAGCGGCCGAGATCCAGATGGCGCAGGCCGACCTCATGACTGCCGATTTGGTGCTGCAATCCGCGCTGGAGACCAAACGCCAGACAGAGATTGAAGCGAACAAGCAGGTGCGTTACCTCACGGTCAGCGTCAATCCGATCGCCTCAGAAGATCCATCCTACCCCCGTAAGTTCGAGAACACTTTGGTTGCGTTTTTGATCTTTGGCGGTATTTACCTGATGATCTCGCTGACCGCGTCGATCCTCAGGGAACAAGTGTCGTCCTAGTTATGAAGCAGATTTCCTTTTCCGGTCTGACCGTTGCCAACGATCAGCCGTTGGTTCTGATTGGCGGCCCCTGCCAATTGGAAAGCGCCGATCACGCTCAAATGATCGCTGGCACGCTGAAAGAAGCCTGCGATGCCGCAGGCGCGCAGTACATTTTCAAAGGCTCGTTCGACAAAGCCAACCGCACGTCAATCAATGCCGCCCCTGCCCTTGGTTTAGAGGCCGGGCTGAAGGTGCTGCAATCAGTGCGCGACAGCGTGGGCGTGCCGGTATTGACCGATGTGCACGAGACAGCCCACTGTGCCCCAGTGGCCGAGGTCTGCGCCGTGCTCCAAATCCCAGCCTTTCTGTGTCGTCAAACGGCGCTTTTGCTGGCAGCGGGTGAGACTGGGGCCGTCATCAACGTCAAGAAGGGTCAATTTTTGGCCCCTTGGGACATGCCCAATGTCGCTGCCAAAATCGCAAGCACGGGTAACGCCAAGATTTTCCTGACCGAGCGTGGCGCAAGCTTTGGCTACAACCGGCTGGTGGTCGATATGCAATCGCTGCCCGAAATGGCCAAGACCGGCTATCCCGTCATTATGGATGCAACCCACGCCGTTGCCCAGCCGGGGGGCTTGGGCGGTGCCTCAGGCGGCCAGCGTGAATTTGCGCCCGTGCTGGCGCGCGCTGCCGTTGCCACGGGCGTGGCCGGGGTCTTTGCGGAAACTCACCAGGATCCCGACAATGCCCCCTGTGACGGGCCCAATATGATCCGGCTCGAACACATGCCCGAGCTTACAGACACCCTGATGCAATTTGACAGGCTCGCGAAAACGCGGCCGATCCACATCTAAACCAAAAGAGATATCCTACCGTGACACGACCATTTCCTGACGTAACGCCCAACACCTGGTCATTTCTGCGCGATGCGATGATCAAGCCCACCGGTTTTCGCGAATATGATGCGCGGTGGAAATACCCCGATGAGATCAACCTGCCCGGCATGACCGCGCTTGGCCTGGGGCTGGGCACGCAAATGCAAAAACGCGGCATTGAACCGGTGATTGCCGTGGGCAATGATT
>ERZ1740068.119-NODE-119-length-50129-cov-7.178536_pt1 | contig 50129 bp, 49 predicted proteins | sample MGYA00581735_ERZ1740068 | MGnify/ENA primary metagenome ERZ1740068 (study PRJEB43018, sample SAMN04849740) | marine metagenome | isolation source: floating plastic debris | place: Pacific Ocean | collected 2008-08-30 | study: EMG produced TPA metagenomics assembly...
GGTAAGTTGCAATTGGTACATTAAGCCTCCAGGCGAGACCTTTTGCGCACCAACACTTCACGGTCTGCCGAAGATCGGGCCAAGGAAATGCCTTTGTCTAAAGACAATTTGGCTTTGTTGTATTGTCCGTTGGCTGCGTACAACTCTCCCATCAAGGCATGGTAAAAATGCGAATGCTCCAAATCCAACTTCACGCCTTCAGCAATGGCTTTTTGTGGACCTTGTGCTTTGGCCAAGGCATAAGTGCGGTTCAAGGCGGCAATCGGCGAATACTCAACTTGTAACAGGCGGTTGTAATAAGATAGAATTTGCGTCCATTTCTGCGCTACCGTATCGGGTTGGGTATGCCAGTAGGCAATGGCGGCTTCAAGGTGGTATTTGGAAAGTTGGTCACCTTCTGCCGCACGATTGAGGTACACCTCTCCCCTTTTCACCAGGTTCCAATCCCATAAATTACGGTCTTGCTCTTCGTAGAGTAAAATAGCTCCTTCAGGATTTAAACGGGCATCGAACCTCGATGCGTGAAAACACATGAGGGCCAACAGGGCCCGCACCATGGGCGTATCGCAGGCCGGATGTTGCAATAACAGCAAATTCAAGCGCATGGCTTCCAGGCAAAGGTCTCTACGCAGGGTAGTATTGGTGACACTGGAGTGGTATCCTTCGTTGAATAACAGGTAGAGTGTAGCTGCCACTTGTTCCAGGCGCGCGGGCAATTGATCGTCTGGCGGCATTTCCATGGCCATTTGGAGTGCTTTCAACTTCTGGCGCGCTCGGTAAAGCCGTTTGTTGGTCGACTCTTTCGACTCTAAAAATGCCTCGGCAATTTCGTCAATACCCAAACCACAAAGAATGCGCAATGCCAAACCAATTTGTGCCGGTGCCGGGATTTCCGGATGGCACACGGCAAAAATCATTTGCAATTGCTTGTCGCGTATCGACTCATCCGACCATTCTTCGGGTAAGACGGTAGATGGCTGATCGTGTAGTACCTCAGGAGTCACCTTTTGGTGAAACACTTGTTGCCTTTTGAGGTGCGTCAGGGCCTTGTTTTTCGCTACAGTATACAACCACGCGGTAGGATTGGCAGGCAGGCCTTTCTCCCTCCAGGTTTCACTGGCCTGTAAAAAGGTTTCGCTCACCACATCTTCGGCCAAGGCCATTTCGTGCAGGCCCAACTGCTTGGTCAATACCGCTACCATCTTGGAAAACTCGGTACGAAACAGCTGGGGCAAAATCTCCTGAGGAAGTGACATGTTGCGCTAATTTATAAATGCGAATTCATAAACCCTGTTGTACCTGCTTCTTTTAAACAGGAGGTGCCCAGAAACGATATAAAAAGGCTGCCCCTGCGATAGAGACAGCCTTTGATAACTTATTGACTAGCGAACAAAGTTCGCTATTACCTAAAACTTCACGGGAATCATCGGGCGAACTTCTACACGGCCACCCACTTCTAAAACGGGACAACCGTGCGCAATGGCTACCGCATCGTCGATGGTGGCAGTTTTAACCACAATGTTGCCGCCTACCATTTCTTTCACTTCAGCGTAGGGCCCATCGGTAACCACACCACCGGGTTGGATCAATTTTCCGGTGTGTTCCAAACGTGCAGTACTCACAAAAGAGCCCTCACGGACCAGGCCGCCAATCCAACTTTGCCATTTTTTCACGCTGGCAGCGATTTCTTCTGGGGTGGGTTGGTAATCGGAGCTCTCGTAGTGGAAAAGCATCATAAACTCGTTCATAACTCTTGTAGATTTAGAATTGTAAATAAATAAAAATGGATTCAAAGTTTGGGCAGTAGGAGCCGTCGAATTTCTACGATTCCTCCGCTTTGGTAGATGGGACAATCGGCAGCTAATTGCCGAGCCGAATTGGCATTTGCAGCACGTACTACCATAGTGCCAGATATACTGGATTGAGGTTGTTGCAAGGGCCACACGTTGTGCAACCCTTGTTCGTTGCACCAAATACTGTTGTCGGCAAGTTGCCGAAAGGCTACAAACCTTCCCTGAGCTGCAATTCCACCAATCCAATTCTGCCATTGGTCTTCTTCATAACAGAAGGTTTCCACCGTTGGCAAGGCTGGGTTTTGAAACAAAAGCATGTAAGCTTCTTGTTGGTAATGCTGGTTTCGGCTCATGGTTGAAAGGTTTCTACCATGGCAGTGGATTCAAGGTTTTCGGTGTAAGCCTTAAACCGTTTCATTCCCAATTGATTCACTTCACTCATTTTGCCTTTCAGGCCAATGAGCATCGCAACAATGTTGGTTGGAAATTTCAGTCCTACCTCAAATTGCTGTACCACTTCAGTACCGTCATCCAAAGGTGTAAGGGAATAGTCGAACGAAGGGTAAGAGGTATATGGCGCGGTGATCTCACATTCGAAATACACCCGCTGGTTGGGTTCTAAGGCAGTGAGCACCTGCTTTCCTATACTTTCTTCGGCCACGCCTTCCCAATGAAAGGTGGCTCCCACAACTCCATCGGTACCCCGAACCTCATTTTTTTGTGCCGGGTCTGCCACCAAAAAGGGCGACCATTGGCTAAAGTGGCCCAGGTACCGCAATTCATCGTATACCTCTTCCGGGCTGGCTTTTACTACCGAACGGGTTTGGATAGAAATTTGATTGGGAGCAATCAGTGCTAATACAGTTACTACTACGCCCAAGGCTCCAACGATAACTGCTACAGTGGTCATCATTTTTTTCATGGTTTTGATTGTTGATTTGCGATTCATTTCCCTTATCACCATCGAGTGGACATAAATTGGACAACTACCAGTAACTTTTTTTAAAAAAAATTATAAACCACTGAAAATCAGATACTAAAAATTTTAAAATAATTGAAAAAGAAATGAGCTATGCCGTTCAAAGATCATCTTTCAACCACTGCATACAACCACATTTGGGCATCAAAGGGCTAAACCTAAGGCCTGAAAATTTGTTACTTTTCCGACATTAAATTTCAAGTTAAGCATGAGTGAACAGCGAGAAAGGGTTGAAAAGACCGAATCGGAATGGAGGGCCCAATTGAGCCCGGATGAATACCGCGTTTTGCGGGAAGGAGGAACCGAGAGGGCTTTTACAGGAGCGTATTACAACCACAAGGACAATGGCATGTATGAATGTCGTGCTTGCAACAACCCTTTGTTTTCTTCGGAAAGTAAGTTTGAATCGGGCAGTGGGTGGCCGAGTTTCGACCGTGCGGTGGAAGAAGGCCGCGTGGACTATTTAAGGGATACCAGCTACGGCATGATTCGTACCGAGATTTTGTGTGGCCGCTGTGGCAGTCACCTCGGCCATGTATTTCCCGATGGTCCTACGGCTACCGGGGAGCGTTATTGTGTCAATTCTCTTTCTCTTCAGTTTCAAAAAAAGGGAAGTTGAACATGCGCAACCACTTGTTGATCTGGATTGGTATTGCTTTGTTTTGGCCCACCTTCCTCTCGGCTCAAAATGTGAAGGTAATCAGTTTGGATTTGGGTCCCGACCAGCCAAAAGACAGCCTCAACCATTGGAAAGCGCGTCAAAGAGGCTTGCCTCCTTTGGTGCGTTTTCATCAGGTGGACGTAATGGCCATACAAGGAGCACAAGCTCATCACCTGGAATTTGCCAAAAACGAATTGCGGGAATATGCTGCCTTGAAACCAAAAATGGAGCATCCCCTTCCTGCTGAACATACCGCTTTGCTCTACCGCAAAGAACGTTTTGCTCCTGAACAAAGTGGATTGTTTTGGCTATCGCTCACGCCCGATGAACCCTCCAAAGGATGGGATGCCCGGCAAAAAGTAACTTGTACCTATGCCCTGCTCTACGATCGGATGACCGAAAGTCGCTTTTGGGTACTGGCTACCCGATTAGATGCAGAAGGTGGTAAAGCGAGAGCCGAGAGTTTGAAGCTTATTCTTTCGAAAATTGATGCCTTTAATGCAGGCCCCGACCGGTATCCGGTAATGGTACTGGGCAACCTGCAATGCGCACCGGGAGACAATTCGCTCCTTCCTTTTAACGAACAAATGGTAGACGCCGGACAACTCGGAGAGTTTGCCTGTTACGGTCCGCAGGGCACGTACAACAACTATCAAATAGAGCAATCGCCAGGCTTCGATCAAAAGCGCGACTACGTGTATTGTAGCCGGCAAGGCTGGGTGGTAGAACGCTGTGCGGTACTAACAGACACTTACCGGGGCCGGCCACTTTCCGACCATTATCCACTGTTTGTGGAATTTCGCCAGATTGCGGCAGCTTATTGATAGCCTCTGGCCTGGAGCCGGAACAGTTCGGCGTAGCGGCCATCCAATTCCATTAATTCTTGGTGGGCTCCCAATTCGAGTACTTGTCCTTGTTCTAAAAACAAAATGCGATCGGCCATGCGCACCGTGCTAAAACGGTGGGAAATCAGCACGGCAGATTTTCCTTCAATCAACTCTGTAAACCGTTGAAAGACCTCGTATTCCGCACGAGCATCCAAGGCAGAGGTCGGTTCATCCAAAATGAGCACCTGCGCTTCTCGCATGTAAGCACGGCCCAAGGCTATTTTTTGCCACTCTCCGCCCGATAATTCCACGCCATTGGCAAAGCGTTTTCCCAAGCGTTGTTCATAGCCTTCCGGCAAACGGTCGATCACCGAGTCGGCCAGGGATTTTTTAGCCGATCGTTCGATGGTGGGCAAATCGGTTCGCCGATCGATACGCCCTACTGCAATGTTTTCTCCGGCTTCCAATTGAAAGCGCACAAAATCTTGAAAAATCACGCCAATCGCCTGGCGCAGCTCTAAAGGGTCGTATTCCCGAAGGTCAACTCCATCCAGAAGGATGCGCCCTTCTGAAGGTTCGTATAAACGAGACAATAACTTTACAAGCGTGGTTTTTCCTGCGCCATTTTCCCCTACCAGTGCCAGTTTCTCGCCGGCCGCCAGATGAAAAGAAACGTGCCGCAAGGCCCATTGATCACTGTTTCGGTATCGGAAACCTACATTTTCGAAAACAAAGCCTTTGCGGATAGGTTGAGGAACGGATTGTGGCACTTGGGGCAGTGGCATCTCTGGCTCAATGGCCAAAAAGTCGAACAAGTCTTGTAAATAAAGGGCACCGTCGGCAATTCTCGAAAATCGGGTAAGAATGCCCTGCAACAAATTGCGCATCCGATTAAACGATCCCGCTAAAAAGGTAAGGTCGCCCACCGAAAGCACACCGGCAATGGTTTCCAGCACAATGAATCCATAGGCTCCGTAATAGGCCAAGGTGCCTACGCCCGACCAAAGGCTGCCCCACAACGCTCTGCGAATGGCCAGTTGTTGGTTTTGTTGGTAAAAACGGTGGGCCAATTCGCGAAAGCGCTGCGCCAGGAAACCGCTCAATCCAAAAATCTTCACCTCTTTGGCCGTTTCATCGCTGGCCCCTATGTAACGGAGATAGTCAAGCTCCCGGCGTTCGGGCGTCCAGCTACGCGAAAGCGAGTAAGAACGTTCGTTGAAATGGGTTTCACCCAAAAAAGAAGGCACTATGGCCACCAGTAAGATGAGCAACAACCAGGGGTTGAAGGCTACTAAACCAACGGATAAGAACAAAACGGTTACCAGGTCTTGCAGCTGGGTGAGCACCTGCGTCATCAGAATGGTACGCCCGGTAGTTTGTTTCCGGGCCCTTTCCAATTTATCGTAAAAGGTGGCATCTTCAAATTGTACCAAATCCAAACGGGCAGCTTGTCGAATGAGCAATTCCGAAGTATGGTTGGCAAACAGATCGCCGAGCAAGCCATCCAATAAGGCCAAAATGCGATTGATGAACTCACTTAGCAGGGCCAGGCCCAACTCTACACCCACCCAAATCAGCACTTGCCGGGTGTCGGCTCCTTCCCCCTGGTTCATGAGTACAATCACCTGGTCGATGATCAATTTACCCACGTAGAGCATAGACAGCGGAACCGCAGACCGCAATAACCGCAGGCTTATGTTGGCCAGGGTAATGGTTTTGCTGGTGGCCCAGATCATACGGAAGAAGGGCCTTAAATTTCCCAGGGCTTGCCACTGCTCCCGCACCGAAACTTTGGCCTCTTTTTCTACCGGTTTTTTGTTCTTTTTATGCTTTTTCCAACTAAACATCTAAGTGTAAAATGTACGTTTATTAACGCTCAAGCTAATTTTTATCACTTCACCCCTCCAACTATGCACTTCACCTTAATCAGTCGAACAAGACCTGCATAAAATTGTATTCTTTGCGCTCAATTCCAAACCAACACTCATGCAGAATCGAATGTTGCTTTCTTTCGCTCTAACCTTTTGTCTGCTTTGTATCGCCTTAGGAACCCAGGGACAGCAAACCATCACCTTCCACCTCGACCTCAAGAAGGCACTACAAAACGAGCATTCTTTTCAATCGGTGGGCCTTCGAGGAAGCCTGCCCCCACTTTCCTGGGAAAAGACTACCGATTTGACGGATGAAGACGGAGATGGCATCTACACCGGAACGTTCACATTTCCTGATCTATCCAAGGGGCGTAGGGTGGAATACAAATACGTATTGGACGGTGAAATGGAGTTCGATCCGGGCGATCCGCGGTGGTGGTTGAGCGGTGCTTCACTGGAAGGAGGGCCGAAAGACGAATGGAACCTCTACCGAGCCAAAACCGCCGAAGAGGTAGCCCAGTTAAAATTCAGTAGAGCGGAAGTGATGGCCGACCTTGCGATTCTTGAAGAGGCCCTGCGCACCTTGCACCCAGGTTTGTACCGCTACAATGATTCGTTGGAAATGGAGGAACGTTTTGCCCAGTTGCGCCAAGAGATATCGGAGTACACCACCCCAGGAGAACTGTATGCTACCCTTTCTCGTTTCACAGCCACCATTCGGTGTGGCCATACCTATCCCAACTATTTCAACCAAGGGGCGATGGTGCAACAAGTGGTATTGCGCCAGCCCGATAAACTCCCTTTTACGTTTCAGTGGTTTGGCGATCGCATGCTAACCATGGACAATGCCAGTGCCAACGAACAACTCGATTTTGGTGCCGAAATACGCTCTATCAATGGTGTGCCTGTGGCTGAAATTCAACAAGCCATCTTGCCGATGATGAAAGCCGACGGCGGCAACGACGGCAACCGCTTGCACCAAATGAACCTTACCGGCAAGGGCCGCTACGAAGCTTTTGACAGCTATTTCCCTCTCCTTTTTCCTCCCGTTGCGGGAAAGTTTGAGATCAATGCCAAACGACTGTCCGATGGTCAATCTTTCACCACTACGGTAGCAGCAATGAAGCGCACCGATCGCGCAGCTAAAATTGAAGAACAAAAAAGCGCCCCTGCTTCTAAAGCCCCCTGGCGGTTGGAATTTCTCGCACCCGATATTGCCTATTTAAGAATGGAAACCTTTTCTACCTGGGAATTTGATTTCGATTGGAAACAATGGATCGCAACCGCATTCGATGAGATTCGGGAAAAAAACGTTGCGCACCTCATTGTTGACATTCGAAACAACGAAGGTGGCACTACCGAAGTGGTAAAAGTGCTTACGGAACAAATTGCCACCACCGAGTTGTCGTCAGAATTGGGTATGGACCGTACCCGAGCGACCGCTAAGCCTGCCAACTTGGCCCCTTATCTGGGTACCTGGGAAGACCTGTTCGAAACACAAAAGGGGAATTTTGAATACGTAGGCAACGGGTTTTACAAGTTCAAAACAGCGCGAATGTATGGCGGAATGGTAAAACCGGTGAAAACACCCTACTCGGGAAAGGTGTATTTACTGATGGGGCCTTCCAACAGTTCAGCTACGTTTTATTTGTGCCGCACCTGGAAAAGAAACGGATTGGCAACTTTGGTGGGCAGTGAAACCGGCGGCAACCAACAAGGAACCAATGGAGGTTATCTGTACTTGCTTTATTTGCCCAATACCCATGTTGAGATCGATGTTCCGCTGATTGGTACTTTTCAGGCAGCAGGAGAGCCCGACCGCGGTCTGTTGCCGGACGTGGAAATTCAACTGTCAGTAGAGGATTACTTAGTTGGGCGGGATACTGCTTTGGAGAAAGTGCTGTCGCTGATTAAATCAGAGTGAATAGATTTGGCAAAATATACCAATCGGTATATTTTTGTGCCATGCTCAGTAAATCGGACCGTACCCGACAACACATCATAACCACCAGCGCGCTGCTTTTCAATAAAAAAGGTTACTCCGGTACCTCCGTTAGCGATATTACCCAGGCCGCAAAATTGACGAAGGGTGCGGTGTACAGCCATTTTGCCAACAAGGATGAACTGGCGCGCACTTGTTTCGATTTCAATGTTCAGTTCATCCAGAATTGTGTCCGGAAGGCCGAACAAATTCCGGGTACCGCCCCGGAAAAGCTCAAAGCACTTTTAAACACCTATCGTGAAATATTTCCTGAGGTGCAGAAGCGCGGAGGGTGCGCCATTATGAATGCCACCGCCGAAGGTGGCGAGCACTTGCCCTTGCTCCAAGCGGGTATTCAAAAAAGCATTGATGTCTGGAAGCGCAGTTTAGAGCGGATTTTACGCCAGGGACAAATAGAAGGAACCATTTTGCAAAGTATAGAGGTTTCAGGCTACGCAACGGGAATCATTGCCATGGTAGAAGGAGGCATTTTGCTGAGCAAAGCCTATGGCAACAGCGAGCCATTTATAGCAGTAATGACGCGTTTAGATCAACTTTTTTTAACCGAACTGTACACCTAAAAAAATTTTAACTCAAAATGTACCGATTGGTATATTATCAATAAAACCCAATGATCCATGATTCGAGAAGTAGTCATCACCGGTATGGGAGCCCTCACTCCTATCGGAAACAATTTGAATAACTTTTGGGAAGGACTCCAAACGGGAAAAAGTGGGGCCGGTCCAATTACCCGATTCAATGCGGAGAAGTTCAAGACCCGCTTTGCCTGTGAACTGAAGGGGTTCAAAGCCGAAGATCATTTCAACCGCAGAGAGCAGCGCACCACAGACCCTTACACCCAATATGCCTTAGTAGCAGTAGACGAAGCAGTGAACCATGCTGCAATTGACTTCGAAGCACTGAACCGCAACCGAATCGGGGTCATTTGGGGAAGTGGCAATGGGGGTATTTACACTTTTCAAGAGCAAGTGACCGAGTTTGCCTTGGGGGATGGTACTCCGCGCTACAATCCTTTCCTCATCCCCAAAATGATTGTTGACATTGCCGCTGGTATTATTTCCATTAAGTACGGATTGCGTGGGCCCAATTATGCTACCGTTTCTGCCTGTGCCACCTCTTCTACTGCCATCATCGATGCATTCAACCTCATTCGGTGGGGCAAGGCAGATGTGATGATTACCGGAGGGTCGGAGGCACCGATTGTAGAAGCTTCCGTTGGTGGTTTTAATGCCTCAAGGGCGCTTTCTACCCGAAACGATACTCCTCATAGTGCCAGTCGACCTTTTGATGTAGACCGAGACGGTTTTGTAATGGGTGAAGGCGCTGGAGCTTTGGTGCTGGAATCCAAAGAACACGCAGAAAAGCGAGGTGCTAACATTATTGCCAAAATAGTAGGAACCGGAATGGCGGCCGATGCCTATCACCTCACAGGTACTCACCCAGAGGGAGAAGGTGCTCTGCTGGGGATGCAAGAAGCACTTCGGGAAGCAGAATTGGCACCAAGTGATTTGGATTACATTAACCTGCACGCCACCTCTACTCCGGTGGGCGACCCAAGTGAATTGAAAGCGGTGGAACGTTTGTACAACGGCAAGCCTGCACCACGAATGAGTGCTACCAAGTCGATGACCGGGCATTTGTTGGGCGCAGCAGGTGCTGTTGAAGCCATAGCAAGTACATTGGCGGTGCAGTATGGCTGCATCCCTCCTACCATCAACACGCGGAATTTAGACCCGGAACTACCTGGGGATATCGATATTACTATGGGAACGGCAGTACATGCACCCGTAAATTATGCCATGAGCAACACCTTTGGCTTTGGCGGTCACATTGCCAGTTTGATTGTAGGCAAAGCATAACACCATTGTTTGTGGAAAACGGGGTGCAGCATCCCTATGGTAAAAGATGCGTACTGTTTTCCTCGGCTTTTGCCTCACCGTGTGTTGCCTGATTGTAAAGTGTCAAAACCCCGATGTAGTTGTTCTTGAGGATACTTCAAGCACAGACACAACCATTTATTTCACCCCCTACGGGTTTGGCGGCACCACTACCAGTGTGGGTCCGTGGGGAGAAATTGCGGGCAGCAAGCAAGTAGAGTTGAGGGCCGGTGTAGGTGTTTTTCATTCCATCACGGGCTGCACCGGCTGGATCACTTCTGGCGCAGGAATCGGAGCCAGTTATTTGCCTGGATCCAACTGGTGGGGACTTTCGGCAACTGGCTTTTACAACCCTATCTTCTTAAATTTAGCGGCCGACGTAGGAGCCTACCGCAGTTGGCGAAATCCAGTTTGGTATTTCCGCCCTCGGATGGGTATTCGCACCTTTTATTTCACCATCGATTACGGATATACCTTTATCGAAAGCGCTGTTCGTTCACAAATAGGCCGCCACAGCATTAGGCTACAAATCAATTATTTAAAGTGGTAAAAACTGCTGAAAGGAATTGACGCTACGATAAGTGGCACGATGGCCATTTATATACCAATGACCTGCATTTGTAGCTTTGATAAAAGCGATTACAGAATAAGTGGTGGGCATGACTCATTTCCATTTTATGGAATATTAATTGCACTATCGTTGCAAATGATGGTGCGTCTTCTTTTATTCTCCTCCATGTTGTTCTTCAGCGTGCTTGCCACCAATGGCCAAATTCCCAGCGTAATAGTTGAAAGTGATACCACCTATGCCGATACAATTATTCGTGTATACGATTACCGTAGCCCCACTGGTTCTACCAACTTTGGGCCTTGGGCAGAGATAGGTGGCTACCTCCGTGCAGATTTGCGGGCCGGAATTGGTCTGCACCATTCGGCCACCGCGAGTGCAGGTTGGGTTACTGCTGGCGGAGGTGTTGGTGTCAATTATTTGCGAGAGGTTAATTGGTGGGGAGTTTCTGCTACCGGCTGGTACAATCCCTATTTCTTAAACCTGGCGGCCGACCTTGGCGCCTACCGTTCCTGGGAAAATTCGGTGTGGTATTTTCGCCCTCGGATAGGCATTCGGTTCTATTTTATGGCAGTTGATTATGGTTATTCTTTGGCAGATGCGGCCGCTCGGCCTCATATAGAACGCCACACTATTCGTCTACAAATCAACTATTTAAAGCTATGAACATTGATTTTCGGAAGGTATGAACATGCGTTCTGAAAAGTTTCTGTCATTTTTCGACAACAATCTATGCTTCTCGCGCGTTGTTTTTCTGTTCTCTCAAACGCTTTCTATGCAATAACACTACTTAATCGAATACTCCAACCCTCAGAAAGGTACTTTTCAACTTAGCCCCAGTTTGGCACGATACTTGAAGACAATCTTTCGGAGACCAACCTAAAAACTACCGATCATGGATTTGCGTAAAAAATATCAAGAAGGAAAACAAGTTGCTATTGAACTGATGCGTGCAGGAGATTTGAAAGCTTACATTGAAAAATTGAAAGAGCTTGAAAACTATAAATGGCAATTGATTTCTCTACCTGCTCCCAAGTAAGTAGAATTCCATAAGATTTTTCGACTGAAATTTTCTTTCCAGGAAATTTCGGCAACCTATTAATCCATTCCGTATTTTCGGAATGGATTTTTTTGTTCCTCCAGTCTGAACAAAGGCCTTGAGTTTGCTGTTTTTACAGCATCCCTGACAACTGAATGGTGATGAATGATTTGTGGAAAAAGAGTAGCCTGGTAGCGGCAGGTTGGTACAATATTCTCGCAGGAGCGGCCCTACTTCTGTTTCCCAACGCCCTAGCGCATTGGGCAGGTTTGCAAGAAGTACTCCACCCTTTTGTTATACAAGTGGTAGGATTGTTGATCGGCTGCTTCGGTTTCGGTTTCCTTTTGGCAGCAAGAGCTCCACTCACCCACTGGCCGGTGGTACTTGCAGGGCTAACCTCCAAAATACTTGCCCCCATTGGTTTGGCTTACTACGTTAGCCAAGATGCTGTTCCAAGTGTGCTTTTATTGTTTTCACTTCCCAATGATATTATTTGGCTGTTGCCTTTCGGCTTGATCTTATATGAAGCATTTGAATTGGACCGCAGGAACAGAGAGCATTTGAATTACTTACACGAGGCCGATTTGGATCTGTCGAAGTTCATGCACCGCACCAACAACGGACATACACTTGACCAATTGTCACGTCACCATCCAGTGTTACTGGTTTTCCTCCGCCACTTTGGCTGTACTTTCTGCCGTGAAACACTGGCCACTTTGGCACGAGACAAAGAACTGATCGAGAAAGTGGGCACTAAGGTGGTCTTAGTACACATGATTGATGAAAAGGATGCACGCAAGGAGGTAGTTCGCTTTGGTGTAGAAAACATTGCCCGAATAAGTGATCCCGAAAAGCAACTCTATGACGCCTTTGGTCTTCACAGGGGCTCGCTGAAACAGCTTTTCGGCTGGAAAATGTGGTTACGCGGTGCCGATGCTGGTGTTTTGAAGGGCCACTGGGTAGGTTTCGAAAAAGGCGATGGTTTCCAAATGCCCGGCGTATTTCTTTTGCAACATGGACAGGTTACCAAAGCCTACCGACACCACACCGCGGCTGACACTCCCGACTATCGTTTTTTGGCCACTCCGGTAGCTCAAGATAAGGTGTCGCTCACTGGTTGAGTTCGTTTTTCTGAAATTCAATTTCTTCCCTTCTCCCCCGAACTACGTTTCTTGTGGTCATTGGATTGTTATACAGGCGCTGTAGTGCTTTCTATTAAAGGTTCTTGCGCTCCCTCAGCTAAGGCTCTGTAAATCGATTGCATGCCAAAGCGATACCTAAATGCTTTCTCTAAAGTAGATGTTGTACTGAGCTCGGAATTCGTAACCTCTTTATATTTCCACTTTTTGGAAAGTTTGTCCAAAAACCGAATTTGATCTCTGAAAATCTTCTGTGTTAACTTTTTGTTCGGATGTATTTTTCCAATTATGATTTCATCATTGTGCTTGTGTTTTAGCGAAAGCCATTAAATTGAGGGAAAATTATGCATCATGCTATCCTCAAGTAAACCCAAATCCAAACGCAGTAGTAGGAAAAAGAAGAAAAAGAAAAAGGTGGTTTCCGATAGTGATTCGGGAGATGATACCGACCTTTTGTTGGAAGACCTTTCGGACTCAGAAACCGACTCTGATCTTGATATTGATGTGGATGATTCCTCAAACGATTCGGAGGAAAACCTTATCAGTATACTTGAGAAAGAGCGGTCAGCTTTTCGATCGAGAAAGGTAAAGCGCTTCAAAGAGCAACAAAAGAAAAAGCCCCGAAAAAAACGCAAGAAGCCTCCTAAGCGGAACACCATTTTTCAACCCGAAGACCAGGTGCAAGGACGCATCGGAGAACTATCGAGCAAGCTAAAAAGCCTGGAACGAGGCGAAAAACCTTCTGACTTCAACAAAATGTTTAACCCTAGTTTTCCTGCATTCGATAGCATGTCCGGAGGGCGTTTTAGACAGCAGAAAGCTTTTTTGTCAAAGTCGAAAAAGAAAAAAGACAAACAATTGGCCAGTAATCGAGTGGTTCGCCAAATGGACGAAATGGAGGATCGTGCGGATAAGGCAGTTCGGGTGTTGAGCAAAAACAACAACAAAGGTTTTAAGCGATTGATCAGGCGTAGCCGGAAAAAGGACACTCCTCCTGAGTTTAGAAAAAAGGTGAAACAACAACTCACCATGCTTAGAAACAATGAAATTGAGGATCTGGACGAAGATATGCTGGGGCAAGCCATGTTGGATGAAACCGTTTTTGAAGTTCCCGACGACATCGTGTCGTTAGTGCGGAAAAACAAAAAACGAAGGCGGTTCGAAGTAGAAGGTCTCGGCATGGATAGCGAGCAAATTCAAAATATGAAAGACGAAATTGGTTTCAAGCGAAAAAAGCGAAAACTCAACAGCGATGAGCTCGACCTGGATTTCGATCCCAATGACGAATAGGGTAAAATGATCTTTCAACAATAGGTTTTGCTTTCGTGTTAGTTGTCCAAACGATCACACCACTATGAAAAAGGCCGGTGTTGCCGACCTCCCCCTCCATCATGGCCGGGTACCATCCTGGCTGGCCCAGCGCATGAGTCGCTTGGGAGAAGCTATTGTAGAAGCCATCGTATTGGATTATGGCACCTCTGAAGTACTCCGCCGATTAAGCGACCCTTTTTGGTTTCAAGCTTTCGGCTGTGTTTTGGGCATGGATTGGCATTCCTCTGGCATCACCACCTCGGTAATGGGTGCGCTGAAACGGGCCCTCAACCACCGGTCGCACGAGTTGGGATTATACGTATGCGGAGGAAGGGGAAAACACAGCCGGGCTACTCCACGTGAGTTGCTGGAAGTAGCTAACCGAACCGGATTGGACGGCACCGCCCTGGTACACGCCAGTAAACTCAGTGCTAAAATTGACAATACGGCTATTCAAGACGGTTTTCAATTGTACTTACACAATTTTGTGGTGAGCAACACCGGAGAATGGGCCGTAGTGCAACAGGGCATGAACGATGCTACTGCACTGGCCAGGCGTTACCATTGGCATTCGGCTCAATTGGAATCATTTGTAAGCGATCCGCATACGGCGGTGATGGGGCACAATCAAGGCGACATTATCAATGTAGTAGCGAAAGATGCTGCTCCTACCCGACAAGGCGTGTTGGACCTCACCACTGAAAAACCCGACTATCTGGTGCGCGAAGTACAACGGCTCATCATGCCCCGGCACCATGAAGTGCGCCCCAAAGACGTGAACCTAAAACGATTAGGCAGTGTGTTGGCAGTAGCACAAGACAGTGAACTCCGCGATTTTGAATCGGTGTTGATGTTGCCCGGTGTTGGGCCTCGCACGCTGCAATCATTGGTATTGGTGAGTGAAGTAATTCACGGTACCCCTTCGCGATTTGAGGACCCTGCCCGGTTTGCCTTTGCCCACGGTGGAAAAGATGGCAACCCGTTTCCGGTGCCTACCCATGTTTTTGACGAAACCATTGCACAGCTAAAAGACAGTTTGGCCAAAGCGCGCCTTGAGCGCAGCGAAAAAAAGGCCGCCATCGATAGCCTTACTGGTTCGGCTCAACGTTTGGAGCACCAGTTTAAACCCACTGGAAATCTAAATGATTTGATCGAAGAAGAACGTAAAAACAGCTGGAAATATGGAGGTCGGACCATCAATGGGTTTGAAAAGGCTCCGAAGAAATCCAGTGGTGATCAGCTTAAGATTTCGTTTGATTAGGATTTTTACAACATCCGATTGCGCACCCGCAACAGTTCTTCTACCCTATTTTTGCGGGTTCTACTGACTAACACCTGATCTCCATTGGTCATTTCAAGGGTTCCACCGTCGGTACGTAGCCAGGCGTTCACATGATCGAGGTTGATCAAATGCGATTTATGCACCCGATAAAAGGAGGTGCCTTCCAGTATTTCTTCGAAGGTTTTGATGGTTCGGGCCACAAGCAGCTTTTTGCGCTCTTTTACAAGATGCACATGGGTGTAATTGCTATCGGCACTCAACCGAATGATATCTGATAGGTCGATGAACCGTGTTCCGGTAACCGTAGGTACACCGATCCGGCTAAATTTCCCGGTTTTATAAGATTCGATCAAATGGCTGTACTCAGGTTCCGGCTCTTCCACTTTTTTCTTTTCTAAGCGCTCGACCACCGATTCTAATTCTTCTGGCCCTATGGGCTTTAATAGATAATCGAAAGCATTGAAGCGCACCGCCCGTATCGCATATTGGTCGTAGGCCGTTACAAACACGGTTTGAAACTGCGGTTTGGGCAGTTGTTTGAGCAAGTCAAAACCGGAGCCTCCAGGCATTTCTACATCTAAAAAAACTAATTCAGGGTGATGGGCTTCTATCAGTTGCCTGGCTTCTATAATTCCATTCGCACTTCCTACCACTTCCAAAGAGGGGCAAAACAATTGGATCATGGATTTTAGGCCTTCTATTGCTTCCGGTTCATCATCAATCAATAAGGTTTTCATAGCGGATCAGGTCATTTTCAGTTAGTTGGGGGAGCAACAGCACTACTTGAGTACCGGTGGGCAATTGCTGTTTATAAAGATCCCGGGTTCGCATGCTTACTGGTTTGCGGTAGAGGGTCCGTAGTAAGCGAATGCGGTTTCTAATAAGTAGACGACTTCTTACCCTTCGATGGTTGCTTTCTTGGGGAGATCGACGGTAAGATGCCTCACGACCAATGCCATTGTCGGTAATGATGCAGCGCAACATTCCGTTGGCTATGTCCACTTCGATTTTTAGGTGTCCACCTTCTGGTTTGGGTGAAATACCGTGCCAAATGGCATTCTCGGCCAAAGGTTGCAGCAACAACGAAGGCAGGAAGAGCCCCTCACCTTCTACGGTTTCAGAAAGTACAATTTCGTAACTCAGGCGACCTCCCATGCGGATGGCCTCCAGTTCGAGGTAGTTTTCCAAGGCGGCCAGTTCGTTTTCTACCGGTTGCAGCGGCACCTGACTATTGTCGAACACTTGCCGCATGAGCCGCCCGAACTTGCTGAGGTAGCTCAAGGCTGTACGTCGGTCGTTGTGGGAGATGTATTGCACCACCGAATTGAGGGAATTGTATATAAAGTGAGGGTTCATTTGTGCACCAAATGCCTGCACCCTCGCATTGTTTAACGCCAATCGCAACCTATACCTGCGTTGAACCAGGTTCAAACGCAAGTAGAATCCTAGCAATAATAAGGCCAGAAAAAACAGTAAAATACTGGTAATGAACCACCATTTTTCCCAAAAGGGAGGTAAGATCGAAAAGTGTAAAAGAGCAGATTTTACACTCCATACCCCATCGCTGTTGCAAGCTTGTACTTCAAAGGTGTATTTGCCATCGTTGAGCGAAGAAAAAATCACTTGACTTTCAGATAAAGTATCCCACTGGTTTTCTAAGCCCAAGAGTCGATAACGGTATTTAATGTGGCCCGCATTTCGATAAGCCGCTCCACGAAAGTGGACCTCCAAAAAATTCTGATGGTGCGCTAATTCAGCACCCGATTCCAAAACCGTATCTCGTTGATTGACTTCCAGCCCGGTAATGTATACCGGCGGTGGTGTGGGGTTGCGCACCAACTGATGGGGAGCAATACAACATATTCCATTTTGGGTGCTGAGGACTAAAAAATCATTTATGTAATCACCGGAGTATACAGTTTTGGCTGGAAGGCCGTGGGATTCATTGTAAGCTTCGATTTTGAAGCTTCCATCAGATTGTGGTATTATGTGGGCTAACCCTCCGTTTGTTCCTACCCAAAAGCTATCATCATCGCCTTTAATCAGCACGTTGCAATTGTTCGAGGGCAAGCCGTCTGCAATAGTTAATTGTTTCAATACGCGATTGCCCTCCATCAAAAACAAGCCATGGGCCTGCGTTGCCAACCAAATGGAATCGCTGCCTACGTGTAAACCATCTAGCACAAAAAATTCTGGAACATTCTGAATAAGCTCGGTCTGACCACGCAAAGCCCCTTCTCGATTTAGAATCAGGCCTTTATTTCGCGTGAAGATGTAATATAAGTTGGAGGTTTCGAGTGCTCGGTACAATCGATCTTTGTACTCGAAAGGATGCAGGTTGATAATTTCATCCTCCACCAGTTTACCAAATGGGCTCACCGGCTTTACTAAGCCTTGAATGGGCCTATCAAGCCGGCAAAACAGACGGCTTTGTTGGGGGGTATTTCCTACTGAAATATAAACGCCATTGTCATTATTATAGGCCAACCTCCCATCTTTTCGATTGATCCACAAGCTAAATCCTAAGGAAAGAAAGATGGCCCATTCTTCGCTTAAAGTGGCATTTTTTATCTCCATAGGAAGCACTGAGTGGGTTTTGCGGTTGGGATGTGCTTCTTGAAAGAAAATCTCGCTCAAGACACCATGGCTATTGCAGAAATACACCTTCTTATTTTCTGCATCTAACAGTGCTTTTATAGCCTGGAACCTGGCCTTCCCCAAGCCTTCATTGAAGGTAAGGCTGTACTTGTTGGGAACATAATACAATCCATCACCTCGGGTAGCTACCCAAAAACCTCTTTCCTGATCTTGAATGATGCTTGTGACCGACTGGCCCTTGAAATAATGCTTAGGAGTAAGACTTAAATCTCCGCCGGGAAACACCTTTAATCCACCATTCAAAATTCCTACCCAAAAGTCGCCTTCATGATCTTCGTACATACTATAGGTATGTGGGGCAGGATCATCCAACATTTTAGGTGGTGATTTGAAATCATAAGTAGCAATCATTTGGTCCATCATCAACCAAAACCGCTTTTTGTCTCTCGATTCCAGTGCATCTTTCCGGATGATGTTCGTACTAGGAATGAATTTGATGGCATGAGAATCGGTCTTTCCAGACACTTTGTCTTTGAAGCTAAAGTGCATTTTACCATCATCATACGGTCCATAGTTCGCCTCCACCAATAATTCTCCGTTTTCTAATTTAGTGAGTCTGAAATGTTGAAAGCTATCTGTGGTCGCTTCAGGATGTATTTGCCAAGCGCTGTCAATAACCGTGAGCCTTTTGCCACAAAGCACATCAGGTGGCCCCTCATCTTTGGGCAAAATTTTATAAATAACCGGATGAACGAATGGGTTTATGCTTGAAATATCTTTGACAAAATCGGATTCGAACTTTCCATTGCGGTAAACGGCAATGTTGGGGAGGTAGGAATAAAACCAAATATCCCCATTGGGAGCTACTTCCCCACCAAAAATTTCACCTTCACACAAGCCGTCAGCTGCGGTGTAACTGGTAAAAGAGGTACCATCAAAACGGCTGACACCTAAATCGGTTGTGATCCACAAATAGCCTTGATGATCGGTGAAAAGCTGATAAATGGTATTGCTTTGCAGTCCATCAGCTACAGTATAGCGCTTAGAAACCAGTTCCGGCATTTCAGGCTGCACCTGTGAAAAGGCAGGAAAAGAAAGGAAAAGACAGAGGTAAAAAAGGACTCGCAACAAACTGAATGGGGCTTAGTGAGGTGCTCTGCCAGTAAAATACAAAAAGTTGAATTAGGAACAGTAAAGGTAAACGGGTATCATTTCCCCCATGGGCGTGGCAAACTGATGAACTTCATGGTGCTCATACCCGGGTAAAGTGAAGGTGTGCACTACTATGCGAATTCCTGGAGGGAGCAGCTCTTCGAAACGAAACGACAGCATTCCCAACGAATAGCGGGTCAGGTAAAGGTAAATGACGTCTACTCCCTCCAATGGAGTTTCTAAATAAGAGGCGTGCCGTAATTCCACCCTTTCCCTTAGTTCGTCCTGCTGCAACATGGTTTGCGCTTCCGCAAACCGTTGATCATCCAATTCTACACCAACGGCCTTGGCGCCAAATTCTTCAGCTGCAATGCGCAACGATCGCCCATCACCACACCCGAGGTCCATCATGGTCTCGTTGGGCTGTAGTTGGGCTACTTGTAAACAGAATCGGATGAGTTCGGGAGTGGTAAAAAACTGAGGATCCCGGTAACTTTGATCGAAGTATTGGAGCGTACTGTCGGCCATTCAATTCAAGATAAAGGTCACTGGAAAAGAGAGCCAGCTCCCCAGGGGTGCTCCTGCCTCATCCGTTGCAGGCGCTTGAGCAGGCAACAGAAGCGCCAGCCGCAAGGCTTCTACATCCAGAGCAAAACTGGCACTGCGTTCAAGCTGTGCCAACGTAGTTTTTCCATCTGCAGCGATCCAGGCTTTTACGACCACCATGCCCGAAAAACCTCCATCCCGGGCTGACTTTGGATAGTGTAACTGCTGCGCTACATGGTTGGCAACCGAAGTCTTGCTTTTGCCGCTTTGGGCGCCTGGCGATGGTGCTCCTACCGGCAAAACCGGTGGGGCAATGCCCTGCCAGGAAGCTTTGTTTTTGGGAACCAATGCAAAATATCGGGGAGCTGCACTGGCAAACCATTGCAGGTAGCCATGGTACAAGTCAAATACAAAACTTCCGGAGCTCATGGTGCCGATAAGTGCCCGTTTGCCTGCTTGTTCATATTCCTGCAACAAAAGGATGGTATGACTGCCTTCCAAAGGAGTTGAGGTGCCACTAAAAACCAGGGACATTTTCCCGGATTGATTTTTAAGGATTTGAGCAAATCCCAATTTACCCTTTTTCACCGCCTTGTTCTTGGGTGCTTTTTCATCGCTGGCCAACCAAAACTCGTAAAGCGTGGCATCGGCTTGCGCAGGTATTTGTAAACCTGCAACCAACAAAAGCATAAGGGCTAAGATTCTCATAGACTAAATTTAATCGGCATCATATATTCCACTCGAATGGCCTTTCCCCGGTGCATTCCGGGCTCCCACGCAGGCATTCCCCGAACTACACGGATGCACTCCGCCTCTACTCCACCAATGCCTCTGTATAGCCAAACATCGTCAATCGATCCATCTTCCATAACCACAAAGGAGACCAATACCTTTCCGGCAATGCCCGCTTTTCGCGCAGCTTTGGGATAATTTAAGTTTTGGCCCAGGTACTTGAACAACTCCGCTTCTCCGCCAGGAAATTGTGGCATTTGGTCTACTAAAGTGAATATGTCAACTGGATCTTTTGAAGCCGTATCACTGGTGTCATTGGGTAGTTTGGGCGCTTCAATTTTCGGTTCTAACCGCATGGCCCTCACGGTCAACCAGTAGAAATCTACTTCATTAAAGAAGTCCATCGTGCCTTCTTTCGATTTATAATAAAGCACGAATTTTTGGCCACTTTCAGGATCTATCAGCTTAAAGTAATAGGTCCCTTCTTCGGCCTCTTCACTATAGTTTTTGATGGTAAATTCCCCCTCGAACCAATCTCCCAGGTCTTTCGCAACCACTTTACCAACCGACTTGCCGGGCGACTTCTTTATCGTGATTGTACCGGATAGTTTGGTCTCCTTGAAATCTTTCCCTCCGAGTGCTTTTTTTTGAATCACCTTGAGTTCGAAATCATAACCTGGATAGGCCATTGATGGGGAGATGCCCATCACGAAAAGCAATAGAAAACTGAGGAGTGTGCGCATGAGGGGCAAGATTTATTGGGGTTTTTCCGAAAATACGGATTAATTAAACCCGCACAAACAAGATGGTTCTGGTTTGCCCATTTTGATGTAAACTCGTCGACGATAGCCGACCACTTATCTAATTCAACCAACACTTCACTGCTCGAAACGTAAGAAAATCACTGACCATTGTAGCTGGGCAACAACCATGGAGGATGGCGAACTCATAACCAAACTGATTGAACGCAACGAAGCAGCGTTTGAATACCTGGTGCGCGAATACCAACGTCAGGTGTTTTCTACCTGCTACAGTTACGTACAAGAAGAGTTTGCCGCCGAAGACCTCGCCCAAGAAGTGTTTATCGAGGTGTTTCGTTCCATCTCCAATTTTCGCCAGGATGCCAAGTTGAGCACCTGGATCTACCGCATTGCGACCACCAAATCGCTGGACCACATCAAAAAACAAAACCGCCAAAAGCGTTCTGCAAAGCTCAAGGTACGTCTTGGGTTAATGCCCACCGACATTGCCGATCCGGCCAATTCGAGCACTCCCGAAACGGAATTGGAAAACCAAGAGCGCGCTTTGGTGTTGAAACAAGCATTGGACACGTTGCCAGACAAACAACGCATCGCGTTTACGCTGCAGCAGTACGACGGCATGTCGCAGAAAGAAATCTCGGAGAGGATGGGGTTGAGTGAAGGGGCGGTAGAGTCTCAGCTTTTTAGGGCAAAGAAATCGCTGCGCCAAAAATTAGAACGGTTTTACCGCAATCAAAAAGAATGAAAAAAAATGGAGTTTATTGCAGGATTGTTTCCAAAATAGCTTCAAAGTCTTTGTAACCATTATTCATCGTGACACCAAAATCAATTGAACAAGAGGTCGAAAAGACCTTGAACAGCCTCCAGGACTTGCCTCACCTCGAGCCGGATGCTTTTTTCTACACCCGGCTCAAAGCCCGGATGGAAAACGAAATTATACGGCTACCGTTTTGGATGACAGTTCCTTTTAAACGATTTGCATTTGCCTGTTTCGGCTTGCTTTTAGTGGCCAATTCCTTCACTATTTTGCAATCCTTGCAATCGGGGACCCAGGAACAAATGAGTGCCGTGCATACCATTGAAGACTTGTCTCAGGAGTATTTCTCTACTGATTTCTCGTTATACCAATAAGTATGTTGCAGTCTACACGTTTCCTATGGCTGCTGATTGCATTGCTTTTAGGATTAAACCTGGTTACACTGGGCTCGATTTGGCTGGCCCCTGCTTTGGAAAAGGAAAGCAAAACATTTCGGCCGCCCCACATTTTGATGGAACGCCTGGAATGGTCGGAGGAACAAACCCAAGCTTTTGAAGCGGCCCGGGCCAGGCATTGGGAGGGCTTAAGCATTTACCGGCAACAGGAAATCGCCTTACGAAAAGAACTGTTTAGCAACCTAAAGTCGCAGGACACGCTCAAAGTGGCACAAATCACCCGTGAATTGGGCCAACTGCGGGGCATCCACGAACAGCAACTCTTCGCCCATTTTCAAGAACTACGCACCATTTGTAAAGGAGATCAGGTCAAGGAATTTGATTCTTTGATGGAAGAAATGGCCAGCATCATAGGAATGCCTCCTCCACACCATCGTGGCCCGGGACCCAAAGGGCCTCCACATCATCGTCCAGGTGATGGTCCACCGCGATGATCACCGTGCTGTTATTAAATCTTTAAAATGCTGCAAGAGGTTTTCATCGTCTTGTAAACGCTCCTTCAAAACCTTACGGTTTTTCTTTTCTGCCTCCGGTAGAGCATTCAATTGTTCTTCAGTCCACACACGCATCAAAATAATGACCAGTTCACGGTCCTCCGCCTTGGTCAATCGTGGAAGAAAACAAGGTTGGGCCAGTGTCATCACCGCTGCTTGCCATGCTTCTTGCTGGTAATGAACGATCGCTAAATTCCGCATCAGCGCATAATGACACGGATGCGTCTCCAAAGCGGCCTGATAGATTTGCAAAGCACGCTGCTGGTTGCCCTGGAGGCTATACACCCCGGCCAGATCGTTGCGTACTTCAGGATGGTAAGGATGCACCTTTTGTGCTCGCTGAAAAGCTGTCAAAGCCGATTCGGGATGCTGAAGATGAAACAGTGCCTGTCCTTCATACCATGCAATGGGAAGGGCACTGTGATCGCGGTTCAGGTAGTTGGTGTCTATCTGCTGTGCCATCCCAGCCATGGCTTCCCAGTTTTCGGTAAAGCGCAATTGATACAACACCAATGACTTTTTTTCCTCTTCGTGACGGTGCCATAACCAAAAACCGCCCCAACCGCCTATCACCAACAAAACCCATGGAATGCATTTTTTCATTCCCGAAAAACGTCCCCCTCCGTTCAATGAGCACGCTACTCCGATCCATAGCGCCAATAGGGCCGCTGTGTATGGCCGTTCTGAAGGAAAATAGACCGATGCAAGCACCGCAAAAGCACTACAGGCCAGCAGACTGGCCCACGCCCACACCCACTCTTCGGAGCGCTCGGTGGCTCCTGTAGCGCCCACCGAGTATCCAATGGCTCCAATAAGCAGTGCCAGGAACAATACGCCTGCTACTATTCCCATTTCGGCGGCAAGCCCTAAAAAATCGTTGTGAGGACGCATAAACTGCAGTTGCCCCTGGTTGATGAATTCTGTACCTCCGATTCCTTTTTCACTCATGGCTACCGGCCACTGACCGGGCCCTACCCCCAGAAAAGGATGATCAGCTATCAATTGACGGGAGTTGTGCCACATCAAACCGCGGTCGAACCAGTGGCTGTCTTCTCGAATTTCGTGAAGGGCCTCCGGGTAATTGTCCGCCAATCCTACACCGTTATCCGCCTTCCACTGTATCCACCATTCTCCGGCAAAAACCGGCACCAGCAACAAGATTATCAGTAGCAAAACCGGCCATATTCGTAGGATTTTAATTGGAAGGAAGGGCCTCACTTTGCAGAAATGCAGGATGCCAAAGAGTGTGAACACCAAGGCCATTGAAAACCCAACTCCCTGAGCAATACGACTGCCAAAGGCGGCCAGGGTAGCGAGCAGCAGCAAGAGCGCTACCGCAGCTACTGCTTTCCACGGCTTTCGGTCGGTGAGCATTACGATCCACACAAAGGGCTGCAACAAGACCAAGGCCATGGACAACACATTGGGGTTGGAGAAACCCGCTTCCACCATAGCATCCAGCCGCAAAGGCGTGTAGATGTAGGTTTGATGGTTGATTTGCTGGAATTGCCACACGGCATATCCTGCGATCCAAAATGGGGGCAACACTGCCATACGTGCCAACCAGGCGCGGGCGTGCTCACCAGTGAGTAATCGGGCATTGGTCCAACACAAAGCCAGCAAGAGCAACCAACGCAAGGTGGTAAAAACACCCTCGGGAGTTGTGCCATGGTACCACAACGAACCTACCACCAGCAGCGAGAAAGCTAGGGCCAGCATTTCAAAGGCAGTTGGCGGGGCTTTACCAAATACCGGCATACCTGCCCATGGTCTTGCAATCAAAAGCCCATTCAGCACCACTAAGCCCGAGGCAAGGCCCAACCAACGAGGCAGTAGCACCTGATCCGTTAGGTTGACATCTACTAAAAATAGGAGCACAATGAGCTGAAAACCCCACCAAAGGGCAGACCACCAGCTGGCATTCAGCCGATTGTTGCCCGAGTTCATGAAGTGGGGCGAAATAAGGCCTTGAGGTAATCTCCGTACAGGAATAAAAAGACCAATAGAATGGCGCCAGCAAACAAAGCATTGGCAGCCCAAACCAAGGACCAAAGCAGGGAGTTGAACAAACGGTAGCGCAGGTGGCCGCCAAGGAACTCCCGCAAACGAACGGGCTTGTTTTCCAAAATTAATTCACGCGAAATACGGTTTTGGTACGACCGGTTTTCGAAATACTCAATGCGTTTGTTGAAAACATCAATCTGGAGCAAGGCATACTCGGATTGGTTCATCGCTTTTACGATTTCACGTTCCCGGTCGTTGAGTGGCTGATTGCGCTCAAAACCAAATACATTTTTTAAGGCTCGAAAGTCGTTGCCCATAATAAAGTTTAAGCCGCGCAGGCTGTCTTCCCAAATGCGTTTTTGTTGGTAATAATATTCCAGCTGATCGGTACACACTTTTTGTTTGCGGTCGATCTGTCCCAGGTAATACGCACGGTTCAAAGCTTGGGTGCGCTTAAAAATATCCCGCAACACTTTCATCGCGAGGTCTTTGTCCTTGTCTACCAGCGAAAAAATCACCACATTTTCATCGGTACGCTCCACCGTGTAGGATCGAAAAAGAAGGTCTAACGCAAAAAGGCGCGCTTCTATCGGATCAGCTTCTCGAATTTGATAATGCCCCACCAGATCGTATTCATCTATGATGGGGTGCAATACCGTATCTGAAACGGCAAAGTTCAACAGGTTGTTGATTTCTGTGCTGGTGATCAGCTTTACCACGTCCTGCCGATGGTCTTCTTTCAGCAATAGCTCCGGCCGGGTAACCTTATTTCCTGTCACATAACAGTGAATACTGGCCTCGTAGCGGTTGACCCGAAGAAATTGCAGGAAAACAAATGCCATCACCCAGATGAGAAGCGTTCCCCAAAAGAGCTTTTTCCGGTGCTTGGCAAGAAAAGGAAAAATGGGTTCTGAATATTCGGTACCGTTAGGGGACATAGATAGCGATGGGGTTAATCCGCTAAATTAAACGAATGCAACAAGTGAAAAGTCAACTTGGTAAAAAAGAATAGGCCGTTCAGAAAAAAAGCAAATCGTTCAATGAAAATTGACGGCACCTCTTTTGTCTTGCTAAGTCAAAGACTACCGAACCAGTTTTTGGCTTCGTCTGGGTTGGCAAAGATGCCCACCTGGTAATTGTCGCCACCTTCAATGGACGACTCGATGTTTTCTACCCCCAAACGGGCAAATACATCGTCTCCCGTCACCATAGCGGAGAAATATTTGTTTTGCGGAGACGCAGCAATTAATGCCGGTGTAATTTGACTGGAAACCCATTCCTGATCTTCATCGTCGAGCGCTCCCATAAACCGAGCGTCTACCATGAGCTTACCCGGTTTTTCTTGTTGATAGTAGGCCAACAATTTTTGGTTGGCCGATCGAAATTCTTCAGAGGTTCCGAAACGCTTATAGATGAGGAAACAAGCATTGGGGGTGTCCCATTTTCCGAATTGGACGTAATCGTCCTCATAGTGTATCATTGTAGCGCGATTTGCTCCAAAATTCGGGATTTCCTGCTTTCAATGCATCATTCTCCAAACAAGATTTTCAAAACCTTGCTGCGGTAGCTTTTCCCGATGGGTACACGTTTTCCTTCCAATTCCAGTTGGTTTCCCGACTGACTCCGCACCCAATGTTTGTTGACAATGTAGGATTTGTGGACCCTCAAAAACTGATCAGACGGTAAGCTTTCTTCCAATTTGCGCAGGGATTCCAAGGCGACCAGGCGTCCGGCTGTGGAGTGAAAGGCCACGTACTCTCGCAACCCTTCGATGTAGACCAAATCACTCAATTTGAGACGGTGGGTTTTGTAGTCGGCTTTCACCGTGAGGTATTCTGTGGTAGTGGTAGCGGGAACTTCGGTAGAAGGGGGACTACTATGCTGCCTCTGCCCTTTTTCTCGGCTCACCTTATTGATGGCTTGCAAAAAGCGCTCGAAAGAAAAAGGCTTGAGCAAATAGTCGGAAACCTCCAATTGATAGCCTTCCAGGGCATATTCCGGATAAGCGGTAGTGAAGACCACCGAAGGCCTCTGGTGCAAGGTGCGCAAAAAGTCGTTGCCTTTCAATTCGGGCATTTGAATGTCGAGCAAAAGCAAGTCTACGCGTTGTTGTTGCAATATGGGCAATGCCTCCATGGGGTTCCTGCAAGTGCCCAACAGTTGGAGGGTGGGTACCCGGGCAACGTAATTTTCTAACAGGTCGCGCGCCGGTTGTTCATCGTCTACAATGAGGCAATTCAGGATCATACCATCAATTTCAATTCTATTGAAAAAACCGTAGCAGTCGCTTCGATGTGTAACTGGTGCTGCTGCGGATAGCGCAACTCCAACCGCCTTTTCACATTGGCCAGGCCTACCCCACCGGTAGCATCTTTCACATCGGGAATTTTGGGTTTGCTGTTGGAGCATCGAAAAATCAACTCTGGCCCCTTGTCTTTCAATTCTATTTGAATGAAGCCTTGCGGATCGGTTTCGATTTTGCTGTGCTTGAAGGCATTTTCTACAAAGGGCAATAGCAGCAGTGGCACTAGATCGCGTGATTGGTTCAAGCCACTGGTCTCAAAACTCACTTGGGTGATATTTTGATCTTTGAGCAACTGCAACGCGATAAAACTACGAATGTAAGTAACCTCCTGGCCGACCTGTACCACCTGTCCGGCACTGTCGTAGAGCACATAGCGCAACAGCTCCGACAGGCGAAGCAGCATCTCCGGTGCCTTAGGCGAAGCAGTTTGAGTAAGTGAATAGATGTTGTTGAGCGCATTGAATAAGAAATGGGGATTGATTTGGGACCGCAAAAATTGCATCTCTGCTTCTAAGCGCTGGTTTTGCAATTGCATCTCCCGCTGCTCTCGGGCCCGGCGTTCGCGAGAAAAATAATAGATAGAGCTAACAAAAAGTACTGCGATGGCTGGCAAACTGGTGACCAGAAAGCGACCCAACCTGCGAAGATTTAAGGAAGGAAATTCGGGGGGAGGACCGGGTAGTCTTCTTCTGCGGAGTATTTCTCGCACTTCTACATCAAAAATGGACCAATGATCGACCCAAAAGTTGACCAGCTGGTAAAGCAGCAAAAAGATGAGGACGGATACACCATAGAGCACTACGCGCTTTTTGCCCAGTAGTTCGGGCATCAGTTTTTCGGAATTCAAATAGAAAAGCCCGGCCTGGGTGCCAATGAGCAACACGCCACGCAACAGGGCCAGGTGGGCCTCACGAAATTGACTGAATAACCATACCATGACGGTAAGGTAGGCCACCCACACCAAAAGGTGCCAGGTCCAGGACGGCAGAGAGGTACTGCGCATGCATCAAAAATAGCGGATTTCAGGGCCTGAAATCAAGGGGTTCCACCAAACCACTAAAAACTTCAACCAATACCGGTTTTCTATCAACAACCGGTCTTTCGGGCGGCTTACGCGGGGCGGGTTTCCGTTGGTTGAGACAATGCAGTCGTTGGTTGAAAACACTTGGAAACGGCACAGGAAGGCCCCTGCTTTGCCTTCATACAAGCAAAACCATTGAACAACATAATTCAAAAATGAAGCAACTATGAAACGTTTTAAAATTGCCGGTTTAGCCTTGATGGTGTTCTGCGGAGCATTGGCCATTGCCGGCACCTCCAAATTGGACCGAAAGATGCACCAACGTTTGGCTTTTCTCACCGAAAAACTCGACTTGAGTGCCGAACAACAAGAACAACTTAAAGCCATCACTTCTGAATTTCATCCCCAGTTTGAGGCCTTGCGGGAGCAGGAATTTGAACATCCGGCGGATAAGATGGAAGCCGCTAAAAGCTTAAAAGAATCGGCATTTGAAACCGTTCGTGCCATTCTTACTCCCGAGCAGCAAGTAAAGTTCGATGCCCTAAAAGCCGAACGAGAAAAGCGCAAAGGTCCTCCTTGCGGAGACCGCCAAACCTGGAAAAATGAAATTGAGCCGGTGATTCTGGAAAAGCGGATTGCCTTTGACGCCCAGTTGAGCGCTACCGAACAGGCCACCCTGGCTGCGGTGCGCAGTCAAATGCCAGAGCGACCCAAACGTGAAAACCGCGGACAAGCCGGCGAACGCCCCTCGAAAGAAGAGCGCCAACAACGCCACCAGGAAATGCAAAGCATAGTTGCTCCCGTAAAAACGATTGTGGACAATCACCGGGAAGCACTGAATGCCATTCAATTAGAAATCAAATCCCTCATAAAAGATAAGTGTGGCATGACAGACGGCATGAACGAGGCAAGGCCAGAACGTGGACCTCGCAAAGGGAGAGCTTCTGATCCTGAAATGCGCCACATGGTGCGCTTTCTGTTGTTGGACCCGGGCACATCGACCACGGGTGCAGGCAATGCCGACCGCACGGTGCGGGTGTATCCCAACCCAGCAAGCGACAACGCCACCTTTACTTATCAGGTATTGAGCGATGGTCCGGTTTCGGTGGGCCTGCTCAACAAGGATGGACAGGTGGTACTTCAGGTGTTTGAAGGCACACAGGCGGCCGGAGCATACGAAGTGAATCAGCCTTTGGGCAACTTAAAAACGGGTGAGATGTATTTCTTTCGGGTAGAAGATGTAGCCGGCAGCAGCACCGAAAAATTCATGGTCCTTCCGTAAGCAACTTTGCAGAATTGATTCGGGTGAAGGGAGGCGTTCCAAGTTGGGCGTCTCCCTTTTTAATGTTGAATGGGTAGCAGATGACTTTCGCTTTTAGCTTTCCAAGCTTATCAACTGGAAGAATTGCTTTTCACCCTCACAATCAATATGTTTGAAACATTCTTATAGCTTGGCCGCTGTTTGTAACTTCCCTCTCCCAACTCCTCCGATTTATCATGCTTAAGTCGACATTAATATTCTCATTTGTCCTGTTTTTCACCTTCCAAGGCCTCGCCTGCTCTTGTTTTCCGGGCACCCTCAATTTCTTCAGTAATACCCATCCTGATGCACAAATTGGAGTGATTCGGTTAGACTCTACCTATGTGGGCCAAAACCAAGGTGGCGATCCTATGCCCATGGCGGTGTTTACCCTTGTGGAGAATTACACCTTCGACTCTAAAGTTGCTGGGGATACGCTTTTGGTGTTTGGTCAAGACGGCATCAATTGCGCGGTAGGGTTTGGGCAATTCAATATTGGTGACACGCTGGTTGCCTCATTGGGGCTACAGGATGGTATTTTATACATTCCCTTCTTTAGCAATTTTGGCGGCACCTGCGGCACGCATTACCTGCCTATTCAAAACGGACAATACAACGGTCTTTCTCTTTCCGCTATCCGCGAAATCACGTTCAGCACCATCACTTCAGTGCAAGAATTGGCTCCCGCCAATGCTTTGCACGTTTATCCTAACCCGGCGAGGGAAACCATCACCATAGAAGGCAAGGTAACCGGTGAAGTAGCCCTGCGTCTATTGAATGCTGCCGGTCAAACGGTGGAATACCTCCCAGCCACGGCCTTTCGCCCGGAAGAAGCCCTTGATGTGTCGCACCTACCGCAAGGCATTTATTTCCTGCGTTTAGAAGGTCGCGCGTCCATGACCACCATCAAATGGGCCAAAATGTAGCTGCACTGCTCTGGAAATAATGCTTTGAAATAGCGTTTGGGAAGGGTTCCCGCATTGGTTTTTGGTAAGCCAATACCACTTTTTTTCTTGCCGTTAAAATAGTTTTGCTTGGGCAGGCAACCCTATTGGGAGTATATTGCATCACCATCCGTACCCTATTGGTACGTACCACCATGTCCACCAAAATCTGCTTCACTTGTTTTTCACTTTTCACTCCTGTTTCAACCGGATAGGCCACGCTTTGGCGTGGCTCGTTTTATTCACCACTCCCCTGTTCTGGACGGGATGTCAACAGCCCAGTCCGGACGATCAACAGGTCCAACAGTTTGTCGATTCGATCGAATATTATGCACAAAAGAAGCAATTCGATGTTGCGGAATCCTGGACACTCCAAGCGCTTCAACATTTTCAGCAAACTGGCAATACCGAACAAGAAGGTCGATTTTGGGCGCAACGCTTGTCTATAATGGTCAATCTTGGGCGAGGGAAGCAAGTGCGCGCTCTTTTTAGCGATAGTGTGGCCAACTGTTTTGAGGCATTGGAAAATGATAGTCTAAAGGCCGAACTCCTACTGTTGCGCGCCTGGAGTGAGCGCATCTGGGGCGACTTTGTACAAGCAGGCGCCACACACCGCGAAGGCTTGGTATACACTGCTTCCATTCCAGAAACCCGGGCACGTCTGCTCATGGGTTTGAGCGTTTGCGATCGGATTACCAATAGTTTTTACCAACACCGCCAACATTTGAACCAGGCTGCCCGGGCCATCGATCTGGTTCCGATGCCTAACCAACAACGCCTGCGGGTAGACCTCTACAGCTTTCAGGGCAAGGCTTTTGCCAGCGAAGGAAACTATCATGGGGCGGCAGAATATGGACGCGCCTGCCTGGAACAAGCCCTGAGTAGCGAATTGCCCATTCCCGAATATGCTTTGGGCACCTACCACCTCAACCTGGCACGCTACCTCTATAAAATCAATGACTCACTCGAAGCTGATTCGCTTTTGGCAAAAGCGGAGGTACTGTTTGAGAAGACAACTCCCGGCCCTATGGGTAAAGAGTTTTTGACGGTATACCGTATTCGTTTGGCCCAGGCACTTGACCATCAACGGAACCACCAGGTGCAGGCTGCTATGGAAGATTTTATGAGGGTGGTGCCGCACCATTTGAAGAGCAATTTTATTCAAATGGAAAAACACCACCTGCAAGGCAGCTATTTTGCCCATATCAATCAACTGGATTCTATGCACCATCACTTTTTAGCAGCCCTGCGCCCCGATCGGGTTGCATCGGTACAAAGTCGTCTTGGGGTGCTCAACAGTTATTGCCGAGCCCTCCAAATACATCGTCAACCAAAAGAACTTCTGGAAATTTCGTCCCAAGAGCTGGCTTTTATTCAATTGACCATTGGCACTTTGAAAGACTCTCGGCTGTTGGGCGATGCTGCTATGCCCTTGGCTAAACTCCAATTGTTCCGCGCCCGGGCATGGCAAAAGATGTATACCCAAAAGCAAAAAGTGGCTTATCTGGACAGTGCGCTGGCTGCCAGTCGGATGGCCTTGCAATTGCAACACGGCACCATCCTTTCCCGCTTGAGTTACAGCCAGATGGGGGCCAACACCCGCCTGAAAGGATTATATGATCTCGGGTTTCAACTGTTGATGGAAAAATGGCGCCTTACCAAAGATGCCGCAATATGGTACGAAGCGCGGGACTTGGCCGATGCTGCCAACACTTTGCGCCTGAGCGGTCGGGTGGCGCTCGACCAATGGCGAAGCAACCTCAACGAGGCACTGCTTTTACGGGGCGACTCCTTGTGGAGCCAATTATCCGGGCTCAGACGTGCCATTTATAGACAAAAGCGAAAAGGGCAACCGACCGATAGCCTGCGGGTTGCTTTTCGGTCGGTACGCGTGCAACACGACCTCTACCAACAAGAATTATTGACACAACTGCCCGATTTTTCTGTTTTTTCAGCGCAAACCACTACTCGTAGCACAGAGAACGATAAACTAATTCCCAAGGGAGCTTTGCTACAATGGTTGCAAACCGAACGCACGACTTACGCTTTAGTAGCAGGCCCACAGGGCAAAGCAATACTGGAACTTGGCAACGATTGGCATCAACACCTCACTCCCTTTTTATCGGGCATTCAAAAAAACAAGAAAAATGAACTGGCCGAAGCGGGCTTTGCCCTGTATGAACAGTTGATTGCCCCTTTGACCTCTACTCTGGCTGCTGCTAAGGCAGTGACGATTGTTCCATCCGGCGATTTGTTTTATTTGCCTTTTGGCGCACTGCCCACCCAAGAAGTGAGTTTGCCGGAGCGTGCTTACACAAGCTGGCCCTTCTGGGTAAAAGATGTACACCTGCAGTATGCCTATCGTGCGGGTACTCTCCAACCCAGCACCTCGCATTCTGATACCTCCGCTTTAAAATTTTTGGCCCTGGCACCGGTTTTTATGTCCGATGAATCCGAGGAAGGGGCAGCCCTTCCTGCCTCGGAAAAAGAAGTGGAAAGCATGGCCAAAATGCTACGTTCCAAAGGCCACCAAGTGGAGTTGAAAACCAGAGAGGAAGCGACCAAGCGCAACTTTAAAAACCTTGCCAATCAGTTTGACGTTTTGCACGTGGCCTCACACAGCGTTTCACCCAAGGGCGACCCGCGTTTGTCGAGCCTGGCCTTTTCAAAAGAAAGCCCTGACGAAGATGGGATGCTATACCTATCAGAATTGTATCGAATACCACTCCGAGCGCGCTTGGTGGTGGTAAGCAGTTGCGAAAGTGGTGCTGGTGAAGTAGAGGCTGGCGAAGGCCTCATCAGTTTGGGGCATGGCATGCTCAGCGCAGGGGCCGAAAATGTGTTGGTAGCCAATTGGAAATTATACGACGACCATACCCAAACCTTGATGGAAGCTTTTTACCAGCAATGGCCCGAGCGCGGTGAGGCAATGGCCTTAGCGGCTGCCCAACGGCAGTTGTTGGAGCAAGCCCGCACCTCCGCCCCCAAAGTATGGGCAGGGTTCCGGCTCATGAAAAAATAAGGCAACGCAACACTCGATCCACGACTCACAAAGGAGGACACTATTGTTTAGGTGTGTCCTCCTTTTTTGTTGTTCCTCAATATGTCGAACGGCTTAAGTCTTCCTTCCGGTGAGGCGCTGTGCCTCAATTAAGGGCAAAAGACCCGCTCTATTTCCTCTAACCTTGCTCATTCAACGATGAGTTTTTCGGCAAGTACTGTAGCGTCTTCTCCTTGTAGTTCTATTCGGTAGAGGCCCGCAGGAAAGGCCGAAACATCTACCTGGGTAGGTCCTACACCGTTCTGCTGCCACACCAATTGTCCAACGGCATTGTAAAAAGAAATGCGGGTAACTGCTCCGTGGGGCAACGCCACTTGCACATAATCGCTGCTGGGATTGGGGTAAACCCAGGCGGCCGTGTGCATGGCTGCTGACTCTGACTCGTTCTCGGTGCCAGGAACCACGGTTGCTCTGCGAAAGGAAACCAACTGACCAGCACAATCGAAAGCCTTGCCGTTGCCATAGCTTAAGTTGGCTGGCGCATACACCAACATGCTGCCTGGGGCATCGGGAAGAAACTCTATGATACCGGGTAGACGGGTTACGGGAGTTTGATTCCACGTAGTGGCTACTCCACAATCCGGAAGGGTGGTTTCGTACCGTACGATGCGCATATTGACCTGTCGATTGCTCACCCATTTATAACTGGCATACACCTCATTTCCGGTAGTACAATCTTCTACGATGCTATTGGCCTGATCGTGTTCGCCTACATTGAAGGAATGCGACCGAATGACATCTCCCCCTCCGTTGATTCGTAAGTAGACGGGATTGTACTCTCCCACCTGAAAGTGCTCGGTAAGCAACATAGAAAATTCATTGGTCCCCACAAGAGCCATGTCCTCTAAGGTCTGGCTGGTGATGCCGGGAATTTCATAGGTATTGTGCCACCCTACTGTTCCATTATAGAGATTGAGGTTCATGGCCGTCACCTGATCGATTCTTCCACCGGTGGAGGAGTTGTTATAGGACACGATAGCGTCCAACAAAGCCGGAGACGAACGCCGTTCTACAATTTGAGGGTCGTTGATGGCATTAGCAGCCGTAAAGTGCCAGCCGATAAAGGGTACATGCCCGTTGCGCACCTCGAAAGAAAAGGCAAATACGCTTTGTGCCAGGCTGCCGGTTTCTAAGCGATTGCCCACCACTGCACAGAGTTTGTGTCCGTTTTGCTCCATAATGGTAGCATCGGTCATGTGGTGGTAGCTGTAGTTGCCCGAACCGGGAAAATCCCTGGCCCACAACAAGGTACCACTTTCGGTAATCCGGGCCGCGGCCACTTCGTCCCCGGCATTTCCCACCACGATATAGCCCGGGTCGCGTGGATTGGTAATGGGTAGGATTTGAATGGCCTCCGAAGGTTGAGCAAATTCAATTTCACGGGCCCACAGCAAGGCCCCGGCATCGTTGACTTTCAGAATCAGCATGTGTGCTGCCGCACTTTTCCCGGCAATGAAATACTCGCTGGGATTGTCGAGGCTTTGGCACACGGAATGCGCCTCATCGTTGCCATTGGGATCGCCAAAATGGTATTCACTAAGGGGAGCACCATCGGGCTCCATGAACAAGATGTGCGCATCGAGCATACCGTTGCTGTTGAGAATGGAGTTGATGGCGACCCAATTGCATCCCGGATTGAGCAAGGCGGTGCCTTTGGGCTCAATTACCGTAATGTCGAAACCATTGGGGTATTGGTGGTTGAAAGATTGTGCACCAAGAGGCCAGTTCGGTAAAACGCAAAGCCAAAGGCAAATCAAACCATGGTAAAACAAAGTTTTTCGATCGTAAATCATAGGATTTTGAATAAAGGATAACATGAATGCATCCGATGGCTCCCCACCTATCTCTTCACCTTCATCAGGGCCCATTGAAAGCTGAAGGTTGGCCTTGGTTGCCACCGAACCCGGTGCTGGTGTAGAATGGTAGCAACCGGAGCTATGTTTTGAAGGATTTCCAGCTCCTGATGCCCACTCATCAAGCGTCACTAAGGTGAAAAACCCAAGGGTTTAACAAGATGAAAAACGACCTTTATGGATAAATGGAGCGGATTGATTGATCAATAACGTTCATTGATGATGAACGCTCATGCCTCGGTTTGAGAAAAAGAGGTTAAAAAAGTGTGATAGGCTACTTTGTAAGTTGCCCCTACCGGAATGACGGTTTGTTCAATGGTGACTTCCGACTTTCCGGCGGCCGATACCTTGGAAAGGTTGACGAGGTAACTGCGGTGGAGGCGCAAAAATTGGGGATCGGATTGCAACTCCCGCTCCAAGGTCTTGAGCGGCAAGAGCGCCAGGTGTTTTTTCTGAGTGGTAATGATCGCGCAGTAATTGGCCTCTGCTTTTATCCAGAGTATCTCCTCTTTGGGAATCTTCACTGTTTCCTGATTGATTTTCAGGGTTAGCAGGTTGGCAGTTGCGGATTGGGGTACCCCCTTTCCCTTTGGCCTACCATCTGGCTTTGATTCAGGTGCTGCGGCCATTTTACTTATTGGCAGGTACTTCCTAAAAAAGAATCCAGCTACACCTACGGTTAGCAACACCAACAATGCTCCCCAGCTATAGATGGCCCACCCCTTGGCAGGCACTTTAAATTCGATTTCCAGCGGGTCGGACCACCCCGAAATGTTGCTTCTTACAGTGGCTGCTATGCGGTGTTCACCAGAAGACAAGTCTGCAAGGTGAATCAATGGACGCGAAGCATCTACCCAGGGGCCTCCATCAATAGAGTAGCGATAATGCAAGTTGCTTTCGGTGAGTGAGATGGTGGCAATTTCAAAGGTGAGCCCCATGGACGGTTGCTCTTGCGTTGGTTGGGACGGTATTACCTTCAAATCGGCCAACACGGGTGGCGCTCGGTTGGGCAAGAGCAAGGTAGTATCCACTACTGAAATGCCTCCGGCACCGGCAATGTAGATCAATTCCTGATCGAAAGCCACATCACTTACCAAATCAGCCAGAAGGCCACTGCCAGCATTCAGGTGCTTCCAGTTCCAATCTTCAGGTGGATCGCTTGGGTTGCTCACACTGTAAACACCGGTATTACTAGCCATCCACAATCCTCCTTCGGGGGCTTCTCGCACTTTGTTGATGTGGTTGGGAAAGTCTCCCTGACTTTGATCGATATGCGCCAATAATTTACCGTTATGGTATACGTAGGCACCCCACCCTGCCGTGGCCACCAATACTCTACCGGGGGCTATCTGTACCAAATCAGTGATGCTTTTTTGTGCGGTCTCTTTCAGCACCAGTGTACGCTCTTTGGTGGCCATGTTCACCTGATATATTCCTTTATTGGTACCACACAAAAAAACTTTGCCGGCAAGAGGAAGAACGGTATGAATCGGCGAAGGAGTTCGCAAGTAATGATGGTATAGTTGCTCTACTGCCTTGGTGTCCTTCCAATCGTAGTCTTCTTTCCACTTCACAATGCCCATACGGTTGGCCACCCACAACTGCCCGTCCTCTGTTTTTAAAATTGTATTGATCGTAAAATTGTTGGCATGGAGGGGCTTCAACTTACCATCTGGTCCATACCAGAAAAGGATTTTGTTGGCCAGCAGCAGCAAGCCCCCATTGTGAGGGAGCATTTGGCTGATTTGGCCTGGTTGAGGTTCCAAACGATTGGGAACCACATGGAGTGCATCGCCCCTTAGATGCCCCATTAGGCCATAAGCCGCGCCAAACCATACCTGGTTCTGCCAGGAAACTAAACTGGATACCGGAACATGCGGCAAGTGTTCGCTGGTGAAGTGGCGCATACCGGGCGATGGTGCATAAAAAAGCCCCTGGTTGATAGTCGCTACCCAGTAGCCATTTTCGTGGTCGGAACAAGTAGCCGCCAGACTAAGGCCCTGCAATACGGGCGCAGAAACTTCGTTGGTGCCAAAAGTCCAATAACGCAAGCCGTGCGAGGTACCAATGGCCACTTGATCGGGAAAAGGACCATGCGAAACGGTTTGGATGACTTCACCTTCGGGTAAATCCAACTGATGCAACACCTCGTTTTGCCGGTTCAGGCAGTAAAATCGGTGCTGAAGGCCAACCAACATGCGCCCATTTTTCTGCAACCAACGGGAATGCCCGGTTCGTTCTTTTGCAAAAGGAAGCTTCTCACCTGTATTGCGTGTAAAATTGTGAACGAACAAAGGAGTACCTCCCGCCATCACCTCGTTGTTGTTTTCCCACAAGCCACAGAGGTGTCCAATTTTTTTCTCGACTGTTGTTTCTACTTTGCCATCTGGATAAATACGTGCTAGAAAACCTCTACTACCGCCAAGGTAAACGCTACCGTCAGCGGTTTCGCAAAAAGCTTTGAAATGACGGGGTGGTACCGCATGCTGAAGCGATGGTGTGTTTTCGGGGTTGTAGAATTTTCCTTCGTAATAATAGCAAGGAATGCCGTTGTAGGTCAATATCCAAATCCTACCGCGCGAATCTTCATGCAGTTGAAGCACCTCGTTGTCGGTGAGCCCATCTTGCACCGTGAAGGTGACGAACTGTTGTCCATCGAAGCGACACACGCCAGCATCGGTACCCACCCAAATGTAACCTTGAGCATCCTGGATAACCGAATAGGTCGTGTTGCTGGGCAATCCGTTTTGAATGTCGTAATGGCGGTTGAAATGCGTGGGTGCAATTGCACGTAAAGCAGGGGCATTAAGACTACACCAGCTAATAAGTAGTAAAAGGCAAGTACTCCAAAAAATGGACCTCATGGGCAAAAGTGGCGGATGGTACCGATAAAATTAAGCTTTAAAAGCAGGCTCCACTACCAACGAGCAATACTTTTGTATGAAGGTTGGATTTCTTTTTGTGGCGGATGACCTCGCTTGTTGAAACGCACCTCTCTTCTACCCACCTTATGTTTTGAAGCATTGTTGTTGATGTCTGTTTCATGAATAGATGCGACTTAAAGTCTTTTTGAACCTTGATCCCGGTGTTGGACCTTGTAATTGGACCAACATTCAAAGTGATCAAGTCTAAGGTTCGCTTTTCACTTTTTTGTGTCCTGTGCGCAACTTCTCAGGAACCGGCAGGTGTGCACCGTAAGGTGTTCCAACATCCGGGCATATTGAATAAGATAGCGTTCAGTGACAGTCCAACGGTTTGCTCAAGACCAAAATTATGGAGAGAAAACGCTGCGAATGAAGAAAACGTATTTTGAGCTGTTTGGCAGGTTTTCAGCTTACTCTCCCCATTTGTAATACCGCGCCCCAGCTTTATATTCAGCCTCACTTACACGGTCAAGGCTAAATTCCTGAGTCGGGATTCGAATACTTTCCGAAAGTTGATCCCGGTGTATTTTTTCATACGATGGGTAATCGATTTCAACTCCTTCGGATAGCTTTTGAAATACCTTGAAATCAGCGACTACCGATTTCCAGGATTCCTGCACCTTGCCTTGAAACACTTTCGATTTAGATCCGCTTCCGTATCCAAAAAAGCCGAAGGTATGGTCGGTTAAATCGCTTCCTTCCTCTAAGTCGGCTTCGAACGAGCTCATCAACGCCAGGAAAATAGAACTGGCATAGATATTTCCCATCAATGAAGAAGCGCGCTCCGCTTTTTCCAATTTTTGGGTGGCGAAGTTGCGGTAGGCTTCGGTTTTCGTAATGGCCCTCAGAAATTGCCCGCGGGCTTTTTCGTAGGTCTTTTCATCTTGAAAATCCGATCGTTGTGGCGCTTTTAGTTCAGCGTCATCCCAGGTGTTTTGCTTTTTTCTGGCGTGCATAAACAGCTCTGAAGCGATACGCTTTGCATGAAATGCGTAGGGTAAATGAAAGATCAGTCGATCCCAATCCCCAAAAAAGTTCGCTTCTGATTGGTTCTCCTCCAGCTGTTGCTCGCAAAAATGTTCATAAGCTTCTCGGATTCTATTTTGATAGGTCCAATTCGAATACTGTCCATCAAAAACCGGGGTTTCCTTGAACACCTGGATGGTATCTTCATTTGCATCTAAAAACCCATCCACCTGGAGGGACTCCGGTAATTTCTTGAGAACATCTTCCGCGGATTCGGAACTGTTCTCCATTAAATCCAATACTTCACGTAAAATTTCTTTTTTCGAATACACCCTTCTGGGTTTAAAGAAATCATGCACCCCTTGGGTGGCGACCCCAACCACATCGTCAATGGCGATCAATCGGGGATTCTGTTTTACCAGCATGGCAATGGCACCCGCTCCTTGGGTATATTCTCCGCCCGAATTGAGTTCATATTTGGCAAAGTCGGAAGCGACCACAATGGCCTTTCTATTTTTACCACCCCTTACCCAGTCCAAGGTATTGTGCAAAGCATCCACCGCACCTATGCAAGCAAAGGTCAGGTCGACTACATCGCAATTCCGCAAACAATGGACACCGTGCTTTTGCTTGTACTTTCTGCGCAGCATTTCCAGCACATAGGTGGCCGTGGGTTTGGCACCATCCAATGCCGATTCTGTCCCGAGGTATATACGACCAATTTCTTGCGGCTTCAATTGATTTCTTTCCATCAATTCATAGATGGCATTGGCCGCCATGGTTGCCGCATCTTCGTGAAGATCGGGGATGCGCATTTGCTGAAGCCCAAGTCCTTTGTTTAGTTTTCCATACTCTAAGTCCCTTTCAATTGCCAGTTTCTCGATATTCAAATAGAGTTTGGGGACATAAAGGGCCATATCACAAATTCCTACCTTCGACATACTTACTTATAATTCAATGGATTAGAAAATTAGCTTGATTGATTGTATTCTTTTACAAGGTCTAAGGCGTTGTGATTCTACCTCGGTGCGCTATCGAAATGCGCGTCAAAAGAAATACAGAACAGACGGAGCATAATATTGTTTGGAGATGGTTTTTCGTACGTTTTGGTAAAATTCAATTGGCCTGCTCGACTTGGGCGCCAAAGTACGAAAAGCCCTTGAGTAACGCTGTGCCATTCTATCGCACCAAGTTTTGTTCACTGAAAGATCAGGTAGTTCATCTGTTGGCTACTAAAAAGGGGATCGAAAGAAGCTGACTCAGTAAGGGTTGCCATAGCTGGTTTTGCTGGTGGTGTGAATAGGAGGATCAGAAGACTTACCTTCTCCATCAATAGCTCAGCATTTCGAACCTTATTTTGTATTTCGGATCTACTTCATAAGACGCAATAGCTCGATTTATTTGCAACTCCATGTTGGCCGGATCGGCTCCTATGACCTCTAAATAGTTATGGATTCCTTTGGGGGCTTCGTAGTAAAGGCACGGATTTTCCCAATGGTTATTTCGAAACTTCTCCCAAACTGCTTGGGTCTTGGTTTTGTGCTTGTTGAAACAGTGGAGCAGTACAAAATCATCGGCCTTTGCCTGAAATCCATGCTGCACAAAGTGTTTTCCGTGCATCACTTGAAATAAGATTTGATCATCTACCCAAAAGTCGATCTGTGGATTGGGCAATCCCTGGTTTAGAAAACGGTGAATATCACTCGCCTTGATGGCCGTTAAAGACCGATTACGATTAAAAAATGAAAACATTTATAACTCTTATTCATTGGGGATTTACCGTTTTTCGGTTTGGTCAAGGGTGGTGGTGGAAATGGCGAGAAAGATGATGAGGGGTGTGAGAGGCTGCATGGTGTGGTATTCTTCAAGCTTCGTGGAAGGAATCGATTTTCAAGCGGTGGGGTCGTCAAACCCTTTCAAACATATAAAGTGTATCGGATATGGTTTTACTAAACGCCTCCTCTTTTTGATCATACCAGAAAAAGCCTTCTTCCAACTTATGGGCATGAGCAACGGTCCATTGGAGCAGCGTTTCTATTTCTGTTTTCTTCAGGCTTTTAAAAAATTTGTTCCTGCCTTTTAATTCCTGGTAATGGACAGCAAGAAAGTCCACGTAGTTTCTAAAGCCTTGTGATGCCACATGGAGGTCCCATTGCTGGAGCATCCCGTCGAGGTCATTTGTTTTCTTATGAATTTCCACAAAGTTTTCGGCATCAAAATACGGGGCACAATTAATGTCATAGCTCCACCAAGCCTTTAGAAAATTGGTTATTGTTTCCTGTTCCACCGGTTCCCAGGTTTTCCATTCGCCATGGTCCAACTTTCCAAGCACCACAAAAGTAGCCACCCCAAGTTCTCGGGTAGCTGCCAGTTCAAAAATCCGAGGCAAGTAGTGCTTGAAGTCGTTCAACTCTCCCCAGGTGGTCATCGCTTTGAACGCATACCTGGAGAGCTCTTCGTCTCCCAGTAACCGTAATGGTTTTGAATGCAGGATAGCCTTATCCTTCTCTGAGACCGTCAGCGGACTCCCGGTGGTTAACCTGAACGGATACTTTTCAAAGGCCTGGTACAATTCCTTTGTCGCTGCGCTTAATTCTTTGGTCATTGTTTCAGGTGGTATACTACATTTTCAACGCATCAGTCCTTCTTAAGCAGGTCTCCTCTAAAGTTTCCTTTTCTGAATTTGTTGATCCTGCAGGTATTATAAGATTGACGGTGCCGAACAAGATACACATTGTCCATCACCAGCGTTCCATTGGCTGCGCCTGTCCTAATTCCCGTTGCTCGTTTGATACTATGCCAAAACGTAGATCATGTCAAAAACGAGTATTGCCATTCTATTCCTGTTTTCGCTGATTATGGCACAGGGAGTGGCCCAAACCACCCGAACCTGGATAGGAATTGAAACCGACCCCATCACCACTGCTTTTGGCGCTCGCACCCTTTCGGCAGTGGTAGAGCCTCCCAAGGTGGCGCATTGGTCTTTGTTCCTCAATGTGGTGCGTGCCGATTTCCCCGGTTGGATGGATGACTTTTTGAACCCTCAAAACCAGGACAAGGGCTTTGAAAGCAGGGTAAACATCGGGGGTGGCTTCGCGGTAGATTACTTTCTCAACGAAGATCGCAAAGGCACCTACTTTGGTTTGGTCCAACTGTTTTTCGAAAATAAAGTCAGTAGAAACCAAGCCTCCCAAACCCTACTAACCCACAACCTTATTCCCAGAGTGGGGTACCGGTGGTATCCTTTTTCCAAGGCCAACCTGTACCTCAATCCATTTGCAGGCTTGCGCTACGAATATGCCCCGAGGGGTGACTTTTCGGTGGACGGAACTGCTTTTGAGGCCGCCGGCTTTCAGCCGTTTGGCACCCTGCACCTTGGCTATCACTTTTAACAATTCCATACCATGCACCAAACACACGTAAGTACCCATGGCGGTATCACCGTCATCAGCTCCGAAATTGAAATTAAAGCAAGAAAGAACAAAGTATGGGAGGTGCTGCGCGACATTGGCGGAATTGCCCAATTTCACCCTTTGGTGAAAGCATCCAAAACCCTATCACACACCGCTTCTGGCTTAGGCGCCAGGCGCTACTGTGCCTTATTGCCCATGGGCTCCATGGAAGAAGAGGTAATTGCGTGGCACGAGGGCCAATCTTTTGTGATGGAGGTAGTTGGCGGCCAACTGCTTCCGCCTCATAAGTTCATGAAAGGGCACATCGAATTAAGCGACAACTACGATTCCACCAAGGTGCGGTTCTCCTTTTCCTACCAATTAAAATATGGTGTATTGGGCCGTTGGATGAATGCCTTGTTGATCCAACCTCAATTCAAAAAAGCACCACCACAATACGTTCAAGGGTTGAAAGCCTATGTGGAGAACACCGCTCATTGATCCATCTTTTGAGCAATCAATTGCTTCTCCTGGTCGGATTTGGACAGTTGGAAGGCTTGTTGGAAATAGGGCTGCGCTTTGGAAGACAAGCCCAATTCTACGTAGCATACGCCTATGGCGGTATGATAGTGTACATGCTGCTGAAGTGCCGGCTCCTTTTTCAACTGGAGCAAATCCATCAGAGCTTCCTCCCGGTTGATTCCATAAAACCTGGCGATGGCCTTGTTCAGCGAAAGCAAGGGGCTGGGCTGTAGTTTTTCCAAAATTTGATATTGTCGGTAGATAGCGGCCCAATTGGTAGTGGCAAAATCCTGAGCCAGGCAATGTTCGGCAGCAATGCCCGCTTGTAAATGATAAGGGCTTACCTCCTCGGATTGTATGGCTTCACTCAAGTATTCCATCCCCTCCCCGATCAGGCCCTGATCCCAAAGCGCCCGATTTTGATCGGAAAGCAAAACCAAAGTGCCCGCCTCGTCTACGCGGCTTTCGAAGCGGGCCACGTTGAGCAACATCAACGCGAGCAGCGCTTTGGCCCTGGTTACCTCCGAATATAGTCGCACGATTTCTTTGGTCAACCGAATGGCTTCAAAACACAAATCCATGCGAATGACTTTTTCGTGGTGAGCCGAATAATACCCTTCATTAAAAAGTAAATAAAGGGTGGTAAAAACGGCATCCAAACGTGCATTCAAGGCTTCTTCTGGCGGAAGATCGAAAGTCACCTCGCCTGCTCTAAACTTTTGTTTGGCCCGGTACAAACGCTTGTTTACGGTAGCTTCGTTGGTGAGCAAAGCGTGGGCAATCTCACCGATGCTGAGGCCACAAAGTATTTTTAGCGCTAAGGCAATTTGCGAAGCCACCGGCAAGGAGGGGTGACAGCAGGTAAAAACCATGCGCAGCGTGCTGTCTTCCTCCAGGGACTCGTTTTCGAAAAGCGTACCGATTTCAACGTTGGGGAGCACTTTGGTTTCGAAGGTTTGGTGGCGCCTCAAAAAATTGATGGTTTTCTTTTTGGCCACGTCCATCAGCCACCCTTCAGGATTATCAGGAATGGCATGAACGCTCCATTTTTCCATGGCTTCCACCAAGGTTTCCTGTAAAATGTCTTCGGCAATTTCTACTTCTCTCAAGCCGAAATACCGCACCAGGATGGCCAGCATTTTGGCATAACTGTACCGAAAGAAGTGTTCGGCCAATTGCTCCTTCGAAGCTTCAGTCATCGGCAACCATGGGTCTTACAAAAATCTCAAAATACTGCAACAGCGGAGATGCGTTGGCCATGGCGGTAGCGTGCGCCAAATCCCGGGCCTTTAAAATGATAAATCCGGCAATGATTTCCTTGGCTTCTAAAAATGGACCATCTGTCACAATGGAGTCTTTCGCTTGAATGTGGGCTCCTTCCCTTTCCAGGCGGTTGTCGTCCACATAATAAGCACTAATGGTGTCCACCCAAGCACGGTACTCCTCTATCCTTTTTTGCAGTTGCTCAGGCGAATAGTCCAAGGCTTTTTTCCCTTTCAACAAGAGTAAATAGTGATTCATGTCAACGCCTTTTTAAGAAATTGATTCAGTGGATAAATCGCCTTGAAGTGCTCCATGAGCACCGTATTGAGTTGATCGGAGTTAAGGTAAGGAGCCAAATCGAATTGGCGCATGGCATAAAATTGCTTGTTGGCAATGAGCTTGGTTTTTTCCAAAACAGGCTGTAGGTCCTTATCGATCCGTTTGGCACGATTGCCCTTCAATTCACCGAAGTGGTGCACAAAGGGCGCGGCAGAAACAATGCTTACAAACCCCTGCGTATCGTCTGCAATGGCCTGCCGGATGCGTTTCAAATCCGCTCCGCTTAGGTTCATCAATCCACCTCCGGCGTGAACGCGGTGTGCCCCAATGCCCAAATAAAAGCCCGGCAATTTGGATTTTTTGCCTCCGGGAGCAAAACTGGCCTTCATCAGAAGGTTGTAGGGTGTTTTGTCTTTCGAAAAGCGGACATCCCGGTTGATTCGAAACAGGGCATCTTTGGGGTTGGGAGCGATGGCAGCTTCCAATGCTGTAAGTTCTGAAATTAAAGAAGCTACCAAATCCGTGAAAGGCAATTTTACTTCCTTTTCGTAGGTGGCTTTGTTTGCATGAAACCACGCTTTATGGTTGTTCTGTTCCAGGCCTTCAAAAAAGGCCACATAGGGTGCTGCAATCATCCTTCGGTGGTTAATGTTTGAAGTGCTTTTTCAGCCAGCGGTTCCCACTGATCCTGGTGGGTGTAGGGCACCTCGAACCAGCCGTACAATGGCGCCCTTTTGGTAAAAGGGTTAAACACCCGAATTTCGAAATCTTGCGTTTCCGGATCAAACTGCTTTCCGAGTTTGAACACCATTTTTTGCTTTCTTGAAAAGAAGGCAAACACTTTGCCTTCGTAGGTAATGGCCTCAGAGCTCATCATTTTTCCGGGCGCTACCAGCGGTACTTTTTCACAGAATTCCGTGCGGATTTCCAGGAAACGTTCCCGTTCAGCTTGCTTGATCACATCCTTCATATCACATCGATTTTAAAGGATGAACGATCACCCGACCTCCGTTTTGGAGGATGGGGTTGTGCTGGCACAACTTAGCCGCTTCGTCAATATCCTTTGCCTGAATGACCATTACTCCCCCTAATTTATTCTTTTGCGTCAAAAATGCCCCTTGGTCATCGATCGACTCTTGGGTGACTTGCCGACCGGTGGCATTCTCCACCAGCAAACCAGACTTAAAGTGCTGGCCCGCGTTCAGCACGTCCATAAATTTTCCATACGCTTCGTAATGGGCGCTCATTTCGCTGGGATACTCAGGCGCTCCGCCAAAAAAGAGGATGACAAATTCTTCCATGGTTCTTTGTTGTTTGGTAAAACAATACGTGTTTATAGCAATGTCAAACGGGCAACAAAAAATAGGACAGGCTTTGCTTGAGCTTTTTAGAACTCCTGGTAATCTCCTGGTTTTGATCCTTGTAAATACCTTTGTTTTCCAAGCGAAATCGACACGGTAAAGCCCTGACGACTTTTCAATCATGAACCACTATAAATCCATCGCCCTACTCGTTCTGCTTTGGGGTATTGCAAGTGGCCTGGGGCTGAAATACAGCATCCCCATGATGAAATCGATCAACGACACGGACTTGATGGTTTTGTCTGCAACCATACCGGTCATGTTCTTTCCCGGTACCCTGGTTTTTGCCTGGAAACGCCCTATTTGGTGGGTAGTCGTGGTACAGCTGCTCATTTCCTTAGTGGCGGCCGTCATTTCCGGTTATTTCATCGATACGGTACTCAGAAATCTGCTTTTGGGCGTATTATCTTCCCTCATTTTATTTGTGGCTTCCCGGTTAGCGAAGAATCTCAAAGCGCAACTCATTCTTTCGTTTGGCCTGGCTTTTCTATTCTTTACGGCAGCCAACATTTATGGCCACCAATTGAATGCAAGCGGATTAGGGGTGTTGGCAAAAGTGATTGTTTCCATGGGGCTGAGTTTTGGGGTGTGCCTTTGGGGAATGATGCGGTGGATGCGGTGGTAGCATACCCTTTCAAAGGTCTACCTTCCCTAAGGCAGTTAGTCCGGCTCAAGCATCCATTTTTTTACCTATAACCGTCATCGTCCAACGGTTGTGTTCCGCATCGGGTAATTCGTCGGGATGATCAAAAGCAAAGTAGACGCCATTGGGCAACTTCAACTCGATGTACCCTGCCTTAAAAGTAGTTTTAGTGTAATCGCACTTCAATTGATTGAGTGCTTCCATGGTGCTCAACAGGGGGAGACTTCCACTGGCGTTTGATAAAATCCACCAATTGGAGATGGTGATGCTTTTGCCACCATCAATGTCTGGAACGTAATCAGTGAAAATGCCACTCAAGTTATGGTCATCATCAAAGTGTAACTCAATGTTGCCGTATCTCCAGGTGCTTGAGGAAGCTATCGTTTCGCCATTCAACCATTCTTCAGGTGGCAACCCATGGTGTAGGAGTTCCTGTTTGGATTCTCCGAGTCGAAGAAAACCAAATTTTCCGGTTCGTATAAAATCTAGAAAATCTACTTCCATGTTAGTTGTACTCATGCCTCTTTATTTCTGAGTCAACAGGATTAAATGTGGCCGTTTTCAGTTGTAGACCAGCCTCAAATTTGTTAGGCCACACTTCCTGCTTATTCCTTTTTAATTGTCCCAAAGTGCCTTTTGTTCATGGCCTTTATATAGAACTCGATGGGCGGTAAACCCGCTGTGGCTCTTCTGGTGTTCAATTGATCGGGCGCTATCACTGGCTTGGGAGTATATGAAGTAGAATCTTCGTTAAGGGTCAACTGGGTACCGTAAATCTGCGGTTGCCCTTGGTTCACTTTAATTCTATCGATCAAGTAAGCGTAGTCTTGGAATGATGCATTACCATTTTCAGCGGCCACTTTCATCTTTTCGAGTACTGCCAGTTGAAAGTCAACATGCTGGTCCTGGTGCTGAACCAGCATCCAAAAGTGGTGTGAACCTGCTTTGCCAGCAAGGTCATACCCAACGAATCCATACTGATCAAAAATGGCTTTCAGTTGAATGCCGTGAAGACTATCCGTTTTTCTCATTTGGCTGTTGGCCTGGTCGATGCTAATGGTGTCACTTTGCCCATTCCGAATGGCACGTACGATTCCTCTACACTGCTGATCAGCCGTTACCATAGCGTCCAACCGGTGGATGAGGTTGGAGTCCAATTGAGCGCTTAGACCAATGGATATCATCAATAGTAGACAAAGTGAAATGATAGGCTTCATAAACTTGGGGTCAACCGTTAAATAACATGATAAGTCTATTTTTCGAATTGCCCAAGCTTCAGTATCGAACGTTGTAGAACGTTTTCACTTTCGTATAACACAAAATATCAATAGGATTTTATAGATGGTTGAATCGTTTAGCATACAATGGCGCAAAAATTCAAAACATAGGAGTAAACCAATCGAACTACCCTCCTAAGAACAGTCCAATTTTCGAAGTGATTAAAGCGCTTGCAGTAATTCCAAACGCATCAAGAGCAACTCCATTTCCAGCGCAGTATCAAGCAAGGGCCTTACCCGATATTCGAATAGGCCCTTGCAAATGGTTTTATTTCTTATGAGGTAGTGAACGCTGGTGCTTTGGGATAGGTCCTACACTTTACAGCATAACCTAAGCTGATAAAATTACGGGAAAATACAGCTTATTTTTCTGCGTAAACGCCCAAGCTAATGATGGCATATTCACTTTCTCTAAAAGCGGCCAACTCAGCAGGAGAAACGTAGTGCAGAAAAACCTGATCGGGTACATCGATCTCCCTTTCTTTTGTAATGGTGATGTTTTTAAATCCTGCCTCAGCTATTACTTCCAGGTATTCTTGTTTTTCCATAGCCCCCGAAATACAACCTGCATACATTTCTACGGCATCTCTAATGCCTTTTGGCAAATCTCCTTTCAGCACAATATCGGACATGTTGAAGTGTCCATTTGGCTTCAGTACCCGGTAGGTTTCCTGATAGGCCTTCAACTTGCTGGGCACAAGGTTCATCACACAATTGCTCACCGTAACATCAATGGAATTTTCGGCTAAAGGCAGGGCTTCAATTTCTCCAAGCAAAAAGTCAACGTTGGTGTACCCTAACTTTTCTTTGTTTTCGTTGGCCTTGGCAACCATGGCCTCTGTCATATCAACCCCAATTACGTGCCCGCTTTCGCCAACGAGGTTTCGGGCTACAAAAACATCATTGCCCGCTCCGGAACCCAGATCTAAAACCGTATCGCCTTTCTTGATTTGGGCATCTCGGGTAGGCAACCCACAACCCAAAGCATAATCGGCTTCTTCTTCATATCCATCTACGTTTGCATAGCTTTCGCTCAAGTTCCAACTTTCATTTTTAATCTCCTGGGTGGGCGAACCACAAGCAGGACCACAGCCGCACCCTGGACCTGATTTTACTACTTCGGTGTAGGCTTTCTTTACTGCGTCTTTAATTTTTTCTGACATGGTATTTTCGCTAATAAGTAAATATCTTCTGAATTCGTTTAATAGACGCTGGTGGTAAGAAAAGACGCAAAACTTAAGGATTGTCTCCTAAAAAGTTTTTCGACCCGGGTTTAGGTTGACAATCCACCACTCCCCCATAAACATCGGTTGTAATTTGGCAACAGCGCAAATAGTTGGCTTTCAACATTTCGCGTCCTCTTTGTACTCGTGATTTTGCTCCGGAGTAGGAAATATCCAATTGCATGGCAAGCTCTTTTTGAGAGACATTTTTAATATCAGCCAATAGCAAGGCTTGCTTATACTTGTCTGGAATCTCCTCCATCAACGGATAAATGCATTGGGCCAATTCAGCCGTAAGGTCTTCATTTTCATCAGGTCCATCTTCTGTATCTTGAAACAGCTCATCAAAGTTATTTTTCCGAAAGTGAGAGATTATTTCGTTTCGGGTGATCTGATATATCCAGGAAACGAGTTTCGTTTTATCTCGAATGGTATCGCTCTTTGTAAAAACCTTGACAAAAACGTCTTGCACAATATCTTTGGCCAGATCCTCATTTTGCACTTTGCTCTGGACAAAAGAGGTCAAACGATCATTCATACTTGTCCAAGTTGGAAATATTTCATTCATCATATCTGGAATTGATTTACCTGATATTTATAGACGTGCTTGATGAAAAAAGACGCAAAGTTTTTCTATATCAAAGAAATAAAAATGATGTCTAAGGAGGCACTCAAAAAACCTGTCCTGTTGTGAGGCCCTTAATACCACTGGCATCTCCGTTAATATAAAACATTGAAAATCAGTACGCACCACATTATTCAGATCACCAACGTTTTGCCGAACAAAGACATGAGTAACGGTAATAAAGGGACTCTTTACCGTGCCTGAAAGTTCTTCTTGAGTGGTGCTCATCTAATCATATCAAGGGATCGGAATAACGTTTTAAAGCGTATCCGTTAAAATTGCATAGCCTGGATTAACCGTCCTCCTATTATATGTTGAACCA
>ERZ1740068.120-NODE-120-length-50066-cov-6.744256_pt1 | contig 50066 bp, 44 predicted proteins | sample MGYA00581735_ERZ1740068 | MGnify/ENA primary metagenome ERZ1740068 (study PRJEB43018, sample SAMN04849740) | marine metagenome | isolation source: floating plastic debris | place: Pacific Ocean | collected 2008-08-30 | study: EMG produced TPA metagenomics assembly...
CCAGTCGACCGGACCGTCGAGGAACAGGCCCTTGTCGCCGGTTTCGGCCGTGGCGAAAAGCTCGGCACAATCGTTCAGAGCCTCCCAACTTGGCAGGCCTGGGCATGCATCCTTGGTCCACATCGGGTACCACCAGTCTTCGCGCGTCACAGCGTCATGATCACCTGCATCGTGCAAGCCACCTTTGGACAATGCTTCCCGGAAAGACGCACCGAACGCGCCTTCCCAGACCTCGAGCTCAAGCGTTACGTCACCCAGACGGACCGATTCATATACGGCCTGACTGTCGGTGGTCACAAATTCCACATTGTTGCCCATCATCTCGAACATCTGGCCAACCACGTTGCTCATGACAATTTGGCTGGACCAGTTATGGATCGGAATGACGATCGGGTCAGAACTGTCTTCCGCCGCGCTGATCGCGCCTGCGGATGCCATGACCAAGCTCAGCGCGGTCGCGGACATCATATATTTGATTTTCATAACTTCTCCCTATCGGTTGCGTCGGATGTCCGGTAGACCCGGCACTCCTTCGTCAGTGCCCATAACTTGGCACAGCTTTTTGGTGGGTCAGACAATAATTTGATTGTGCTTTGCCCATAAAAAAGTTTGGCAAACGCACCGGTCCGGCCTAGCTTTTCTACTGAGTGCTTGGTTTCTATGCGCCATGAAAACAGGACGGTCGCCCTATGCTTAAGAATCGTGCCGCGCTGCCGCGACTCGAGTATCTGCTGGCTTTCGAAGCTGCAGCGGAGCTGGAAAGCTTTGCGGCCGCAGCCAAAGAACTCAACATCAGCGAAACAGCCGTGAGCCGGAAAATCCGATTGTTGGAAACGCATTACGATTGCGCCCTGTTTCTCAGGGGGCACCGGTCTGTGCAGCTGACAGACCATGGCCGCAAGTTGCTCAGCGGTATTGGCCCGGCGCTTAAATCGCTTGAACGCACGTCCGAGGCCATGCTGGAAGAGCATCACCGGTCAACTGTGCGCATGGCCGCGACAAACTCTGTGTCGTCGCTATGGCTGATGCCCCGTTTGCGGAAATTCCAGATGTCAAATCGCAACGTCACGATCAGTCTCTTTTCCTCGGACCACGACTCTGAGTGTCTGACAGAAGCGTTCGACCTGGCGATTCTGCGCGGTGAGGGCGAATGGCAAGGCTATGATGCCGAGTATCTTTTTGGAGAGACGGTCTTTCCAGTCTGCTCGCCCGGCTATGTGGTCAATCATCCCCATTTGGAAAAACCAGAAGATTTGCTCAATCAGTCCCTCATAGAGGTGACAAGCAACCATACGGAGTGGCTTAATTGGAAAACCTGGCTGTCAGAGCTGGATACCGACCCGTCCGTGCGGCACTCAACATTCGTGAACTCGTATCCTTTGGCGATACAAGCGGCCGTTGATGGGCTGGGTATCGCGCTCGGCTGGGGTCATCTGGTGGATCGCCATTTGCAAGATGGTTCTCTTGTTCGGCCGTTGCGCGATGCGCATGTCCGAACCCATTCAGGCTACTACTTGTTGCGTAGGCAAGGCGCCCCCAAGCATCCTGAAAGCGACGTGGTCACCCGATGGTTGATGCAGGAAAGCGCGGCGCGAAAGCGCTATGTCCCTGGTCTAGGACAGCGCCGACAGGCTTAGAGCCACAATTTTGTTCTCTCTAATCAATTGCCGCGAAAATGTGGGTTTGCGACATGCCTCCTGATGTCGCTAACTGGCCTCAATGTTTGCTCTACGACGACGCAGTGCGTCCTATTGAGACAAAACCATTAGGGGCATTTGCACCTTTGCTTGTAGCGTGTGCGTGAGTCCTTTTGAGGTTTGAAGAAAAATGGGGGGTCATTGATGACAAAAATTTCGAATTCAAAATATGAAGCTGAACTCGCTAACCTGCAGATTGAGCTGGTGAAACTGCAGGAATGGGTCAAGAAAACGGGCCATAAAGTGGCGATCATCTTCGAAGGGCGGGACGCGGCCGGTAAAGGCGGCACCATCAAACGCATTACGGAGGCCATGAACCCAAGGATCTGCCAAGTTGTTGCACTTTCAGCGCCGACGGAACGGGAACAGTCACAATGGTATTTCCAAAGATATGTGTCGCATCTGCCCGCGGCGGGCGAGATCATTATCTTTGACCGCTCCTGGTACAACCGAGCCGGAGTTGAGCGGGTGATGGGATTTTGCTCTGACGAAGAATACAAAGAGTTCATGCGCAGCTGCCCCGAATTTGAACGTATGCTGGTGCGCTCTGGCATTCAGCTCATCAAATATTGGTTCTCGGTAAGCGACGACGAGCAAGAGCGCAGGTTCCAAAAGCGCCTGACCGATCCCACCAAACAGTGGAAGCTAAGCCCCATGGATCTCGAAAGCAGGAAGCGGTGGGTGGATTACTCAAAAGCCAAGGATGACATGTTCTCCCACACCGATATCAAGCAAGCGCCATGGTATGTGGTAAACTCAGACGTCAAGAAGCACGCGCGGCTGAATTGCATCAGCCACCTGCTATCCTTGATCCCCTATGAAGACATTGAACGCGAGCCGGTCGTTTTGGATGAACGCCCTCCTCAGCGCGGATATGTGCGTCCGCCGCTGGGAGACCAAACCTTTGTGCCTGAAGTTCATGAGAGCTTGAAGTAGAGAGCAAAGATCCGGACATGAAAGACTAGGAGCGAGGAGCAGGGCGCGTCATTGCAGATCGGTCTTCTCGCCTGGCTGTGTCATCCAATGCCTTATGCCCGTCAAAAGGCGTAAACACCTCGAGCGGGGCCGATATGCCGCGTATCGCATGGGTTCCGCATGAGGAATACAGTTCGGGAACAGAATGAGCCACCGCGGCCGTGGCCAAAACACGGTTGCCAACTGTCTTGGTCAGCGCTTCGATCCGGCTTGCAACATTCACGGCGCTGCCAAGCACCGTAAAGTCCAGCCTGCCCGGGCTTCCAATGTTGCCATAGCTGACTTGGCCGAAACTGATCCCGATGCCGATATCCAAAATCGGTTGGTCTTCCGCGGCACGTGTCACGTTGAGAGCGGCCAGACCTGCGAGTGCATCTTTTGCCGCTAGCGTGGCCTGTCGGCATTGATGGGCACGGTCCGCGTTGTCTGAGATCGGGAAAATTGACAGGGTTCCGTCACCTATGAACTTGAGAACGTCACCGCCATGTCCTTCAACCGATTGGACGACCGCGTCAAAGTACCCGTTCAGCGCTTCAAAAACGCAGTCTTCGGTTGTGCTGTCCGACAACGCCGTGAATCCGCGCAAATCGGATATCATGACAACGGCCTCAATTGTCGTGCGTTCCCCGCGCATGATCGTGCCGTGCCAAACAGCATCAGATGGGCCGTCTCCAAGATAAGCGCGCAAAAGGCTTTTAGATGACTTACGCATCGTGATCGGTTCCAAGGCAGACGACAAAGCGGGCAGGGCGGCTTCTATCATCTCAAGATGGCGTAGTTGAAACCCCTTGGGATCCCGTGTCAGAAATGTGCAGCCGTGCAAAGACGCATCGCCATATTGAAGCAAGGTGGCGTAGTAGTCGGTGCCTCCTTGATCTGCAAACTCCACATACGAAAGATGCTCCGTTTCGCGGTTGAGATTGCGTAAGTTCTTATGCAGCGGCTTTTTGTGTTTGAAGATGTATTCGAAAGAGCTGCCCAAGTAGCTGTCTGTCTGCCTCACAGCATGGGTGATTTCGTTGACTTCAATATCCTCAGGTTTCCAAACAATGCCCGTCGCCGCAAACAAGGGATTTGCAAAGCTTTGGGCAATGTTTACGCGCCAGATCGGCACCCCTGCGTCGGCGAGGGTAGAGCAGAAATACGAAACGACTTTCACGGGATCGTCCGAGCAACGACCCTCCGTTGTCATCCAGTCTTTGAGATTGGTCAAATGGTCCATAGCGTCAAGTTAGGTGCTGATTGTCCACTTGCACACAACCGAGCGCGAAAAACTGAAGGCTTTCTTCTTTCATGCAGCGGGTGTGCGCCCAATTTGGGATGCACGCCACGTGTTACGATCGCAAAATGCCGGTTTTCCAGCGTCCTGTAGGGGCATTGAGGAGGGCGTTGCAGTGGGTGCCTAAGGATCCGCGAATGGCAAGAAGGTTGACTTACACAATGCGCAGGCACAGGTCCCTGTTCAAAGTGATCCTGAGATAGAAAGCGCTCATGTCCCTCCTTGTATTTGGCGAACGCGGCCAGGTCGGCATTGATATGCAACGTCAGATGGGCCCTGACGCGCCCTTTTTGCTGCTGGGTCGAGATCGCGCCGATCTTGCAAATCCGGAAGCTTGTGCGGATCTGATCGCAAAGGCCCGGCCCGCTGTCGTGATCAATGTCGCAGCCGTGCGCGATGAGACGCTTGCAGCAAAAGACGAAGACTATGCTATGCTTGTGAATGGCACGGCGCCCGGCCGGATGGCAGAGGCCTGCGCGCAGATTGGCGCGCCGTTGGTGCATATCTCAACGGCAGATGTGTTCGATGGCAGCGGAGATTTGCCCTGGATCCCGAAGGATACGACCGGGCCACTTAACGCTTTAGGGCGTTCGAAACTTGTCGGCGAGGAAGCCATCCGCAGAGCTGGCGGAGCGCACGTAATTTTGCGCACGTCTTGGGTCGTTTCCGCCCATGGAGACAACTTTTTGACGTTGCTACTGAAACGGGCAGCGCAGGAAACCCGGATTGAGGTGCCCTCGGATCAAATCAGTGCGCCGACCTCAGCCTATGACCTTGCTCGGGCCGTCCAGATTTCTGCGATCCGTGTGTTGGAAGACAAATCTCTAAGCGGCACCTATCACTACCAAAGCAAACCCCATGTCAGCCTGTCAGACGCCGCGCGTGAGATCATCGCCGCGGCTGGTTTGTCTTGCGAGGTGATTGATGTGGAAACGCGAGGGGCGATCCCCAAACCGCTCAACACGCGCCTCGAATGCATATTGACAGAAACTCAGCTGGGGCTTCGCTCGCCAGACTGGCGCCGGGGGATCAGCTACATCCTCAATGATCTCGGCCAAACCGTTTAGTTTCGATCACATCTGCCAAAGACAGCAGGGCGCACAGGTGGATTTAGACACTCCACGGTGGCAGTTTGTTACGCCGCCAAAGTCACAAATCTCTTATCCTCACAAAGCGCCTGCCAATCGCGCTCATAAAGCGCAGTCAGATGCGCACGTTCTCCTGCGCTCCACGGATCAAAACGCTGATATTCATCTCCTTGCGGATACATGTCCTGCAGAGTTTTGGCATGTTCGGCCATCGCTCCGGCGCCTTGAAGCTCTGACATCAAAACCAGTTCATCCACGGCTCGGGCAGATGCGGATGGCCGCGCGTTGCGTTCTTTTGGCGGTTTCAGTTTTGAGACATCCAAACCGTCACCACAGAATGTCTCCAATATCTTTGGCGTCAAGGCACGGAAGTCTTCAAAGCGCCAGATATGGATCTGCGCACCTGGAAACACCGCTTCAAAATCATCGAAAACGCGCTTCCAATTGGGCAAAGATCCCAAAACATTGCGCCGCATCACTTCTGGCGAGTCCATGTGTCCGGGGGTGTTCGGCGTCGCTGCGCGCAGATATTCCACGTAAGATGATGCAAAGAAGTCTGCATAGTTCCGGACCGCAAAGAAAGCATCTGAAATGGGCAAGGGCATGCGTTTGGCAAAGGCTTCGAAAAACGCGCGACGGTGTTCATAGAGCTTACCAGTGGTCACACAATGGGCTGGCAGGCCGGGCAGATTTTCATCCGATAGGATCATGCGCGCGGGCTTGCATGCGAGTGGCTCTTCGAAAAACGTGTCCTGAAATCCCTGCAGATCCTCTTCGCTGAACCGCGTCCGTCGTTTGATTTTCATAGTTTTGTAGGCATCGAGTTGCGACGGGAATGTGATGTGCTTGCGCAACTTCAGATGCGGCACGACGTAGACGCTCTGCGCGCCAAGCCATTCTTCATTGTCTTCCAACAAGCGTTGCAGATAGGTGGTGGCCGTCTTGTGAAACCCGCCATGCAGAACCGCTCGGGTGTCTCCATTGGGTGAGGGTTTAATCTTGAACCGGATGGGGCGCACCGGCGGTGGCATATAGGTGCCGCCCCCAACGCGGGGCGAGGTGCGCACTTTGGTCTGGCGACCTGAGCCGCCCGAACCGGAAAGGCGTTCACACAGCGCGCTGATCTCTGGGTCTTGCAGCATATCTTGTGCTCGCGTGTCGTGCCATTTCTGCCCGGCCTTTTGAAGGTCTGACAAAACTTTATCGGCCTGTAAGCTTGCAAGGATCGGATCGGACAGGCCAAGGGCATGGCCCATGCTATTATCTGTGACGTCATTGACGTCCATCTTGCGCCAATTAGCTTCAAATGCCTTGCGCTTTGACCTGTCTGTTGGAAGCCCTTCTCGGATCAAAAGCGCCTCTGGTGAAGGTACGGAATAGTAATGCAGGCGCGCATGAGTATGGGCAAACGCGTCATGCGCCGTCCATTTGCTCTCAAGATAAAGATCGGGCATCGGATTGCCGCCTGCATCGACCCATGTCGGCCGTGTCTCTTTTGGAAAATAGGGGCGATGCGGCGCAACTCGCGTGACACGATCCGGCCGAAAGAGCGTCTTGATCCCCCGCGTGACCATATGACCATGGGCCTCTGGCGCAGCTGCGCTGCGATGAGTTTCGCGCTGCTGACCCTTCGGAATGCCCCTGATCCCGGAAGAGCCGAAGGCGCGTCGGCAAATTGAAATGGCATCCGGGTCGCCGCAAGCCCTGACCAGGTCAGCCAATGTGCCTTTGCCCGTAGAGATATTGAGATATTCATTTATATGGGCGACAAGACACCATTCTGCGCCCAGATCTACCGCCAGTTTGGGAAGATACCCTAGCGCTTCGCGCACCGCGTCTTTGCTCTTGGGGCCGTTCATCGGCACATGATGCACATGCCCCATCTCCGCCAGCCGCGCAGACATCGCATCGGTGCCGTCTTCACTGCCGCGGGTAAACAGGATTGCCCCCGCAAAGCCCAGCGCGCGGTAATGCGCTACCCATTCAAGAAGGTAGGGCGCCTCGTTGGACAGCGCCGTCGCAACGTAGGCCCGTGCGTTCATCTAAAGGCTCCGGTCAATCGTGGTCTGCGCCATCTTTCGCTGTGCCCGGCGAAACGCGATTTTGGTGCGGTCCACCATGTCTTTGCGCCCGCGTTCTTCAAAGTAATGCGACAGAGATCCGCGATACCATCGCAAGCGCCGCCGGTCGCGATAGAGGTTGTAAAATTGATGAGAGGTCAGGTCGCCGAGGATCGCCTCTGTCATCAAGGGCTTAAGCGCGCCGATTTTGCGCAGGAACACGGCTGATTTGTGGCTCGAATACCAGCACTTCATGAGGGTCAAACTCTCGGCTGCCCCTTTGCCCGCCATGAGGCGATCCACATGCTTTTGGTCGGGCTCAAAATAGGGATCGTAGAAGACAAAGGCGCGTTCGAGGCGCCCAATGACCTCAGCAGCATCGCCCAAAGGCAGGGTCCAATCCTGACGCCGACCGGTGAGATACCGCTCTTCCCACGGCACAAGCGCCTCATTCAGGGTCGATTGCGGATTGAAGGCCATGACGTGAGCGTTGGGTGCCAGTTGCCCAAACACGAGCGCTGCGAATGCTCCCATCGAAGAGCCCGAGAAGATGCATCTCTCATAGCCTTCAAAGAAGCCGTCACGTGCCATGTCTTGCATTTTCTGAATCAAATGCGCGTCTCGGTACCAATTGCCCAGATGCGCGTAGACGCCTAAGTGGCTCAACTGATTGTCGCGCGCAAACTTATAGGCCCAGGGCAGGCGCGCAGGATCTCGATCATTGACGTTGGACAGGTTGTCGAAGGTCACCAGAAGTATGGGCCGCCGCCTCTTGACTAAAAGCATCGCATGATGCGGATCTGCGTGCAAAAACCCCGATGCAGCGCCACAAGGTCCGATCTCATCCATCCACATCGGCAGCGTCATCTTTTCCGCTGTTGGTCCTGGGTCAGGCGTGTCCTTGGCGCTCATCTCGGCCCACCTCTGCCTCATCCAGCGCCCTAATGTCCGGGCGCACTCACTGTCTGCTCAGCGCCTTTATACAGCGCCACAGCGTTTCTGGGAATAACCCACTACCAATTGAAAATTCGTCAAAAAAACACGGGCGCACCGATCAGGCACGCCCCTGCGTCTTTCTTTTCTTAAGTACCCCGGGGGTTTGAGGGCAGCGCTCCCAAATCGATCAGTGCACGACCGCATTTGCAGGCGGCTCTCGGTTGGTGCTTCCCACCCGATCACCAATGAGAAGCCCGTCCGCCCCGGCTGAGACCTCGACGATAGAGCCATCGAGGATGTCGCCTGCCAAAAGCGCCTCAGCCAGCGGATCTTGCAACGCTTTCTGGATCACCCGCTTTAGTGGCCGCGCCCCATAGACCGGGTCGTAGCCTTCATCGGCGAGCCACTTGCGCGCATTTTCATCCAGATCGAGGGTGATTTTCCGACTTGCCAACCGCTTGAGCAAGCGCGCCATCTGTATATCCACAATCCCGTCCATCTGCTCGCGGGCGAGGCGGTCAAAGATCACGATCTCATCCAGACGGTTGAGGAATTCAGGCCGGAAATGCGCCCGTACCGCATCCATCACATCGCGTTTGGCATCCGAGGCATCCGCATCCTCGCCGAGCTGGCTCAGCGCTTGGGACCCCAGGTTCGACGTCAGAATGATCAACGTCTGCTTGAAATCCACTGTTCGCCCCTGCCCATCGGTCAGTACACCGTCATCGAGCACCTGCAAGAGTACGTTGAAGACCTCTGGATGCGCCTTTTCGACCTCGTCAAAGAGCACGACCTGATAGGGCCTGCGCCGCACGGCCTCAGTCAGCACACCGCCCTCGTCATAGCCGACATAGCCCGGAGGCGCCCCGATCAGACGAGAGACGGCATGTTTCTCCATGAACTCTGACATGTCGATGCGCACCATCGCGCTGTCATCGTCAAAGAGGAACTCTGCCACGGCCTTTGTGAGCTCGGTCTTGCCGACGCCGGTCGGTCCGAGGAGCAGAAATGACCCCAGCGGACGGTTTTCATCATTGAGACCGGCCCGCGCGCGGCGCACAGCGTTTGCCACGGCCTTTACGGCTGCGTTCTGACCGATAACCCGCTTGTGCAGGCCATCTTCCATGGAAAGCAGCTTCTCGCGCTCCCCTTCAAGCATCTTCGCCGTGGGGATCCCGGTCCAGCGTTCCACAACCTGCGCGATCTGCTCAGGCCTGACGGCCTCTTCGACCATGACGCCGCTGTCTTCTGTGGCTTCCGCCTCAGCAAGCTTCTTTTCCAGCTCAGGAATAACGCCATAGGACAGCTCTCCGGCCTTGGCCAGATCGCCCGCCCGCTTCGCATTTTGAAGTTCAATCCGAGCGCTCTCAAGCTGTTCTTTGATATCGCGGGCACCGGCCAGTTTATCGCGTTCCGCCTGCCACTTGGCCGTCATCTGAGATGACTTTTCTTGCAAGTCGGCGAGCTCTTTTTCCAGCTTCTCTAGCCGGTCGACGCTGGCCGCGTCATCTTCCTTGCGCAGCGCCTCTGCTTCGATCTGCTTTTGCAGGATGTCACGATCAAGCGCATCAAGCTCTTCGGGTTTACTATCCACCTCCATGCGCAACCGGCTTGCCGCCTCATCGACAAGGTCGATGGCTTTGTCCGGCAGAAACCGGTCTGTGATGTAGCGATTGGACAGAGTGGCCGCGCTCACCAGGGCTGAGTCAGAGATCCGCACGCCGTGGTGCAGCTCGTACTTCTCCTTGATGCCGCGCAGAATGGAGATTGTATCTTCCACTGTCGGCTCATTCACCACCAGCGGTTGGAAGCGACGGGCGAGTGCTGCGTCTTTCTCCACGTGCTTGCGATACTCGTCGAGGGTGGTCGCTCCGACACAGTGCAGCTCCCCCCGCGCAAGCGCTGGCTTGATGAGGTTGGCGGCATCCATTGCGCCATCCGTCTTGCCCGCGCCCACCAGCGTGTGCATCTCATCGATAAAAAGGATGATTTCGCCGGCAGCTGAGGTGACTTCGTTGAGCACGGCCTTGAGCCGCTCTTCGAATTCTCCGCGATACTTTGCACCGGCAATAAGCGCGCCCATGTCGAGCGCCAAGAGGCGTTTGTTGAGCAGGCTTTCAGGCACATCGCGGTTGATGATCCGCAGGGCGAGCCCTTCCGCAATAGCTGTCTTACCCACGCCCGGCTCCCCGATCAGGACGGGGTTGTTCTTGGTCCGGCGGCTGAGCACCTGCATGGCGCGACGGATTTCATCGTCGCGGCCGATGATGGGGTCGATCTTGCCCTCTTCCGCGGCCTTCGTGAGGTCTTGCGCGTATTTTTCCAGCGCCTCATAGTTGTCTTCCGCTGTCGCGCTGTCTGCGGTACGGCCTTTCCGGACATCGTTGATCGCTGTGTTGAGCGTCTGGGCGGAGACAGCGCCCTGATCGATCGCATCTTTTGCCGGGCTTTTTACGATGGCCAAGGCTGTGAGCAGCCTCTCCGCCGGGACAAAACTGTCGCCAGCTTTGTTGGCGAGTTTCTGAGCCTCATCCAAGACCTTGCCGGTCTGTGTGTCCATGTAAATCTGGCCCGTGTCGCCCGTCACGACGGGGATCTTACCCAGCGCCAAATCCAACGCCTGGACCACGCGCTTTGGTTTGCCGCCCGCGCGTTCGATCAGGGTGCTCGCTTGCCCCTGATCGTCATCCATCAGTGCTTTGAGTATGTGTTCGGGCGCCAGTTTCTGGTGGTTTTCCCGCATGGCGATCGTCTGGGCCGCTTGCAGAAACCCGCGCGAGCGCTCCGTGAACTTGCCTAAGTCCATCGCAATTCTCCTTTTAAGCGTTCTCCCGTCGCCGCACCCTCTTTGAGGCATACGTCTTTCGGGAACCTTACCGAATAAATGGTGAGTTGCCGCGAGGCCTTCAAGGTTGCACAAAAATTAATCGCTGCAGCGAGAAACCGGCCCGACCTCGTCGTCGGCACGATGCGGGACACAACAATTCGCACGTATTTGTGAGCGCAACTTCAATTCGTCATCGAAGTTTCCATCTCTGGTCCAAACTGCCGCGAGGCACTGAGTGGAGGGACTTATCCATGATTATCAAAGAGGTGGCGCCACAGATCACGCTTGGGCTGACCCGCTACAATCCTGAGACAGGGTCTTTTGTGGCACGTGCAGAGCTGCATGAGAACTCGATCTGTTATACCTACCGAGTGTCGGTCAAGGCGCCGCCGCATGCGGAATTTGAGACAATTGTCCGTGGTTTAAAGGCCCAAACCTTGCGTCGCCACCAGGACGCCAAGGAGAAGACACAAAAACTGATCCGTCGCGCCGTCCGCTCTGTTTTGGCGCGCAGCCGGGCGTCTGCGGTTAGGGATAAACAAAGTTTCGGGATCGGCGCATTTCTGTCGGCTTGATCACGCTGGTGACTTGACGCGGCTTTCGCGACTGGCAAGAAGAGCGTGACGTCGCTTTAGAAAGGGACCCACGCCGTGCAAGATGACCGCCTCATCGTCGCAATAGACCTGCCAAACGCTCTTGCGGGGCTTGATTTCGCGGCCAGGCTGGGGGACGCTGTGTCCTTCTACAAGATTGGCTTGGGGATGCTCACCGGCGGTGGCCTTGCTCTGGCAAATGAGCTCAAGCAAGATCACGGCAAACGCATCTTTCTAGACATGAAACTCTTCGACATTGGCGCGACGATTGAGGCAGCCGTGCGGGGCCTGGCACAGTTCGATCTTGATTTTCTCACGGTCCATGGAGATCCCCATGTGATCGACGCGGCCAAGGAAGGCGCATCGGGAAGCCCGCTCAAAATTTTGGGTGTCACAATCCTGACGTCTCTGGACCGCGATGATCTTGATGCGAGCCTGATCAAAGATGGCCTCGTGCCGGATCTTGTGACCGAACGCGCAGGCCGCGCGTTTGAGGCCGGTGCGGATGGTGTCATCGCTTCCCCTCAAGAAGCTGCAATGATCCGCGCGCTGCCTGAGGCCAATGGCCGGCTGATTGTCACGCCCGGCGTGAGGCCGGCCGGGGCGAGTCTTGGGGATCAAAAACGTGTCGCCACGCCCGCCCAGGCCTTGGCCGATGGCGCAGATCACATTGTGGTCGGTCGCCCCATTCATGCGGCCCGGGATCCGACTGCGGCCGCGCAAGCGATCTTGGCAGAGATTGCCTAGGACGCGTCTGCAAACGCGGCTGTAAGCGCGATCTGGATCATGTCGCGGAAACTCGTCTCTCGCTCTTCCGGGGGCAAGGCTTCTTCGGTCAAAAGGTGATCCGACACGGTCAAAACGGTGAGTGCCCGAACATTGTAACGTGCAGCCAACGTGTAAAGCTCAGCCGTTTCCATTTCGACAGCCAGACACCCATGCCGGGTCAGCTGTTCGTTGAGATCAGGGCGTTCATCGTAGAATGTGTCAGACGAATAGATGCCGCCCATATGCGGGGTGACACCCAAAACCCGGGCGGCATTTTCAGCCGCGCGCAGCATGGCGAAGTCCGCGACCGGTGCGAAATTCACTTCACCAAAGATCGTTGAAGAAGGCGTCGAGATGCTACTGGCTGTTTGCGGCAAGACGATATCGCGAAGGCTCACATGCTCTTGCATTGCTCCGCACGATCCGATCCGCAGAAGAGTCTTTGCACCGAATTCTCTGATAAGCTCATTGACGTAAATCGAGAGCGTCGGCATCCCCATGCCAGATCCGTGGATCGTTACACGCTGCCCTTTCCACGTTCCGGTAAAGCCCAGCATTCCACGGGTCGAATTGACCTGCATCGCGTCTTCAAGAAATGTCTCAGCGGCCCATTTCGCACGCATCGGATCGCCGGGCATAAGCACTGTTTCGGCGATGTCGTCGGGGTTTGCGTTGATGTGAATGCTCATCCCCGTCAGCTCCGATTGTATTTGATGAACGGTGTCACCACACCAATGCGATCGTAAAGCTGTCGAGCAGTGACGTTGAAGTCTTGTGTGAGCCAATAGACGGTGGGTGCGCCCGCTGCGTCCGCGGCCTCATACACCGCTTCAATCAGCTTGCGCCCGATCCCTGTGCCGCGCACGTCGGGTGCGGCGAAGAGATCTTGCAGATAGCAGACCTGTTCCAGCTTCCAGTTATGGGGATGAAAAATGTAGTGGACGATCCCAACGGCCACGTCGTCTTGCAAAGCGATCAACCCGCATTGTTCATCTTGCTCCGGATCGCAGAGACGCAAAAAGGTGGTGTCATAAACCTCTTGGGTGACGGAAGCTTCGTAGAACTCTAGATACGCCTGCCAAAGAGCGGCCCAAGCTGTCTTATCTTCTGGTGCAAGCGGGCGGATGGATATTGATGCAGTCATTGTCGGTACCTCTTGGAAGATCGACTGTGCCACAAATCGTGGTCTGACGTGAGAGGGCTACGCATATTTTTGCGCAAAGGTTTGCACCTTTGGCCGGGATACCCCATGTAACCAGCACAAATATCGGAGACAAACCCATGCGCCCGTTCTCATTTGCAACACTGACAGCCATTGCGCTCGGCCTCACCACGCCGGTTATGGCGCAGGAAATGCCGACGGATCTGCCAGAGATCAATGCAGAGGATGTCTCCGTTGGTCAGATTGTCAGCTTTGTGAACGCGATGATCGCAGCAGAGCGCGTGCGCAAAGAGTACCTCGCCAAGATTGACCTTGCCGAAACCGAAGAAGAGATAGACGCGCTTCTTGCGGAGGCCGATCAAAAGGGCATCGCGGAGGTCGAACGCGTGCCTGGCATTTCACCGGCGGAATACATGGCGATCGCGATTGCGGCGAAAGATGACGAAGATCTTTCAAGCCGCATAGAGCGAAGGTTCAACCAACTGGCGCAGTCTCAGGCTTTGACGGTCACACCCGGTCGTGCCAAACGACCAGATGGTCAGAATGTGGTGGTGACAGAACCCGAAGGAGACGCAGCCCAATAAACGCCTATGCCTCTAAGGAAGCTTTGGGTAGAGGGCGGGCGGCCCTATTCCGCAGCCATCGCCTCTGGATCTGCCAAAGTGACGATATCCATCATGATGGTGTTCAGCTCAAAATCCTTCGGCGTGTAGACGCGCGCGACCCCCATTTCCCGCAGGCGTTGCGCATCATCGTCCGGGATGATGCCGCCGACGATCAAAGGCACATTGCTGAGCCCCGTCTCACGCATCCGACCAAGGAGATCTTCCACCAAGGGAAGATGAGACCCCGATAGGATCGAAAGACCAATCACGTGGGGTTTTTCATCCAGTGCCGCATTGACGATCTCTTCGGGGGTCAAGCGGATCCCTTCATAAGAGATCGACATGCCACAGTCACGGGCGCGAAAGGCAATTTGCTCGGCCCCGTTGGAATGACCATCTAGGCCCGGTTTGCCGACCAGGAAGCTGAGGCGACGGCCCAAGCGCGTCGAGACCGCATCGACCGCCTCACGAATGTCGTCGAGCCCCTCTGTTTTGTTGGATGGGCTGCCGGAGACGCCTGTGGGGCCGCGATATTCGCCATGGACGCGGCGCATTTCCGCGGCCCATTCGCCCGTTGTCACGCCGACTTTGGCCGCCTCAATGGAGGCAGGCATCACGTTCTTGCCTTGGCTTGCGGCCTCACGCAGCGCTGCGAGAGCAGCTTTCACGGCAGCGTCATCCCGTTCCGTGCGCCACGCATTCAGGCGATTGATTTGCTCGTCTTCGACAGCTGGATCGACCACCATGATGCCGCCATCCTCTGTCTGCAGCGGAGAGGGCTCGCCTTGCGTGTACTTGTTGACGCCGACGACCACGGTTTCATTCTTCTCGATGCGACCCAAACGATCGGCGTTGCTGTCAACCAAGCGGCCCTTCATGTACTCAATCGCGCCGATCGCGCCGCCCATGCTTTCAAGATTGGCAAGCTCGTGACGCGCTCCATCCTTGAGCTCTTCGACCTTGCGATCCACAGCAGGGTTTCCGTCGAAAAGATCATCGAATTCCAGCAGGTCGGTCTCGAACGCGAGGATCTGCTGCATGCGCATCGACCATTGCTGATCCCAAGGGCGCGGTAGACCGAGTGCCTCGTTCCAAGCGGGCAACTGCACCGCACGGGCACGCGCCTTTTTCGACAATGTTACGGCCAGCATCTCGATGAGAATGCGGTAGACGTTGTTTTCTGGCTGCTGCTCGGTCAGGCCAAGGCTGTTCACTTGCACGCCATAGCGGAAACGGCGGAACTTGGGATTTTCCACGCCGTAGCGCTGTTCCAGGATCTCATCCCAGAGGTCTACGAAGGCGCGCATCTTGCACATCTCAGTAACGAACCGGATGCCGGCATTCACAAAGAAAGAGATGCGGCCCGCCAGAGCTGGGAAATCCTCCGTCGGCACGCGTGGCTTCAACTCATCCAGCACGGCGATGGCTGTGGCAAGGGCAAAGGCCAACTCCTGCTCCGGTGTCGCTCCCGCCTCTTGCAGATGGTAAGAACACACGTTCATCGGGTTCCATTTCGGCACGTTGGTGTAGCAGTATTCGGCCACATCCCCGATCATCTTGAGCGAAGGCTTAGGCGGGCAGATATAAGTCCCGCGTGAAAGGTACTCCTTAATGAGATCGTTCTGCACAGTGCCTGTGAGTTTGGTGACGTCAGCGCCTTGTTCTTCTGCCACAGCAATGTAGAGCGCTAGCAACCATGGCGCAGTGGCGTTGATCGTCATCGAGGTGTTCATCTGTTCCAGCGGGATCTCATCGAAAAGCGTGCGCATGTCGCCCAGATGGCAGACGGGCACGCCGACTTTGCCCACTTCGCCGCGCGCCAGCACGTGATCGCTGTCATAGCCCGTCTGCGTTGGCAGATCGAAGGCCACCGAAAGACCCGTCTGACCTTTGGCCAGGTTTGTCCGGTAAAGCGCGTTGGACGCTTTGGCCGTGGAATGACCCGCATAGGTGCGGATCAGCCAGGGACGATCGGGCTGGCGGTCTGATTTTGTCTCTGACATGAGCGGACCTCGTGAATCTGTTTGCGCAACTTTCTTACGTTCGTGGTTTGATAGCTGGAATAATATGACACGTCAATTCGCTGCATTGCGGCATTTTTAGGGCAACACACATGATTTATGCGGCTTTCATTTCAATTGAGAAAAAGATCGACGTCCTGTCTGGTTTGCAAGAAACGCCCTTCATTGGCTCAAACCGAAAGTGATGGCGCGCCATGTAAATGGGCGCCATCGATGCCGGTGCTCCATGCGTCTACGCGGACTTGGCGTATCCACCGTTGTATTCATCGCTTTTGCGGCGGACCTGCGAATGATCCACGATCCGGTGGCGCGCGCAGCCGCCGAATTCTTCGACCGACGAGTGGCCCTTTCGCTCCATGTAGGCGGCCAGATCGTCCTTGAGCTCCTGTATGAGCTTGATACCGACGCCGCCACTGCCTTTTTCTTCCATGGCAGCCGTGCAGACCTGCAGGTTGCCCGCACCGTGCGCGACGAAATTGAACGCTTCGCGGAAACCTCTGATGCCGCCAATGCCGGATATTGCTCTGTCTGGAAACGCTTTGGAGATGTCTGAAACGCGCTGAAGCGCTTGATGTACAATCGCCAGGCCGCCCAGACCGCCGGAGGTCACAAGGCCGTCTACTTCAACCTCAAACTTCATTGTCTCAGGGTCAAGGAGGGGCAGCGAAGGAAAGGTGTTACAAAGAGAGATGGCCGACGCTCCGGCCTCATACGCAGCTCTGGCCGCGTCAACCAAAGCGGCGGTCGCAGGCGTCAGCTTGACCCAGATCGGGACGTCGACCGCATCCGTCACGGCGTCGATGATATCACGGATAATCTCTTCATCATTGGCGATGTTTGCGCCCATATCCTTGCGGTCCATGTGAGGGCAGGACAGGTTCAATTCGATCGCGTCACATCCGGCATTTATGCATGAGGTTGCAAGCTTTTGCCAATTGCGCATCTCTTCGTCGTTGCCCGCGCCAGCCATGATCGATGCAATCAGCATGCGATCGGGGTAAGTCGTCTTGATTTCCTCCAGGTCGGGCAGCCACAAATCGAGTGGCTGATCAGAAAGCAGCTCCCAATTCCAGGACGAATGCGATACTGAATCGGGTCTTTTGTTGCGCGACACATATGGCTTCACATCGCTGTCCCGCTGAAAAATCGTTTTTGGCCCAGCGACGTTTTCCACATGATGGAGGCCGATTGTCTTGGTCACCACACCTCCCCAACCCGCCTCAAAGGCTTTCATAATTTTGCGCTTGCTTTCGGTGGGCGGCGCCGAGGCCAGCACAAAGGGGTTCACGAACTCAAGTCCAGTAAAACTTGTTGAAAGACGGTTTGCCATGGGCCGCTCCTCATGAAGATCCGTTAAGGAGGCTCATTTTTTTCTAAGGAGTCAATTTTTTTCGGCAATTTGAGCGCGCTCGTGTCGTGGAAGCCTCTATCTGAGGCGTTTTGGTGGAAACAAAACCAGGAGCAATCAGCGCTTTACTGCAGTGATGAGACCAAACAGTTTTGGGCCGCACAGCCAAACATCGACTTTGGCGGACTTCGCATCACATCAGCTTTGATGGGGGATATCCGGGTCATTTTTGTTGAGGGCCAGACGTCAAAGATACGGCACACTATGCCAAGGTGCTCCTCGCCTTTGGGTTTGAAGGCCATACGAAGATGAACCTCTCGGCCCGCGCGTCTTTTGTCAGGATGCGACTTGGTTTCGTGCGAAACGCCGGCCCGAAGAGGCGCAACACGATCTGCCTTTCGGGCGAAAACCCATAGGATACAACGATATCTGGCATGCCGCTCATAGGACTGATACGATCCAAGTCCGAGACCATGCGCAAGGGCCTTGAATGACAGCGACCGTTGAACTGCCGATCTGGCTCTTTGTCCTGATCTTATTGTTCGCGGCTGTTACGTTCGCTTCGCACTTCCTGTTTCCATCTGTGCGTTGGTTTTTCCGAAGGCGGATGGAACGTGTGGTGTCTCGTTTGAATGAACGGCTGGAGCGGCCGATCGAGCCTTTCAAAATCGCCCGCCGTTATGACATGATCCAGCGGCTCATCTACGATCCCGAAGTCAGCCGCGCTGTGGCAGATCATGCCCGAAATGAGGGCGTTCCGGAAAACGTAGCTTTTCAACTGGCGCAGCGCTATGCGCGAGAGATCGTGCCTGGGTTTTCCGCGAGCATCTATTTCGGGATCGCCATTAGGGCGGCGCGATGGTTGTCGCAGTCGCTCTATCGCGTGCGCATTGGCAACTTCGACGAAGTGAGCCTGCGCAATGTGGATAAAAACGCGACGATCGTGTTTGTGATGAACCACCGCTCTAACATGGATTACGTGCTGGTCACTTGGCTGTCTGCTGAGCGGTCGGCACTCTCCTATGCTGTGGGCGAATGGGCGCGGGCTTGGCCTCTGTCGCGCATGATACGTGCCATGGGCGGGTACTTCATCCGCCGTAAATCCCGAAATGATCTCTATCGCACGGTGCTTGCGCGCTATGTGGGCATGGCGACGGATGCGGGCGTCACACAAGCGATGTTCCCCGAAGGTGGGCTGTCGCTTGATGGAGGGCTGACACCCCCTAAACTTGGTTTGCTCAAGTACATAGTGGACGGACGGACAGATTTTGCCCGCGATGTCGTATTTGTGCCTGTGGCTTTAAACTATGACCGGGTTTTTGAAGACCAAGTTTTGGTGGCGGCAAAACAATCCGGAAAGCGGAGGTTTCCTGCGCGGATCAGCGTTGTGGCGGGGTTCATCGTCAAACAGTTCTGGCTTTGGATCACGCGACGCTATCATCGGCACGGATATGCCGCGGTGAGCTTTGGTGCGCCGGTCTCTCTCAATACCTTCCAGGCAGAGCATACCAACGCATCAGTGAAGGAGCTTGGCCGCCTGTTGATGCGGCGCATCGGACAAGAGGTGCCCGTCTTGCCTGTGCCTGCTGTTGCGCATGTTCTTATGACCCATGACGGCCCAATTCCGCAGGAGCAATTGACCCAGGCTGTACAAACCTTGCTTCAAGGCGTTCCTGAAGCGCATGTTCATATGCCCAGGGAAGATGCCGATTACATGGTGGAGGTCGGTTTGCGAAACCTGCGCTAGCGCTGTATCTTGCAGGAAACCTCCTCCGGGATTGCCATATCAGAGGAGTACCGGGCGCTCGTTTCCTACTATGCACGGTCAATCGCACATCTGGTGCAGGTTCCGGCCCACGCGTAACGGGAAACAATGCGCGGTTTTGGGCGACATCGTTGCTAAGCGTTTTGGCGCGCTGCAGAGGCAAAGGCGTATTCTAAGAGATTTCTGCGCTTGCAAAGTCATAAAGTTTCAAAATTGGCTTATTCATCATTGCAATGTTGCGCGACGGCTTATATTCCACGTCGACAGTCCGCGATTCTGCGGCGCGGCAATTCCAGTTTAGGAGACGCAAATGGCCCTCGATACGGAAACCAGCATAGCACCCTACGATGCGCCCGAAAAAGACCTCTATGAGATCGGTGAGATGCCGCCTTTGGGCCATGTTCCCAAGCAGATGTATGCCTGGGCCATTCGCCGGGAGCGCCATGGCGTGCCGTCCGAGAGCTTCAAAGTCGAGGTGGTGGATACCTGGGATGTGGACAGCAACGAAGTGCTGGTTCTCGTGATGGCGGCGGGTGTCAATTACAATGGCGTCTGGGCCGGACGTGGTGAGCCGATCAGCCCATTCGACGTTCATGGTCAGGATTATCACATCGCGGGCTCCGACGCGTCGGGCATCGTCTGGAAAGTGGGATCTGCCGTGAAGAATTGGAAAGTGGGCGATGAGGTTGTGATCCACTGCAACCAGGATGACGGAAACGATGAAGACTGCAATGGCGGCGACCCGATGCTGTCCCCGACGCAGCGCATATGGGGTTATGAAACGGGTGACGGATCTTTTGCACAGTTCACCAAGGTGCAAGCGCAGCAGCTGATGCCGCGGCCCAAGCACCTGACATGGGAAGAGGCAGCCTGCTACACGCTGACGCTGGCCACGGCATATCGGATGTTGTTTGGTCACCATCCTCACGAGTTGAAGCCGGGCCAGAACGTGCTGGTTTGGGGCGCCTCTGGCGGTTTGGGTTCCTACGCGATCCAACTGGCCAACACGGTTGGTGCGAACGCGATCGGCGTCATCTCAGATGAAGACAAACGCGAATTTGTGATGTCGATGGGCGCGAAGGGCGTGATCAACCGCAAGGAATTCAAGTGCTGGGGACAGCTGCCCACGGTGAACAGTCCTGAATACAATGAATGGCTCAAGGAAGCGCGGAAGTTCGGCAAGGCGATCTGGGACATCACAGGCAAGGGTGTGAATGTGGACATGGTGTTTGAACACCCCGGTGAGAGTACCTTCCCGGTGTCTTCTCTGGTGTGCAAAAAGGGTGGAATGGTCGTGATCTGTGCCGGGACCACCGGGTTCAACTGCACCTTCGACGTGCGTTACATGTGGATGCATCAAAAACGCCTTCAGGGAAGCCACTTTGCCCATCTCAAACAGGCCGCATCGGCCAACCGTCTGATGATCGAGCGCCGCCTGGACCCGTGCATGTCGGAAGTGTTCCCGTGGGATCAGATCCCCGATGCGCACATGATGATGATGAACAACGAGCACAAGCCCGGCAACATGGCCGTTTTGGTTCAGTCGCCTAAGACCGGGTTGCGAACCGTGGAAGAAGTGCTGGCAGCGCGCGGTTAACCCACGGAAACACAAGCTATGGTAGAAGGGCGGCGCGTTATGACAGACGCGCCGCCCTCACCATTTATGGGGAGTATAAACTCGCGAATTTCCTAAGATGCTCCGATTTGATAACCTTTGTTAAGGTTTCGTTAAGGAACATTAAGGAGTCTGACGATGCAACACGAATGGATACTCGACGTAATCGCCGATATAAAGGCGTTCGCTCGTCAGAATGATCTACCAGCCCTGGCCTCGCATATGGATACAGCTTGGTTGCTGGCCTCTGCCGAGATTGCGTCATTGGCGGGAGATCCCAAAGATGAACGTACCGCTTCGGCAGCGTTTAGAGACTATACTACGATCGGTTGAGGGATCTACCGAACGCGATCAACTGCAAGATGCCGTGGTGCAACTGCGTGATTTCCTAGGCATCGACCACCTGATTTATCATTGGGTTTCCAACACCGGCGATCAATTCGCTGTCGGAACCTATTCGCAGGAGTGGGCTGCGCATTATGTCGAAAATGACTATCAACGCATAGACCCGGTCATCATCGGCGCTTATCAGAGATTTCATCCAGTGGATTGGCGCCGTTTGGATTGGTCATCAAAGGCCGCCAAAAGCCTATTAGAGGATGCCGCTGATCATGGCGTCGGAAACCAAGGGTTTTCCGTGCCGCTGCGCGGTCCCAACGGCCAGTTTGCCCTCTTTACCGCCAACCATTCATGTGATGCTGAGACATGGGACGCGTTCATTGAGACCTATCGCCGGGATCTTCTTTTGATCGCGCATTACTTTAACCAAAAGGCTCTTGAATTTGAGCCCGACCGCGTCCCGGGTTTGCGGCCCAGCCTCAGCCCCCGAGAGGTGGATGCTATAACACTTTTGGCGTTAGGTTACGGTCGGGCGCAGGTGGCGCAGTCTTTGGCCATCTCAGAGAACACTTTGCGCGTATACATAGAAAGTGCACGGCATAAACTAGGAGCAATCAACACGGTTCATGCGGTCGCGCGGGCTCTGTCGCTTGGATTGATCATCGTCTAAGGGGATGCACCCTGACGGCGAAGCCTGAGGCTCCACCGTCTCCCCCGGGGTATTTGACAAAAGAAAGAAACAGAGCATGCAGCAAAGGCTTCTGTCCACAAGCGCGCAAATCCTGAACGCAGTTACGGCTTGAGCTTTTTTCGATAGGGCGCCCAGCGGCATAAAAACCCCTTAAGGATCCACCCCAGCCATAGCGCAAACGATTTGCCACTCCTCAGCCGTCACCGGCTGTACTGAAAGGCGCGAGTTTTTGACAAGAACCATGTCACCAAGGCGCGGGTCGGCTTTGATCTCATCAAGGGTGACAGGCCGCGCAACTGGAGCCACGGCTTTTATGTCCACGCAATCCCAGCGAGGGTCCTCAGTTGTGCTGTCTGGATGGGATGTGGCGATAACTTCTACGATGCCCACCACCGATTTCTCTTTCATGCTGTGATAGAAAAAGCCGTGATCGCCGATCTCCATCTGTCGCATGAAGTTGCGCGCCTGATAGTTGCGCACGCCATCCCACTCTTCACCCACCTCGCCTTTGTTCGTCTGGTCGTCCCAGCTCCAGGTGTTGGGCTCTGATTTGAAAAGCCAGTACTGCATGGGCGTTCAGATGACCTTATTCCAAGCAATGAGTTCGACGCTTTCGAAAAGACCTGCCTTGCCATATGGATCGTCGGCAACGAAGGCCTCGGCCGCCGCCATACCAGCCACATCCAGCACGATAAGAGATCCGCACATGTCTCCGGCGTCATCAAGGAGCGGGCCCGCCTGGGTGACACAACCGTTGGACTTGAGATAGGCCACATGAGCCTCGCGATTATCCAGCCGGGTCTGCAGGGCGCCAGGTTTGTCTTTGGCGATGAGGGCAACTAGCATTTTTCTTCCTTCAATGGTCTTGAGAGCAGCATATCCATCGCGTCTCTCACCTGCAATTGCTGGGCTGCAAGCGCTGTGACAACGCGGGTGATCGGCAAATCGAGGGAGTGCCTGTCTGCCAGTTCGCGTAAGGCTTGCGCTGTGGCGACACCTTCGGTGGTTGTGTCTTCGGGCAGTGATTTGCCCTGGCCGAGGGCAAGACCCGCGCGAAAGTTGCGAGAGGCCTCGGATGAGCAGGTCAGCACGAGATCGCCGAAACCCGAGAGGCCGTTGAGTGTAACCGGATCGGAGCCAAGGGCGACGGCAACGCGCACCATTTCCGCAAAACCCCGCGTCATCAGGGCGGCTCGGGCGCTATCTCCCAGCCCGGCCCCGATGGCCGCGCCGCAGGCGATGGCCATGACGTTTTTCATTGCTCCGCCCAACTCTGCTCCGGTGACATCCGTAGTCCTGTAAAGGCGGAGGTTCGACGTTGTCAGACGCGTTTGCAGATCTCTGGCGATATGGTCTTGCGTGCACGCGAGGGTCAGGGCCGTTGGAAGACCGCGCGCGATGTCTGTCGCAAAAGACGGGCCCGTCAGTACCGCCACGGCGGCATCTGGGATAGCATCCCGGATGATCTGGCTTGGGCGCAAACCAGTGCCAAGCTCAATACCTTTGCAACAGGCCACCATGGGCACGGATGCAGGTAGCTTTCCCGAAATTTCAGCACAGAACGCGCGCAGTTTTTGCGTTGGAACGGCAAGCAGGATGGCTTGTGCCCCCGCCAGATCAATCGTGGTCTTGATCTCCAGATCCAGAGGAAGCGCGACGCCTGGCTGGCGGCGCACGTTTTCTCGGTTCGATTGCATGTCGCGGGCCTGCGCTGCATCGCGTGCCCAGAGGGTCACGGCATTCCCGCTGCAGAGAGAAATGCTGAGCGCCGTGCCAAAAGCGCCTGCGCCCATCACAGCAATCATGCCTTGGCCCCCTTTTTCCCGCTGCCCAGCATGGCCGGGCTGCTTTGATCCAGAGGCCAACGAGGGCGCGCAGACAGCGCCAGATCATCGCGGTGACCAGCAGCAAAAAGCTCTGCCCCGACATAGGCGATCATGGCAGCATTGTCCGTGCATAAGGCCAGAGGCGGCGCGAGGAACGCGGCACTCTGATTTGCCGCAATCTCTTCCAACGCAGCGCGGATCTGCATGTTGGCAGCAACACCCCCGGACACGGCGATGGTTGGTGATGGACCGGTTTCAGCGCGAAAAATCGTCAGGGCGCGATCCGTTTTCGCACGCAGGACATCGGTCACCGCTTGTTGAAACCCGGCGCAAAGATCGGCGCGATCGCGTTTGCGCAATCCCCCATGTTCTTTGATGAGACTGTCACGCGCACGTAAAACAGCCGTTTTCAAACCGGAAAAAGACATGTCGCAATCGGACCGGTCCATGAGCGGGCGCGGCAAACGAAAGCGAGACGCATCTCCTGACATTGCGCATGCTTCTACCGCCGGGCCACCAGGCTGTGGCAAACCCAAGAGACGGGCCACTTTATCAAACGCCTCACCCGGCGCGTCATCGATGGTGCCACCCAGACGTTTGAAATCCGTCGCACCTCTCACAATAAGGAACTGACAATGACCGCCCGAAACCAGAAGCACCAGAAATGGATAGGCGACCCCATCGGTTAAACGGGGTGTTAGCGCGTGTCCGGCAAGGTGGTTGACACCGATCAGCGGGAGGCCTGTCCCGGCCGCAATGCCCTTGGCGCACATAACACCGGACAACACCCCCCCGATCAGGCCCGGGCCCGCCGTGGTGGCAATCACGTCAATGTCGCGCAAGGTGCATTGCGCCTCTGAGAGCGCCTCTGCCACGCAGATATCGAGCTTTTCGGCATGTGCGCGGGCAGCAATCTCCGGCACCACGCCACCAAATTCAGCGTGTAACGCGTTTTGGCCAAAGACCACGGACGAGAGGATCTTTGCGCGATCTGACACTCGGACAACGGCGGCGGCTGTGTCATCACAGCTGCTTTCAAGTCCCAGAACTGTGAGGCTTTTGGTCATGGCGCGCCCGTTGCGAACGTGATCCGCGGCAGGTAACACCAGTTGCATGGACAAACAACTGACTGTTTTGATCACGAGGCCTCAGCCGGGTGCGGACGCGTTCGCCGCCATGTTGCCAGATCTGAAGACGGTCATTTCCCCGACAATGGTGATTAAACCCGTGCCTGCCGACCTCGGCGCGCCGGATGTGGTCATCCTCACGTCTCGCCATGCGATCGCCACCGTCGCAGCTTTGGATCATCAGCCTCTCTGTTATTGCGTCGGAACAGCGACGACAGAGAAAGCCCAAGCGGCAGGCGTGCTGGCGCGTGTGGGCGGTGAGACGGCGCAAGACACTGCAGCGCGTGTGTTGGCGGACAAACCCAAGTGTAGCATCCTCTATGCGCGGGGCAGGCACGTGTCCTTTGACATGGTCGGTGCACTGACGTCGGGCGGGCTTTTGGCGCGTGAACTGGCCGTCTATGACCAAATTGCGCAAGTCTTGTCGCCCCAAGCCCTGGAGGTGTTGAAAAGTGGAGTGGACGTGGTCGTGCCCCTTTTTTCCGTCAGGTCTGCTGCTCTGTTTTTCAAAGGCTGCCCGGCCGATGCGAAACTGCGCGTTGTGGCGATGAGTCCTTCAATCGCACAGACTGTACCGCGGCAGCACGCAGATCGCCTGAGTATCTCGCCCAATCCGGATGCAAAATCCATGGCCGACACCGTGCGAAAAGCAGCGTTTTTCGTTAAGCGACTTGAGCAGGGTCAGTGAGCACAGTAGTGTCAACGGGTGGGTAGCACGCCCCACACCAAAGAGGTGATTCACGTGGCCAAAAAGACGACGGCGGGCAAAGGTCCCTCTCGCCGGAAAAAATCAACGAAAAATATTGAAGACGCGGAGGTGGTCGACGCCGCATCGTCGACGGCTGAGAAACAACCGAAAACCGTGGATACAGATGCCCGTGACGCTCTGAGTTCAGAGACACCTGAGGACACGGCAACGGCCGCAACCGACGCTTCTGAACTGGCCGTTGATACCTCGAGTGACACAGAGAGTGTCCCAAGCGCCGACGCCGAAAGTGGGACTGAAAAAGACGCACCTGAAACGGACGCAGACGCGCCAGTATCTGGTGAGAGCCCTCCTGACGAGACGTCCCTTGCGGGACATGACGACGCCAACGAGCCATCAACGGATCCCGCAGACGCGACAGATGACAAGACAACCGACACCGCGCTGACCGATCAGGATGCGTTAGAAGAGCAGGCGGCGTTAGAGACCGAAGATAGCGCGTCAGAAGACACCGGCAGCCTGTCCGAACCGGTAGAAGAGCCCGCGTCAACAGCGCCGCCACCGCCTGGACCTGAACCAAAGAAAGCCAGTGCTTTCCCTTTGGTCTTAGGTGGGTTGCTTGCCGGAGCGATCGGATTTGGTGCCGCCTACGTGACCGACGGCATCAATCCTCCGCCAGTGCCGGAACCCGTGGATCTGTCCGGTCTTGAACAGTCCATCGAAGCGCAGGGGCAGCGTTTGGACGAGGTCGCCGCATCCATTCCTGAGGTCAGCGCACCGACTATCGACACCAGTGAGCTTGAGGCGAGCATCGCTTCGGTGGTCGACAGCGTTATCGCGCTGGAAGCTCGGATCGCCGCATTGGAAAGCCGCCCGGCGGGCGAAGACAGCGCCTCGGGTGCTGTCGACCCTGCCGTGGTTGAAGATCTGAACGCGCTCAAGGCGACGGTTGACGAATTGGACGCGCTGAGAAGCACGGTTGCCGCTCTGCAAGAGGCAAGCGACGCCGCCGAGGATGCAGCACGTTCCGAGGCTGCCTCGGCGCTGCAACGCGCAGCGATGACCCGCGTTCAAACAGCGCTAGATACCGGCGCACCCTTCGCCGACACACTTAGTGAGTTGCAGGCGCTGGGCCTCGAAGTGCCCGACCCCCTCTCTGCAAGTGCCGCCGACGGTGTGCCCACCTTGGCCAGCCTGCAAGACGCATTTCCAGAGGCCGCTCGCGCAGCCCTGGCGGCGGATCGCGCCGAAGCCTCGGCTAATGGGGAAACCGGTGGTGTTGTCGATTTCTTCCGGTCCCAATTGGGAGCACGGTCTCTCACCCCGCAAGAAGGGGACAGCAGCGACGCCGTGCTCTCCCGCGTGGAACATGCTGTGCGAGAGGGGCGGCTGGCCGATGCGCTGGCTGAGATCGAAACCCTTCCGGATGTTTCACAGCCAGCGATGGCAGATTGGTCAACGATTGCCGCAGCCCGCGCAGACGCTCTTTCAGCGGCTCAAGCGCTCATGGACAGCCTGAACTAGGATCGGAATAAACATGCTTTGGTCCGTCACAAAAGTCATCATCTTCATTGGCCTTGTTGTCTCCGCAAGCTTCGGAACGGTTTACCTTCTGGAGCTCGACGGTGGCATCACAATCAGGAGTGAAACCCAGGAGTTCGTGCTCACGCCACTCAAGGCCACGATCGGATTTATCGTGCTTGTGCTGGCCATTTGGGTGCTGCTCAAGCTGGCGTCTTTCATGATAGCTGTGTTGCGTTTCTTGAATGGCGACGACACGGCGATTTCGCGCTACTTCGACCGGAACCGACAAGAAAAAGGTTATCGCGCCCTTTCCGAGGGGATGTTGGCGCTGGCCTCTGGCGAAGGGGACGTGGCGCTGACCAAGGCCAGCAAGGCCGAACGCTATCTTCGCAAACCAGCGCTGACCAACCTTCTCACGGCTCAAGCCGCTGAAATGTCGGGCAACCGCAGGAAGGCCGAAGAGGTATACAAAAAGCTCTTGAACAACGAAAAGACCCGGTTTGTTGGTGTGCGCGGCCTGATGAAGCAAAAGTTGTCTGACGGCGAGACGGACACCGCCTTGAAATTGGCGGAGACCGCGTTTGCCCTTAAGCCACGTCATGTGGAAACGCAGGACATGCTGTTGCAACTGCAGGCCAAAACAGAAGACTGGAAAGGCGCGCGGGAGACGCTGCGCAACAAGCTTAAATATGGCAGCATGCCGCGCGATCTTCACAAGCGTCGCGATGCCGTACTCGCGCTGACAGAAGCCATGGTGAGCAAGGAAGATGGAGATTTGGAGGCTGCTGGTAAGTTTGCCATTGAGGCCAACCGCCTGTCTCCGGATCTCATCCCAGCTGCAGCCATGGCTGCGCGTGCGTTCACCTCGCAGGGCAACAAGCGCAAAGCGGTGAGCATCTTGCGCAAAACCTGGGGCGTGAGCCCGCACCCTGATCTTGCCGCTGCATTTGCAGAAGTAGAGCCGGATGAGACACCTGACGCGCGCCTCAAGCGGTTTGCAAAGCTCTTCAAGTTGCATCCGAACCATCGCGAAACCAAACTTGTAGAGGCCGAGCTCCACATTTCGGCAGAAGACTTCCCAGCGGCAAGGCGCGCTGTGTCAAAGCTTGTGGAAGAAGAGCCTGACGCGCGATCACTGACCATTATGGCCGCTGTTGAGCGTGGCGAAGGCGCGCCAGATACTGTTGTGAAAGGGTGGTTGGCCCGCGCTTTGACTGCACCGCGCGGTCCGGCATGGGTTTGCGATGTCTGCCAGCATATTCATGCGGAATGGCGGGCAATCTGCGAAAACTGTGGCACGTTTGACTCCCTGTCCTGGCGGTCGCCGCCGGCCACGACGGTGTCGACATCAACGGGTGTCGAGATGCTGCCTCTGATCGTTGGGGCGATTGAGGATCAAACCGACGATGAGGATGTGGACGTCATCGTTGAAGCAGCTGCGGTCGATGCAGAACTTGCTGAGACGCCGGAAAGCTCTGAAAAGCCGGTCTAAGAAGCCGCCAGAATTGCAGTTCGTTTCGCACCTTCTACGCGGTGCTGTCGTGCCGATGCGTCGCCGCTGGTGTGACGATCTTGCTCCTTTAAAAACGGTCAAATGCGTAAGCTGCAAGATCGCTGTTAGGATTTCTCTTCAAGACAAGATCTGCAACCAGTTCGCCAGATTTTGGCGCCATCATCAAGCCGTAATGCGAATGGCCAAAATTGAGATATAGGCCCGGCTCGGAGGTCAATTCTTGTAATACCGGCAAGCTGTCAGGTAGTGACGGTCTGTGCCCCATCCAAAACCGCGGACCCGTAGCGTTTAGGCCCGGAAAAGCAGCTTTCGCAAGTGCATTCAGATGCCCCTTCTTACGCTCGTCAGGCGGGGCATCGATGCGAGCGAACTCCGCCTGACCGGCGAAACGGAACCCGTCATACATGCTGCTGCCAACGCATTTGGCGTCCACATCCATGACTGAATTCATAACTTCGATACCCGGGTCAGGATACTCCATGTGGTAGCCACGCTCAGCCATCATTGGAATGTCATAGCCCAAGCTTTTTAAGATGTCAGCGCTCCATACGCCCAAGGCAAGGACCAGATTGCCGGTGGAAAGTGTCTCGTCATCGCCCCGAACGTTCCACCCATTCTCACTGCGCTCTACCGCACGCACATGCATTTCTTTAAAGGTCACACCCAGAGATCGGGCTTTTTCGGAAAGCGCGTCACAAATCCGACCCGGCGAGGTCGCACGGGCTTGTTCTTTGATCAACACTGCAGCTTTGAAATCGGGGCTTATGGCAGGTTCAAGCCGTCGCAGCTCATCCTGACCGATCAACTCCATCTCTGCACCTTTCTCGCGCCGGATGTCGTAATCTATACTTGTAAGCGACGCGCGTGAGCCGTCGCGGAAAGCGTGGACATACATCGCATCGGCGATCAGGTGCTCGGCATTGGTGCCTGCGAGATGACGACGATAGAGTTCGACGCAAGGGCCGCATAGAAACTCCATCGCGTCTGAGGTTTTACGCACCTTTTCCTCAGTGCCGTTTCGCAGGAACTGGATGCCCCAAGGTATCATTCTTGGCCAGACAGAAAGCCTGGCGGACAGTGGTCTGTGCTGGCCAAACATCATCTTTGGAATTTGCCGCCATGTGCCCGGCAAAGACTGCGGGATAATGGACCACGGAGAAATGATGCCCGCATTGCCATAGCTCGTTTCGCGGCCCGGTGCGCTGCGGTCGATGACGTGAACTTGCACTCCGCGCTCTGCCAGGGACAGAGCGGAACAGATGCCGACGATGCCTGCGCCGAGAATTGTGACGCTTTCGTCCATCAAATCATGCGATCATTGGCTGTCGGCGCCGGGCAATGACTTGGCTAATGACGGCAGGAGCGGCGATGACCAAAGCTGCAAGGTCTGCCTGCAACGAGGGTGCGATAAAGACAATACCGGCAATGGCCATCAACCAGCGGTAAACCATACCCATTGGGGTCAACCAGTATCCTACGACTGACGCCGACAGGGCGATCACGCCTGCGATGCAACTCGCAGCGGTGTAGGTGAATTCCCACAAGTCGAAACCTGTCGAGGATACGAAGAGCAGGACGGGCGCATAGACGAACGCCATCGGCGCAATCACTTTCCCCAAGCCAAGGGTGAACGCGGAGATGCCCGTGCGGAAAGGGTTAGAGTTTGCGATGGCCGCTGCGGCATAGGCCGAGGTGCACACGGGCGGTGTGATCTCTGCCACCACGCCATAGTAGAGCACAAACATGTGGCTCGCGATGGGTGGAATGCCAAGCTGCGCAAGGGCTGGCTGCGCGACCGAAACCAGCATGATGTAGAGCGCCGTTGTCGGGACACCTGCGCCCATAAGAATGCAGGCAAGCGCGATGAATACGAGGCTGATAAAGAGCGTCAGGTCTTCCACTGAGAACAGAGTGTAGCTGCCGAACTGAAAGAGCCAGGCCAGGTCGGTGCCGAGATTGGATGCGGCCTGTGTCACCATGAAGCCGATGCGGAAGCCCACACCAGTGGTGTTGATCACCCCGATAACGATGCCAACCGCGGCAGATGCCGCTCCCACCGCGAGCGCATACTTGACGCCTGTTTCGAATGTATCGCCCATCTCCGGGATAGCGATCCGCCTCTGTGGGTTCAGGGTCGCGATACCTGCCCCTGCGATCAAGATCGCGGACATGGTCAGGTCAAATCCACCGCCTGTATACTTCCAAACGACAAAAGCTATAAAAGCGGCCGCGTAAACCAGCGTAACGGGCTCTTTTACGCGGCTCATCCCCGCGACAATGGCCAGGGAAATCCCACAGAATGCAGACATATAGGGCGTGTAACCTGAGAAGAGCACGACAAGCAGGCCGACAAGAGGCACGATATTGGCCCAGCCATCGCGCCAGACGGCGCCAAGTTGCGGCAGAGCCTCCTTGGCCAGGCCCTTGAGCCCCAGCTTGCGCGCCATCAGATGAACAACAGCGAAGACGCCGACATAGTGCAAAAGCGCCGGGAAGATCGCGGCAATCACGATGGTTGTGTATGGCAGCTCTAGAAACTCGGCCATGATAAAGGCAGCGGCGCCCATGATGGGCGGCGTGATCTGACCACCTGCGGAGGCTGCCGCTTCCACGCCGCCTGCGAAATGGCCGGGATAGCCTAGGCGTTTCATATTTGGGATCGTGAGCGCGCCGGTTGAGACCGTGTTGGCCACCGAAGAGCCTGAGATGGTTCCGAAGAATGCTGACGAAACAACCGACACTTTGGCAGGCCCGCCCGTATAGCGCCCTGCAAGTATGGTCGCATTGTCGATAAAGAGCTGCCCCAATCCCGTGCGTTGCGCAATCACTCCGAAAAGAACGAAGTGAAAAACGATGGTGGACACCACCCAGAGGGTGACGCCAAAGATGCCCTCCTGAGGGAAGTACATGGAGGAAACAAAGGTGTTGAACTTCACGCCCGGGTGCTGGAGCAAACCTGGGAAATAAGGACCAAAGAGCGCGTAGGAGATAAACACCGAGATGATAAGTGGCAGAATCCATCCCAGAGTGCGGCGCGCGATATCGAGCACGAGGACAATCAAAATCACCCCAAATAGCATATCCCAGCCATTGGGATTGCCCATGCGGAAGGTCATTTCCTCCACGCCCAAAAAATCAATCCCACGCCAAGCCAGGCCGAGATAGAGCGCTGACGCGACCCCAAGGACCATCAGGATAATGTCGAGGAAGGGAACACCGCCCAAACGCAACGCCCCGGTATTCAAATCAAACGACGTCTTGGTCTTGGCGAGCGGGTAAAGAGAATAAGTCAGTATGAACAGGCCACTCAAATGCCAACCCATGTGCCAATAGTCGGGCGGCAGAGCGAAACCTGCTGTAAGATAGTGATAAATCGCGAACGTGAGCGCGACGTAGCGCAGGAATTTGCCAAAACCGGGTGTGACGGACCGTGTCGCGGCACCTTCGTCGAATTTCTCTTCGATCGCGGCGAGCTCTTCTTCTGTAAGCTCGCGTACCTCTTCTGAGTGCTGGTCAGCCATAAGGTGCCCCTGACTTTTGGAAAGGAAAGTGCTGAACGTGCGGGCGGCAGGGCGTTCGGGACCTGCCGCCCGTCGATGTCGTAAGGCGGGAAGAGTCGCCTTACTTCAATAGCCCGGCTTCTTTGTAGAACTTCTCAGCCCCAGCATGCAGTGGGACGCCAAGGGCCGCGATGCCATCAAGCGCCGTGTCGGGCGTAATCTGCTTGCCCTTCGCGTGCCCGTTATCGAGCAGCTTGCGGGTGTTGTCGTTCCACATCGCTTTGGTGATCCCATAAACCAGCTCTTCTGAAAGATCGGACGAGACAACCAGAAGCGCAGACACCGCCGGGGTTTTTACCTCGTAATCCACGCCCTCATAAACACCTGCCGGAATGCTGGACGGGATGTAGGCTGGAATGATGTCATTGATCTTTTTTAGATCGTCATCTGTAAAGCTGTGCAGTTCCATGCCTTTCGTGGTGGACAATTGCACCATCGCAGACACCGGCCAGCCCGCTGCGTAAAAGTAGGCGTCAAGCTGACCGTCCGCCAGACGCTCCGCGGACTGGCTGTTGTTCAGCTCCGCCTCGTCATAATTGTCTCGATTGAGGCCCCATTCGGCCATCATCATTTCCACGGCGACTTGCGTTCCGGAGCCCGCTTGAGCGATGCCCACGCGCTTGCCTTCAAGATCGCTCAGGCTGTCAATGGAGGAGCCTTTGGGCATCACGAGGTGCAGATCTTCGGGATACAGGTTCGCTACAACACGCAGTTTCGCATGCGGCTTGCCGTCAAACTTGCCTTCTCCAAGGAACATTGAGCGTGTCACGTCAGCGGCGGCAAGGCCTGCTTCCAGCTCACCATTTTGCACAGCAGTGTTGTTGAACACGGAAGCTGTCGTGGATTGCGCAATGGCGATGAGACCAGGCACCCCGCATTGGCCACCCTGGTCGCAGGGGCGCGAGCCAGGAGGCGAGGAAATGCCGTTGGCGATTGTACCACCGATCGGAAAGTAAGTGCCCCCAGCGCTGCCGGTCCCAATCCGGAAAAAAGTCGGGTCTTGGGCGACGGCTGTTCCCGCCGTCAAAGTTGCCGCGATGGCGACCCCAGCCAGTTTCGAGAATATCTTCATGTGTTTCTCCCAGTGTCAGACTTCCAAACGAGTCATGGTTTCAGCGTGGTCGATTTGCTAAATAAAAACAAATTTTATTATCTTTTATTTTGATAGATTTTGGTTATGTTTCAGCATGAACATTTCCCAAATGTCGGCGTTCCAAGCGGTCATGACCTCGGCCTCGCTTTCAGACGCCGCGAAAAAGCTAGGTCGGACGCAGCCTGCCGTGAGTGCCGCGATCAAAACGCTCGAAGAGCAACTTGGATTGCAACTTTTTCTGCGCGAAGGACGCAAGCTCGTTCCCGTCCCGGAAGCGCAGTACTTGCTGACGGAAACGACCGCGATTTTAAGTCAGATGAAGCGTGTTCGTCAGACCATGAAAAGCCTTGCCGACGGTCAGAGCGGTGCGTTGCAGTTCGCAGCCATGCCGGGGCCGGTTTCAATGCTGTTTCCGCGCTTCATTGCGGATCAAATTGAAGCGGCTTCAAACACATCAGTGTCCATCCTGGCACGAAGTTCCAGCCAGATAGCCGAACTTGCCCGTGCGCAGAGCATCGATTTTGGTTTTGCCGATGCGCCAGATGATTGGAGTTCCGAAACCCTTTACAAAGCGGAACTGATCAGTGCGTGCTGCTTTGTGGCCGTGCCGCATGATCACGCGCTGGCAAAGAAGGACGAGGTTGCAATTGCCGATCTTGAAGCGGTGCCGATGGGATCATTGCAGGCAACACATGCCCATCAGCGCGAGGTCGAAAACCTGTTCCAAGCTCAAGGCCACAGATATTCTCGGACAGTGGAAAGTCAGACGTTTCTTCCAATTCTTCAATTTGTGGGCGCCGGACAGTGTTGTTCGATTGTCGATCCGTTGACCGCCATACATGTGCGTTCCGTCGCCGACTTGTCGCAAGTGGTGACCATGCGTCCTCTCAAAGAAGAACTGCGCTATAGCTACGCGATCTTTGAACCCAAATATCGGCCGCTCTCCGTTCTGGCGGGACAAATCAAGCGCGCTTGGCGGGACGAGGTTTTGCGTTTGCTAGGTGACGCGCATGCGGATCCTAAAGTAACGACCGGGCAGCTTTAGGAGGTCAGCCAAAGTGTCGCTGTAGCTAAAATGCGCCGCCAAAACCCCGGTGTGGACGAAACACATGCTCTCGTCGTTTGGAAGCAGGTTTGCTTGATTTCTGAGCCTTAAAGTCAAAACCTGCACATTTTCCAAGCATGGCGAGTGTTCGATGTTCCAGCACCTTCAAGGTCGTTTCTAATTCTGACACCTGTTGCGCAAAGCTGTGCTTGCAGGACGTCTAGGGTTCCGCCGTTTGGGAATATAAACGGGTCTGGTCCAAGAGATGTCGCCGGTTTGGCAAATTCCAACTGGTACACGGCGGGGCAAAATCCCGGGAGAATACTGCGTTTGAGGTAAGACCGTTTTCTCCTGTTCCGCCACGGTCCCACACAACTCTGTTTTCGGCGGAACGTCGCAAAGGGGTCTCCTATGCAAGTTCTACGTCACATCGTTGCGGGCGCGGCCGCGCTTATGATCGGCACGGCCAGTGCCGCGATCGCTCAAGAGAAAACCGAATTCCGTGTTGCCTGGTCCATCTATGTGGGCTGGATGCCCTGGGGCTATCTGGAAGACAGCGGCATCATGGACAAATGGGCCGACAAATACGGCATCGATGTCGAGATCGTTCAGATCAACGACTATGTCGAATCGATCAACCAATACACAGCTGGTGCATTCGACGGCGTTTCGGCCACCAATATGGACACGCTCTCCATCCCCTCGGGCGGCGGTGTCGATACCACCGCACTCATCGTGGGCGACTTCTCCAATGGCAATGACGCGGTGATCGTCAAAGGCGATGGCGATCTGATGTCGTTGAAAGACAAGCCTGTGAACCTCGTTGAGCTGTCGGTCTCGCATTACCTGCTGGCCCGCGCGCTCGACAGCGTCGGCATGAAAGAAGCCGATCTGGCCAGCGTCATCAACACATCGGACGCCGATATGATCGCCGCCTTCGCGACAGACGATGTCGAAGCCGTTGTCACCTGGAACCCGCTGGTTTCTTCAATTCTTGAAGATCCAGGCGCGTCCAAGCTCTTCGATAGCTCCGACATCCCCGGTGAGATCATCGACCTGATGGTTGTGAACACCGAGACTCTGGCAGCCAACCCGTCCTTCGGTAAAGCCATGGCGGGCGCGTGGTATGAGGTCATGGGCCAGATGGCGGCTGGTGACGAAGAGGTTCTGACGGCCATGGCCGAAGCCTCCGGCACGGACTTGGCTGGTTACAAGGCGCAGCTGGCCTCCACTGAGATGTTCTACGATCCAGCCGATGCCGTGGCCTTCACCGCAGGCGCGGAACTGCCGGCCACCATGGTGAGCGTCGCAGAGTTCCTCTTTGACAAAGGTATTCTCGGCGAAGGTGCCCCATCGGCTGATTTTGTCGGCGTGGAGTACCCTGATGGCTCCACCACAGGTGATGCCGGCAACGTGCAGTTCCGGTTTGACACCACGTACATGCAAATGGCGGCCGACGGCGCTCTCTAAGCGGCTCCAGAGGGCAGAGCGATGCGTTTGATCAACCGACATCCTGGCGTCTTGCCACGTGCGGTGCTGATTGCTCTGCCCTTTGCACTCTTGTTCCTTGCTTATGCGCTGGGCTCGCAGGCGCGTCTGGCGGAAAACCCGTCTGACAAACTGATGCCATCCCCGGCCAAAATCGCCGACACGGCTGGGCGTCTTCTGACAGAACCCGACAAACGTTCTGAAAAGATCCTCTTCTGGTACGATACTTGGGCCAGCCTCGTACGTCTCTTCCTCGGCGTCGGCATCTCTGCGGCCTTGGCCGTCGCCTTTGGCCTTTTGATCGGGCTCTTGCCCTACGTCCGGGCGACCGTCGCAGGCTTCGTGGCCGTCATCTCCATGATCCCACCTCTGGCGGTGCTGCCCATCCTCTTCATCGTGTTCGGCTTGGGAGAGCTCTCAAAAGTGGTCCTGATTGTGGTCGGTATCCTGCCATTCCTGATCCGAGACCTCTCCGCACGCGTGCTGGAAATCCCCCGCGAAATGATTGTCAAAGCCGAAACGCTCGGGGCCTCCACCTGGGTCATCGCCTTGCGCGTGGCCCTTCCCCAAATGATGCCCCGCCTCATTCAGGCGGTCCGGCTCTCCCTGGGGCCAGCCTGGCTTTTCCTCATCGCGGCAGAGGCCATCGCGTCCGAGCAGGGCCTCGGCTACCGCATCTTCCTCGTCCGCCGCTTTCTCGCCATGGACGTAATCCTCACCTACGTCATCTGGATCACGCTTCTGGCCTTCATCATGGATCTCGCCCTGCGCTGGATCTCCCGCCGCTTCTTCCCCTGGGCGGAGGCGAGCCTATGAGCTTCGTCACTGCCACCAATATCTTTCAGTCCTACGGCCCGCGCCCGATTCTGGAACGCGTGAATGTCAGCGTCGAGAAGGGCGAATTCATCTCCATCGTCGGCGCGTCCGGATGCGGTAAATCCACCTTCCTGCGCCTGCTACTGGCACAAGAAACCCCCACGCGCGGTGAGATCCGGATCGACGGCGCAGACCCGGCTCAAGAGCCCGGTCTCGATCGCGGCGTGGTTTTTCAGAAATACTCGGTTTTCCCGCACGTCACGGTCATCGAAAACGTGATCGCCGGAGAGGCCTTCCGCACCACCTGGGGCCGCTTCTTTGGCGCGGAAAGGAAAGCCGCGCATGACCGCGCAATGGAGGTCCTCACCCGCTGTGGGCTCGATCACATGGCGAATGCCTATCCTGCAGCCCTCTCAGGTGGCATGCAGCAACGTCTCGCGATTGGTCAGGCGCTGGCGGCAAAACCCCGCATCCTGCTGCTCGATGAACCCTTTGGCGCGCTGGATCCCGGAACGCGCCTCTCCATGCATGATTTCCTGATGGATCTGCGCGCAGAGACCGGCATGACCGTCTTCATGGTCACCCATGACTTGGAGGAGGGGTTCAAACTTGGCGACCGGGTTCTCGTCTTTGACAAACCCCGCTGGGATCTGACCAACCCCGATATCATCGGTGCCACGATCACCTACGATTTTGATGCCCGCAACGGTGGCATCCCCTACCAGACCATCGAGGAGGAAACTCATGTTCTTCAACCCGCCTGACCGCACCCGGTCACACAACCCAGTGGACGCGCGACGAAAAGAGCGCCGCCAGCATCACCCCGATCTCACCATGCTGCAGGGCTGGTATTCCATGTTGTCCGAGTCCGATCTGCCCGCAGATCGCTGGGTCGAGGAAACCAAGTGGGCGCTGCGCATGGGCCTCACCGGGGCCGACAGCATCGAAGACAAATCCATCCCCACCTTCGCCCGTGGGGAGCTGCCGCATTACGCCGGCATAAACACCTTTCTCAAAGCGCCCTACGCCGAAGACGTCACGGAGGTACAGCATTATGACGCCACTGTTCTTGGCATCCCGTTTGATGGGGGCACCACTTACCGCCCAGGCACCCGATTTGGACCTCAAGGTGTCCGCAAAATCTCTGCGCTCTATACGCCGTACAATTACGAAATGGGCGTCGACCTTCGCGAACAGATGACCCTCTGCGACGCGGGCGATGTGTTCACCATCCCCGCAAACCTCGAGAAGAGTTTCGATCAGATCAGCCGCGCCGTGAGCCATGTGTTCTCAAGCGGCAGCCTGCCCATCATGATCGGCGGCGATCACTCCATCGGGTTCCCCTGCGTGCGCGGCATTGCCGAGAGCACATCGAAAAAGATCGGCATCGTCCATTTCGACCGCCACGCCGATATCCAGGAAAAAGACCTTGATGAGCGGATGCACACGACGCCCTGGTTTCACTCTACGAACCTGCCCAACGTTCCGGCGAAAAACCTCGTTCAAGTGGGCATTGGCGGCTGGCAGGTGCCACGCCCGGCGGTCAAAGAGGCCCGCAAGCGCGAGACCAACATCATCACCATGTCCGACATGGAGCAGATGGGCATCGACAAGACCGCCGAGATGGCGCTCGAGATGGCGTGGGACGGGGTCGACATGGTCTACATGTCCTTTGACATCGACAGCATCGATTGCGGCTTTGTTCCTGGCACAGGCTGGCCAGAGCCCGGTGGGTTCCTGCCGCGAGAGGCGCTCGCGCTGGCGTCAAAGGTTGCCGCAGAAGGCATCTGCGGGATGGAGCTGGTGGAAGTGTCCCCGCCCTATGACACATCAGAGATCACCGCCCTCATGGGCACGAGGGTGATCGTGGACGTGCTTGGCTCGCTCGTCGCATCTGGCAATCTGGGCAAGCACAAGACGCATATCGACAAGCCTGTGACGATCCCCCATGGCGAGTTTGAAGGAAAGAGGTGGTCCAATGCCACATGACATCGTCGGCGGCCATATCGGCCACAATCACGCGCATGATCACCTTCACAGCCACTTGCCGCCCGAGGATGAGGCCGCAGAGCTGCAGGTTCTGGCGACGCAATTCATAGACGGTTTCGTCGAGGCGAAAGACAAAATGGCCTATCTGCGCCTCGCCGGTGTGCCGCTCGAGCGTCAGCCCGCTGGGGGCGGGGCCGCCATGAAGCTGGTGGACGTGCAACTGACCACCGAATGGCAGGTGGGCACGGCCTCCCCGTCCTTTGGCTCGCGGGAGTTGAGCTATCTGCCCTATCCCGGCGAGATGGTGACCGAACGCACAAATCTGGCATTGGTCTATGTCTCGCTCGACACCAAGGAATTGCTCGATCTGCGCCGCTTTTTGCAAGAGCGTCACGCATAAACTTAGACCGCATAGTTCGGCGCCTGGCACGTGAGTTAAGTGCGTCGGACAATGCTTCGCGTTCTAATCCGGTTGTGTGAGACAAACCTTGCGTGAAGCGCGGCAAATCAGATGCGATCGACGCAGAAGCAATTTGCTCGGCTCTTACTCATCCAACCAAGCGTTTTGTTGCACTTAAGACGGTCGAGCGAAAACCCTAGCTGTCACGTCATCGCGCCTGCAATGTTCTTGTCCGGCAATGACGAAGAAGAGCGCCGGTGATCCGGCACGGCCCAAGAAGCCCGATTTGCGAATTTTGGCTGCGGCGGACTTTTGGTGAAGATACCGTATGCTCTAGCTGCAGTGCCAGGCGGGCAGTCAAGGCCGGTATTTATGATGGACGCGCGCTTGATCTGATGGAAAAAAATAGAAGGACCACGGCTCAAAACGTGTTCACCCCATGCTATTGAAGGGTGCACGCTCAAGCGTGACCACATACGGACACACATGGAACGCCTAAAATGATCGAGCTTGCGCTGCTTACTATCGCACTCAGCGCGTTTTTCTACGCGCTTGTTGCGCAGCGATTGAGCCAGAGTGTGGTAACTGGGCCGATGATCGCGATTGGTTTGGGCCTTGTAATGGCACTGCTTCTGGGCCGCGAAGGCACGCATCTGGAAGGTTTGCTCCACCTGGTTGCTGAGCTCACCCTCGTGCTCGTGCTGTTTGCCGATGCGGCGATGCTGCGGGCGCGTGACGTGCGGGCAAATGCCCTTGTGCCGCTGCGGATGTTGGGCATCGGGTTGCCGCTGGCGATGCTCTTTGGGTACATCGCGGGTCGCTTTTTGATGCCAGATTGGTCCGGTTGGGAGATTGCCCTTTTGGCCGCTATTCTTGCCCCGACAGACGCCGCACTTGGCCAAGCGGTTGTGACCAACCTGCGCGTGCCGGAACGCTTGCGCAACGCATTGATCGTGGAAAGCGGCGTCAATGATGGGTTGGCGCTGCCTGCGGTTCTATTCTTCGCGTGCGTGGCCGTCGGCGGCGTGCATGACAACGTGCAGTCAAATTGGGTCGTCTTCACGGCGGAACAGATCGGATTGGGCGGTCTCGCCGGAGCTGCCATCGGCGCGGCGGGCGGCTGGCTGATGACCTTTGCGCTTCGCCGCGGCCTGACAACTGAGATCTTTGAAGGCATCGCGGTTCTTGCTCTAGCGGCGCTTTGCTATCTGCTATCTATACGGGTCGGAGGCAATGGGTTCCTCGCCGCCTTCGTCGGCGGGCTGACTTTTGGCCTCGTCTTTGAAAAGAAATGCAAATTTATTCGGGAGTTCTTGGAAACGCAGGCGCAATTGCTTGTCCTTGGAACCTTTGTTTTGCTGGGCATCGCAGTGGCGCCAGACCTGTTGCCAGCTCTGTCACCAGCATGGATTTGTCTCATCTTGCTCAGTCTGTTCGTCACCCGGCCTCTGGCCATTTGGCTGTCGCTGCTGGGGTCCAAAACCACCACGTCTGAGCGCCTGTTTTTAGGGTGGTTCGGGCCAAGAGGGCTGGCAACGGCCCTCTTCGCCCTTTTGGTCCTGAAGGATTTTGATCGGCTGAAACACGGAGACGAGATCCTGCTGATTGCGTTTTTGGCCGTGGTGATCAGCGCTACGTTGCATGGCATCTCGGCGGCCCCAATCGCAGCACGTTTCGGACCATCCGATACGTCACCCAAAAGCAAGAACGCATCATAACCTGACGTAGATCACCAAGCGGAATGATCTAGAACACCTGAGCTCTTGGACGCTTTCTGTGACAAAGCCGCCGGGCCAGCGTGCCGACACGGCTTGAATTGGGCAGCAGGCGTTTTCGTTTTATCCACAGAGCTCGTCCGGATCGGATGATCCTGTCGGGCTTGGTGTGTCCGAATTCCCTGCCATCGATCCCTATGCGATGCATAAGCAAGTCTGGCCAACCAGCGCCGTTCAGATGCCGCGGTACATCAAACGCCACGTTCAAAATTTTGCGTCACCAACTCAACGCGGTAGCCCTCGCAAGAACGTGTTTGAAGTATAGGACTTCCTTGGTCTGTTCATGCTCTCAAATCCGAGCGTTTAAAGCTTGGGTTTTTCGATGCATTTTCCGCGTTCCTTGCAACCGACGTTGAAAGAGCGTTTTCGGCAGAAGAAACCCCGAGTTGATACGGGCAGTTAAAGGCTCTTTCTTGCTCTGAGGGCTGCGCTGATTGTTCCATCGTCGAGGTAATCCAACTCACCGCCGATAGGCACGCCTTGCGCGAGTGACGTGAGGCGCACGCGGTCCTCCAACTGATCGGCGATGTAGTGGGCCGTGGTTTGACCATCCACGGTCGCGTTGAGAGCGAGGATGACCTCGCTGATGTTCTCGTCGGCAACGCGGTCTAAAAGCTGCGGAATGCGCAATTGTTCAGGTCCCACCTGGTCCAGTGCGCTAAGCGTCCCGCCCAACACGTGATACCGGCCACGAAAAACGCCCGCGCGTTCCATCGCCCAGAGGTCGGCCACATCTTCGACCACGCAGAGCTCCCCGTTGGCGCGTTTTTCTGACAGGCAGATTTCGCAAATGTCTTGGGTACTGATATTGCCGCAGATGGTGCAGACCCGCGCGGTTGCGGCGACACGGCCGATTTGATCGGCCAAGGGCGTCAGCAACAATTCCCGTTTGCGGATCAGATGCAAAACGGCGCGTCGGGCAGACCGCGGCCCGAGTCCGGGCAGTTTCGCCATCATCTCAATCAACGCGTCAATATCGCGGTTCGAATTCATGGGCGCGCCTCACCCTCCACAGCAATGCGTTCCACGGCAAACCCTGCTTTGCGCAGCAAAGCAATCAGGCCGTCTTCCTGCGGTAAATGGTAGGTGCCGACTGCCATGAAAACACCCCCCTCCAAAAGATCTGCCATGGCGCTCTCAAGGAAAACCTCATTGCGTTCGCGCAGCAGATAGTCGTTGGTCCGAGCGAGCCAATCTGGCCCTTCTTCTGGATAGGCTTCGGAAAAGTAAAGCTCATCCCATGCCATCATCTCTCCAATGCGGCCTTGCAGGTAGAGCGCGTGGCTCGTGGACCGCATCTCTTGGGTGATACCTGGCTTGAGGTAGTTTGCGTAGACCGCGATCATCGCACGGGTCAGGCCTGTGTTGCCGTCATTGCTGAGCTTTTGGAAAAGCGCGCGGGGCGCTTCGAGGCTGAGTATTTTGCTGCCATGGATTGCGCCCAGCATCTGGATCCGGTCGTCTTGGATTGGATAAATCCCAGCCGCAAAGTCGCCGCACGGATCGGCGAGCATGAGCTCGGCAATGGCTGCTGGTAAGAGATAGTCAATTGCGTCGTCCCCCCAACCAAGCCCTATGAGGCGTTCCTCGATCCAAATCAGAAGTTGGCTTGGCAAGGCCATGTCCCGCACGCTGATTTCAGTCGCATCGCGGTAGCGGCCGGATGACGTGAAAGATGCCGACAGTTCGGCGCGTGTCTGCTGCGTGTAGTCGACCTCGGTCGCCACAATGCGCGCCGTTTTGATCGCGTCGGTCACCTGATTGGGCAGGCGCAGGATCATTGGCAAGCTGGAATGCATTGTGCCCCAGATGTGAGATACCGCCCCGTCCACGGAAGTGATGCGCCAAAAGCGACCGACACTGTTTGGGATCTCCGCCGATCGCTTCTGCATGTTGGCGTAAAAGGCGGGGGTGAAAATCTCTGGATGAACCTGCGCCTCTTCCAATAGGCACACTTCACGGGTCGCCCATGTTTGAGCGTGCATCGGCCCGGCCAGCACGCAGGCAATAAGCGCAAGCCAAAGCCGCATGCGATCAGAACGGCAGGTTCATATCCTTGGGCAGGCCCATGCCTTCGGTGATTTTGCCCATCTCTTCCTTGGCTTTTTCTCCGGCGCGTGTCTGAGCATCCTTGATGGCCGCAAGAATAAGATCTTCAACCACTTCTTTGTCATCGGAGTTGAAGATTGAGGGATCGATATCAAGGCTCTTGAGCTCACCTTTGACAGAGCACACCGCCTTGACCAAGCCCGCACCGCTTTCCCCTTCCACGGTCATTGAGTGCATGTCTTCTTGCAGCGTCGCCATTTTCTGCTGCATTTCCTGGGCAGCCTTCATCATTTTGGCCATATCGCCCATTTGGCCCAATCCTTTGAACATTTCATCTCTCCATGGGGATCTCAGAGTTCGACCCCTTGATACGTGGGGGCTGCCGCCTCGGCAAGACCGCGCTTGGTTGGCTCGTGATTCTCGACCTAAAGTGAAGATCAGTCAGCGGAGACGCATCATGTATCAGCCAACCGATGTCGTAACAGAAGAAGAGACCGTCCGCACGCATGTGCGTGGTGCTTACGCATCTCAGCAAAACAAGATCCTCAATCACCTGGATGAGCACTGCAAAGCTTGGATTGAGCGTTCTCCCTTCTTAACCTTGGCGACCGTGAGTGCCTCTGGCCAAGTCGATGTCTCCCCCAAGGGCGACCCGGCTGGGTTTTGCAAGGTATTGGATGACAAGAGCCTCGCCATTCCTGATCGCCCGGGCAACCATCGCTATGACAGCTTTCTGAACATTCTGGAGACGGGGCGGATCGGACTGTGTTTCTTTGTGCCGAACCGCAATGAGGTCGTGCGCGTCAACGGCTCTGCGCAGATCGTGCGGGACATGCCTTTGAGAGAGATGATGGTGGTGCAAGGGAGGGTTCCTGATTTCGCGCTATTGGTCCGGGTTGAGGAGGCGTTTTATCACTGCGGCAAGGCCATTATTCGGTCCAAGCTTTGGAAACCTGACAAAGCGGCGTCAATCGAGGGTCTGCCGACCTACGCCACAGCGATTAAGGACCACGCCGAAGACCAACGATCCATCGAAGAGATGGAAAAGATGATGAAGTACAATGATGAAAAGCGGCTGTATGATGAGTAATATCTAGCCGGTTTTCTTCTGGCGTCTCAACCAGCTTACAAAAGCCTTTGCCGCCGGTCGCATCACGCCCGGCCGGGTCACGATGTGATAGCCGGTATCGCCTTTGTCACGAAACAGCACGCGCAGACAACCGGCGCGTACGTCGGCCTCTACCGACGACATCGCCGTGCTGATCACGCCCTGACCCGCGCGCGCGCCCTCTAACATCAAATTGCCCGGCAAATGCGTGATCCGTTTAACGCGCGTTTGAGTGACTCCATGTTTGCGAAGCCAGTCCGCAGATTCGTTGGTGCCCAGCTCTTGCAGCCATGGCAAATCGATCAGGTCACACGGGTCCGCAATGATGCGGTCTGCAACCAGCGACGGGGCCGCAGTGATCACGATATCTGTCGGTACCAGCATTTCTGAATCCAGTCCTGGCCAGTTGCCTGAACCGAACCTGAGGGCCAAGTCAAAGCCACCCGGTCCGGGATCTGTCAGTTCCGCTGAGGGGTTAACCATGAGATCGATGCCGGGGTGTTTGTCCTGAAAATCGCCCAACCGCGGCATCAGCCAGGTCATTGCAAAAAGATGAGTGGTTGAAATGTGGACGGGGCGCTCGGCATCAGCCCCAGTGAGAGCCGCCACGGTTCGGTCGATCAGGCCAAACCCTTCTGTCAAGGCTTCGGCCAATTGCGTGCCGTCGACCGTCATTTCCAAGGCGCGCGAGGAACGATCTACTAAAGTCAGCCCCATATGTGCCTCTAGGCTGCGAAGGTGTTGGCTAATGGCCGCGTGACTAACGCCGAGCGATTCGCCCGCTTTCTGCACCGACCCGGTTTCCGCAAAAGCGGCAAAGGCGCGCAAAGCAGACAGAGGAGGAAGATTACGCCAATCCATAAATGTAATTCTTTCTTACATATTGAATTTATTCCTGACTCGCAAATAACGCTGGAAAATACAATTTTACAAGCATCAAAATAGCTCAGAAAGGCAGGACAATGCTTGATGTATTCGCAAATACTTTCATGAACGCCACCCGTCATCGCGCGCAACCGCAAAGCGGATCTCGATCTCATTGGCCGCGGTCCGAGCGGTTCGATAACCGCAAAAACGCAGAGATCGAGGCGCATCTGGTGGGGCGTCGGACGTAGTAAAAGTCTTTTCAGTCCACTTTCGGCCGCGCAGGATTCTCCCTTCTGCGCGGCCGATTGTCTTTGTTGGGTTGCGCAAAGAAGTTTGGGATCAATCCGAAACTTGGCCTGCGCTCCTGGCAATGAGGGCCGGCCAATCTATATCAGTGATACGTGCGAGAGGTGACACCGGCCTTCCCTGGAAACGCGCGAACAGGACGGGAAGGCCGGTGCCCGATCGAAGCCAGGCTACCCTAGACAGACGATCGTTCCGGGACCGGGCTGAAGTGTCAGAACCGACTAATGCCTCGGCACGACCCGCAACCACGGTACATTTTCTGCAGACGCCCAACCCGTAAGAGACCACCCGAGGGTGGTCATCAAAACATGTTGTGACACCTCGGCCTTTGGCTTTCGGTATCTGGCGCGCATTTGCATTTTGGGTTGGGTATTTGTGTTTGTCTACTGCAACCTTTGCCGCACCTAATTTTATATTATTCCTCCGGCTTTCGTTGTGGCGCATTGGCGCGCATCGCGGCTTGACGGGTCCGGGTTTTCAGCGGCAGGCTCACTTTTGATGGTTCGTTTTGCACTTCTTCTCATCGGCGTCTTTGCCTTTGCTTCACACGCGCGGGCGGAAGATGAAATGGAGTTGCATCTCGTTCTGGCCTTCGATGTCTCGGCCAGTGTGAACGATGTTGAGTATGTGTTGCAGCGTCAGGGAACCGTAGAGGCACTGCGCAGCTTCACCGTCCGGGCCGCCATTGAAAGTGCACCCGGTGGTATTGCTATGTCCATTGTGCAGTGGTCTTCGATCGGGCAACAGGCGCTGGGCCTCGATTGGATGCATCTGCAAACCCATGAGGACATTGATCACTATGCGCAAAGCATCGCAGATATGCCGCGCAAGCTGCCAGGCGGGGGCACCATGATACATGCGGGCTTGAACTTTGCCGCGGAGATGTTTGACACCGCCCCCGGGATAGCGCGTCGTCAGGTGATTGATGTATCGGGAAATGGTCGCACTGATGACGAACGTGCGCTCCTAGAAGTACGGGACCGGCTCAACCGGCAGGGCATCGTGATCAATGCGCTGGCCATTGAAGAAGATCACCGCGACCTGACGCAGTATTTTTTCCGCGTTGTGATCGGCGGCGAAGGTGCATTCGTGGAGACCGCAGACGATTTTCCGGTCTTTGCAAAGGCGATGGAAATGAAGCTCTACAGAGAAATCAGCGGCCCGTTGTTCGCAGATTTTTTAAAGTAATTCAGCTCATACCGCCAAGTCCAAAGCCGCGCTGAGCAGGGTTTTCGCATAGGTTGTCTTGGGGGCATCGAAAATCTGTTGCGCGGTGCCGAGTTCTACGATGTCGCCATCCTTCATTACCGCGACCTCATGGCTCATCGCGCGCACGACGTTCAGGTCGTGGCTGATAAAGACGTAGGCCAGCTTGTACTTTTGTTGGAGTTGTCTCAGCAAGCCAACGATCTGCACCTGCACGGTCATGTCGAGCGCGCTGGTCGGCTCATCGAGCACCACCAGCTTGGGGCGCAAAATCATCGCGCGAGCAATAGCGATACGCTGACGTTGCCCACCGGAAAACTCATGGGGGTAGCGGTCCATTGTCGACGGGTCGAGGCCGACCTCGGTCATCACTTCCGACACCAATTCCCGGGTGGGGCGACCACCTGGATTGCCATGAACGCCCAGGCCTTCGGAAATGATCTGTTCGCAGGTCATGCGCGGGCTCAGGGAGCCGAATGGATCCTGAAACACAATCTGCATGTCAGCGCGCTTTCGGCGAAGCTCGCGGGTGGACCACTCGTTCATGGCCTCGCCGTCGAACCTTATGCCGCCCTGTGATTCGATCAGGCGCATCACCGCCATGGCCAAGGTTGTTTTGCCAGAGCCACTTTCGCCGACAATCCCAAGCGTTTCGCCCTCGCGAACCGTGAGTGTGGCCTCATTCACTGCTTTTATATGACCCACGGTGCGGCGCAGCAGCCCCTGCTGGATCGGAAACCAGACGCGCAGGGCATCGGTTTCTACCAGCGGTTTCGCGCCATCTGGCACCGGGGCAGGCTCGCCATCAGGGCGCGCTGCAATGAGTTTCTTGGTGTAGGCGTGTTGTGGGTTGGCGAACACCTCTTTGGTGGGACCAGCCTCGACAACCTCGCCATCTTTCATGACGCAGACACGATCGGCAAAACGCTCGACGATGGTCAGATCGTGGGTGATGAATAGCAGGCCCATCCCTTCGTCGCGCTGGATCTGGGCCAAGAGTTCAAGGATCTGCGCCTGGATTGTCACATCAAGCGCTGTGGTCGGTTCATCAGCAATCAGGATGTCCGGTTTGTTGGCCAGCGCCATGGCGATCATCACGCGCTGACGTTGTCCGCCTGACAACTGATGAGGATAGGAATTGAGCCTGCTTTCGGGATCACGAATCCCCACCATTTCCAACAGATCCACCACCCTTTTTCGCGCGGCATCGTCCACAAGACCTTGGTGCAGCGCAAGGCTCTCCTTGATCTGCTTTTCCAGGGTGTGCAGCGGGTTCAGGCTCGTCATCGGCTCTTGAAAGATAAAGCTGACATCGTTGCCTCGGACCGCGCGCAATTCCCGCTCCGACGCGCCAATCATTTCTTTTCCGTTATAGTGTACGGATCCGCCGACCTGCGCTGAGGCCGGTTGCAAGCTTACTGTCGAGAGCGCTGTCATGGATTTGCCCGATCCGCTTTCTCCCACAAGGGCCACCGTTTCGCCCCGGTCAACGGTGAAGGAGACACCCTTGACGGCATGCACCTCCTGTCCGTCTTGGCGAAACGTGACCGAGAGGTTGTCGACTTCCAGAAGGCTCATGAAAATGTCTTTCTGGGGTCAAAAGCATCCCGCACGCCTTCAAAAATGAAGACCAGCAGCGAGAGCATGATGGCGAAGGCAAAAAACGCTGTGAAAGCGAGCCACGGCGCTTGCAGGTTCTGTTTGGCCTGAAGGGTCATCTCACCCAGCGACGGTGCTGAGGAGGGCAGGCCGAAGCCAAGGAAATCGAGACCCGCCAATGTACCGATGGTGCCGGTGATGATGAAAGGCAGGAACGTCACTGTCGCGACCATGGCATTGGGCAACATATGGCGGAACATGATGGTGAGGTTTGAAACGCCAAGGGCTTTTGCGGCGCGGACATATTCCAGATTGCGTGCGCGCAGGAATTCGGCACGCACCACGCCTACGAGGGCCATCCAGCCGAAGAAGACGAGTATGCCAACAAGTAACCAGAAACTTCGAGGTAAGATCGCGAACAGGATGATGATGACGTAAAGGGAAGGTGTGGCTGCCCAGATCTCAATGATCCGCTGGAGTATGAGGTCGGTCAGCCCCCCGAAGTAACCCTGTATCGCGCCTGCAAATATGCCGATGACGCTACAAAAAAACGTGACGATCAGGGTGAAAAGGACAGACAATCTAAAACCGTAGCTCACCCGCGCCAGCACATCGCGTTTGGTGCCGTCTGTGCCCAGGAGGTTCTGTTCATTCGGGGGTAGCGGCGCGGCCCCCGGGCGGTCAACGGGCGTGTCATAGCTGTAGGGAATGAGCGGCCAAAGCGTCCACCCCTTCGCGATATCCGCCCCATCTACCACGCCGTCGGCTGCATCCTCTATGATCCCATCAGGATCGTCGAAACAGTCTTCAAGCCCGCCTGAGATGATTAGACATTCCACCTCAGGGTCGGAATAAATTGCCTCAGTTGCGAAATCGCCGCCAAACGTTGTTTCCGGATAGAAGTTGAAAATCGGCGTGTAAAACTCCCCGCGATACTGCACGAGGATCGGTTTGTCATTTGCGACAAACTCCGCCGGGAGCGTGATCAGAAACAGGAGCGAAAAGATGATGAGGGACCAGTAGGCCCTCCCGTTGGACCGGAAATTGCGCCAACGACGCTGGTTGAGCGGGGAAAGTGCCACCCGTCCTACCCCTGCCGTCTTTCAAAATCGATGCGTGGATCCACGAGGACATACATCAAGTCACTGAGGATGTTCACCAAGAGGCCAATGAGGCCAAAGAAGAAAAGCGTGCCAAACATCACCGGATAGTCCCGGCTGATCGCCGCCTCAAATCCGAGACGCCCCAGCCCGTCGAGAGAGAAGATCGTCTCAATGAGAACGCTGCCCCCGAAAAAAACGCCGATGAAAACGCCGGGAAAGCCCGCAATCACGATCAGCATGGCGTTGCGAAAGACATGGCCGTAAAGCACGCGGTTTTCGCTCAGGCCTTTGGCCTTTGCGGTCATCACGTAGTGTTTCTTGATCTCATCCAGAAAGGAATTTTTGGTCAGAAGCGTTGTGATCGCAAAAGCGGAAATGGTCGACGCTGTAACCGGCAGGATGATGTGCCAAAGGTAGTCAAAGATCTTTCCAATCACGGTCAGTTCTTCGAAATTGTCTGATGTGAGACCTCTGAGCGGGAAGATTTGGTAGTAACTGCCGCCTGCGAAAAGCACCACCAGCAGAATGGCAAAGAGAAACGCGGGGATCGCATAGGCCGCGATGATGATGCCTGAAGTCCACCCGTCAAACCGTGTGCCATCCCGCACCGCTTTTCGGATGCCAAGGGGAATTGAAATGAGATACGCCAGCAGTGTCGACCAAAGCCCCAAAGTGATGGACACAGGCATTTTTTCGATCACAAGATCGGTCACTTCGATCGATCGGAAATAGCTCTCTCCGAAATCAAAGCGGACGTAATTCCACATCATCTCAATAAATCGTTGCAACGGCGGTTTATCGAGCCCGTATTGTTCGCGCAATTCGTCGATGAACTCTTGCGGCAGACCGCGCGCGCCGGCGTAAACACTATCCTCGGACTCCGTTAGCGTCGCGTCTTCGGCGCCACCACTGAAGCCCGCGAAGACGTCGCCCTGTCCTTGCATGTTGGCAATGGCCTGCTCGACCGGGCCACCGGGCACGAATTGTACCAGGGCAAAGTTGATCACCATGACGCCAAAGAGCGTTGGAATGATCAACAGCAATCTGCGCAGGATGTAGGCGCCCAAATGCGGATCCTTTCTTGCGTCGCGGTGTCAGATGATCGGTGTCAGAAGATTGATGAAAGGTTACTGCAACGCACCCGCTGCCTTTAATGCGGCTTCCTTTTCGGGGTTCACCCACCAGAAGTCCAGTGTG